>Ga0172372_10000750_pt1 | contig 49784 bp, 46 predicted proteins | sample LakKiv5m_2_FD_114544 | JGI IMG/M metagenome (GOLD analysis project Ga0172372, IMG submission 114544) | Freshwater microbial communities from Kabuno Bay, South-Kivu, Congo - kab_092012_9.5m | ecosystem: Environmental > Aquatic > Freshwater > Lake | place: Democratic Republic of the Congo...
CCGGCCCCCCAGCCTTCTGACCAACTATTGCTAACCAGAAAACAAAACTGACCTTCTTTATCATGCATTGAAGAAGGCAGTTTAATCAGACCAACTATGAGCAGCGCATGCCCAGCAGCATGTTTATCTAATTTACCCTGCTTAAATGAATCTTGATATGTGACCACACCAGTTGTTTCATAAAAATTGGGAGTTAATTTAAATCCCGCAATGACAGGGCGATGTATTTTTATTTGACCAGCTACTTCATCTAGGCTTTCTAGTTGATTAAATTGGCGGACTTGAACTTTGCCATTGCTCTTACAAGACGCAGTTAGCGGGATTTGGGTATCATTATTGCTAACGGCTTCGGGATTATAAGGACACTGAGATTCTGTTGGAATGGCAAGATTTTGTGCCAAACGAAAACCATCGAGAACCCAAGACCCCGCGGCAGAGCATCGTTCTTGTTGGCATTTTGGTTTACTTAACCAATAAAAATACTGCTCGCTTAAGTCAATGCGATTGGCGGATGTTTGATGTTGGGCATCGATGACAGTTTCGATGGCCCTGATTCCCGCGAAGGCGGCACATGTGGGCCTACCTTTTTGATCTTGAATAGGCATATCAAGTGCACCAGGGATGGTGACAATATCTTGTCCCAGAGAAATAAAAGAGGACTTTGAGGAAAGGTTAACCTTCTTGTTGTCTTTCCATTTCGTGTTGCTGGCTGAGCTGCCTAAGCTGGTCTCAAGGTTGAATGTATTACTTTTGTAGGTCGACAAGTTTTTAAGGAATTCTTGCCGCTTGAGCGCCCAATCTGCATATGTTTTTTTGATCGTTTCCTGCCATTCACTTCGGGTTTTTGCCACGACTTTCTTATTGGCCAAAAGTTTCTCTAAATATTCGTCCTTGAGCGACTTCGGATTGGAAGAAGAAGCATTGCTTTGTTGTTGTGCCACTTGGCCTTTATTGGCGGATTTGGCTCCTTGAACAATACTTAGGCCACTGCTCGCATCCTTAACTCCTTGCTGCTCCGCAATTGCTTGCCGATTTTTTGCCAGCATTTCTTGAACTTTTCTCTCACCTTCGGAGAGGATTTTGGGTGTTGGCGTTGGAATTGGAGTTGGGTTTGGATTGATCTTGTGATTGACCTTTGGATTGGTGGTCGGTGTAGGGATGGGAGTCGGCAGGTCTTGAGGAACATCGTCAACCTTGGCTTCATCATTGGGGAGATTTTCTTCCTTCTTTGGTTCGATGGTTGTAATCCCCAAATCACCTTCGATACTACCCAAAATGGCCAATGATGTTGGTCCCATGGCCCTTTCGACAGAATTTCCCGCATTATAGATTTTTGCCTCTATTTTGTGGTTGGGATGAAGTGCCCAAAGGGAAAATATTATAAAAATAAAATCGCGAATCATTATTTATTTCCTGTGGTGTATTTCCTAAATTACAACTTGATGAGTGGCCAAAGTATTTTCAGTAATTGCATGAGTGGCGTCAAGAGCAGAATTATAATGACACTCTCAAGTAACAAAGTAAAATATCTGCATAGCAATTTTGAGGGGCGAATTTCATGGGCCTGAAACCCTTAATCATAGTCATACGTTTTTCAAGCATGGGTGATATCGTCCAGGCCATGAATACGATCGCCGCTGTTAAAAAGAAAAATTCAGAGGCACGTATTGTGTGGGTTACGAAAGAGCAATTTAAATCTTTGGTGTTGCTCAACCCCTTAGTGGATGAAGTATTGGCTTTGGAAAAGGGGGGAGGTGCGAAGGCACTTTTTTTATTGGCACAAAGACTCGTTCAGGCAATCGAAGGCGACGGAAACTCGCGGGAAGTTATTTTTTACGACGCCCACCAAAACCTTAGATCTAGAATTTTTCGAATTTTTATTGCGGTCCTTAAACCTCGCCTGGCCTTGAACTGGATTACCCGTTCCAAGGAGCGTTGGAAGCGATTTTTACTCTTTCAATTTCGAATTAATCATTTCCCCAACCCCTATAAAGGCGCTTGGTCCTATCTGGCACCCCTTCAAAAAAAATTTGATGGAGAGTTAACCTTTTCTCCTTCCCCGTGGAAGTTTTTAGATTCAGTCGGAGATAAATGGAATACCCTGTTTCAAAATTTTAAATGGGTGAGGCCAGAATTTATTGCCCTAGCGCCATCGGCTGCGTGGGAGATGAAGCGCTGGCCTGTTGAACATTGGAAAAAATTGATTACATTATTGCCCGATCACCAATTTTGTTTACTCGGGGGGCCGGAAGATCATTTTTTGCATGAGCTTGAAAGCATTGCCCCCCAAAGAGTTGTTAATTTGGCAGGGAAATTGTCTTTAAGTGAGTCTGCCTATGCAATATCTAAAGCAAAATTGCTCATCTCTGCTGACACAGGTCTCATTCATATTGCCGATGCCATTGGTGTCAAAGGTATTTCCCTGATGGGCCCAACCGCTTTTGGTTTTTGTAGTGGTAATCACATAACAACCCTTGGTGTCGATTTACCTTGTCGCCCCTGCACAAAAGATGGCCGGGGACAATGCGAAAGAAAAATTTATCAGGAATGTATGGTGGCCATCACTCCAGAAATGGTTGCCGCCCAAACGCATCAATTGCTTTCTTAATAAAAAAAAAATTGAGTTTAGATTACTGACCAAACCTTGGGGCCACAAATTCATTGGATATACTTTTTAAATAGGCCATCCAGTTCATCACGCGCAACCCATTGTCATCGAGAGTGGGATCATTGGGGCACAATTTAAAGCTCTTTCTTTTGTTATCAATCCGAACTGTGAGTTTTGCCATGCCCAAACAATTTTGATTTTGGCCTTTTACCTGCCAAGATTCCTCGAAAATATTCATTCCTTGATCAAGTTCTATCGCCAAAGGCATTAAGGCCATAACAGGAAGCGTGAGTGGGCGATTAATTGGGAAGGCCCGGTCAATTATTTCGGCTTCATAATTTCTACTATATTTCGTGCTATTTTTTTCAAACAGGCTAGCGTGAATATAAAAAGGCTTGGCATGGGGGTCTTCGTACTCCGCGATTATTTCAAACATTTTCTTATCAAATTTTTTGGGTGGAGGCAGTTTGCTAAAATCGGTTTGAGTTTTAGTTGCTTTAGGAGCCGTAGTGGAATTTGGAGCAGTCGTTTTTTCTTCTAGCGACCAAACTCTTATGGGAATAAAAAAAAGAATGATTAAGGTCAAAACGGTTTTATTCATAGTGAACAAGATTGTACCTGAGTTCCCGAGCTAGAGGAAGAATTAGCACATCCTAAAGCTGTTCTTATACCCTTGCTGCGTGCAAAAATGGCCAGCCTGTCAGGAGGACGAGGGTGGGTATAAGTCGACGGATCACATGAATAACGAGCACCATTACCTGCAGTATAGCCACTATAGGATTGCCCCGCATCGGTAAGCGATTCAAGCTCGTTAAAATAACGGTAGCGGCCGTCACTGTTGACCATGCATCCAGGGGTTCCTGTACCGAGGGTAAATTCTCTACCGAGGACAGAGCACATGAGGAAGTCCATTTGATTCGCCAAGGAGGTGCGTGCTGCCGCACTATTTCCCCCTTCTGCTTGCATTGAGGTCCCCAATACTTCCGCAGCCAACCAATCTGCGACTGCTTCTTTTTTTACTGTACGCTTATTGGCTTCAGGGAAACTACTCAAGTTAACTTTGGGCGCAAGGCAAGTTGCCAGCGGGCCAAAAATTGCATCAGAGTCTGATAGGTCCGGGGCAATCGCATGTCCAATTTCATGCATCATAATGGCGTTGAGTTGTTGCAGCCCCTGAGGGTTGTCGAGATTTAACATGAGCGATGGTGATAAAGTTATGGAATTGGCCTGACACTCATGGAAACTCGTATCAGAAGCATTTTCAATTTTTGAAGGGTGGCAAGCACAAGTGGCAAATCCACCATTGACGCTTTCAAGCGATTTCGTACCTTGGGGCCTCACAAAAGCAATCTTTCCAATTCTTTCTATGAGCTTGGCCCTTTTTGCTGCATTCCCTGCACCTGGCAATAACCTTTCAATGGTACTTCTATATTTATCAATAAGATTTCGACCAAGCTCTTGGGCACGCGCCATCCGATTGGGTGTATAAACCTCGGCGAAACGAGCATCGGTTCTCTGACGATCGGCCTTAAGAGAATCACAAATTCCCTGGTCGCCAATTTTTTCTAAACAGGCCGCATCTCGATTGGCCGGATTGAAGACGAAGTTATAATTCTGGCGAAAAATTTCAACAGCTGTTTTTATTTTATCGGCCGCTTGCACTATCGGAACGCGAGAAGGATGGCCGGGATCATTCGGGTTATTTTCTTTTGTGAGATCATAACTATTAGTGATCCCAGCACATTCTGTCAGATGCTGGGCGGCCCTAGCTCCTTGGCAAATTGTTTGACGGTTACCAGTCGCCACTGGGCCATAGCAACGAGTTTGAAGCTCTGTTTTGAGTGCCGTTTGGTATTCTGCTTCATTTTGTGCTGCTGCTTTATCAAGCTCTGCTTTTCTTTCCGTTTTTATACGATCTTCACATTCCTTTATTCTTTTTGATCTCTCTGCCTCTGCTGTCGCTTGTGACTTTTGGGCCGCTGCCACTCTTTGTTCACAGGAGCGCTGGAGCGCACGATATCTCTCTTGGCATATAGGAATGCGTGCCGTCCAGTAAGCTGTTTCTCTCGTTCGCTCCCTTTCTTCATGGATACGAAGGCAAGCTTCCACACTCCCTCCAGGAGGGTTGGAAAAACTACTACAAAGTGGAGGATCGGCCATAAAGCCAACAGTACCACTGCGACATTCAAAGAGTGTTCTAACGTTAGATTGATTGACTGTGACACTACTATAATTACAAGTTTCGTTGGTGCCAAATACGATGGTCACTGGTTCATTGCAGGCCATGAGGCGATCGCTTAAAACGGAATCTGGAAGATGAAGTGACATAGTTGTAGATGAATCTCGTCCGAAGCGGAATCTGACGGTTCTAGTTGCTTCTGCTTCGCACAGTCCCATCATAATATCGACACCACCTTCCTGACCAAAGCCGATTCCAGAAAGTCTTTTTAAGGCCAAATAGAAATTAGGGTTGCCGCCAATGGCCAGTGCCAAGCGGTTTTCATCTCTTTGAGTCAGGTCTCTGTCGCGAGTTAGGAAACGATTTTCCTTTTCCCGGTTTTTTTGCATCTCCTGGGCATTGGCAATTGCCTCGGGAGAACTACACATTTTGCGTAAATCCTCATTGCGATGGTCTCTAACTGATGTCGTCGTGGCGTTACTTTTGGTCGCCGTATTTTCTCTGGCGCCTGCAGTACAAATATTCGGGTAATCTGCTGGCACAGCGGTATAGCTATGTGGGCAGTGGTTGCTTGTTGACCACAATCTTAAGTCGGTTGAAAAAGTCTGATTGAGGGAGGCCAATCCGGTTCCCGCGAGTGCAGCCGCATCGTAGAGCTCTGCATCGCCCTCAGATGCCTTGGATTGCAAAGACCATGATTGAAGGACTAGGGAAAGTATTAAAATTTTAAAGATAGATAAAGGACCCATAACCACCATTTTAACTCTTGGTGCTTATCGGGCGAAATGGCCAATGAAATTAACCCTGTCAGGCGATTTAAAGCCTATAAAAATCAACTAATTAGACTGCTATCCCAAGCCAAGGAGCTTTTTCTTCATCCGCCACAATAAATGGCTAATATAGGGTCTTCGTTGGTCTTTGGTTGCTACCATGAGGACCTTGGTGATTTTAAGGTTTTCTGGGTCGCTATAAAGAAGGATTAATAGCTCATTGATAAAATTAGTACTGAGCGTGATATAGTTATCAGTGCCAATGCCCAATTGGACCCCTTTCTTTTCCCACCAGGAAAAAGGATGGTCTTTAAAGTCAGGGAAGCATCCAGTAAGTTTTAAATTAGATGAGGGCAGGGCAACTAGAGAAACATTTTTATTAATCATGCGGTTTAAAACATCATGCTGGTAATGTTCTACTTCGCGGGCGGTATGGAATTTGGTTTTGGTGAATTCCAATTTTTCCCGTTCATTTAATTTAGTGCCTTTTAAAATTTTTAGCTTAACTTTGTTATCAAACCATTGCATGTCACAAAGTTCTACATAGTCTTGGGATTCCTTACTAATGGGAAGACCACTTTGATTGAGTTCCATGACTCGTTGATAGAGGCGGTGAAAATAAAAATTGGGATTGATGCCTAGTGAAAGTCCATGTTCTAGAGTGTCGATGTGCCACATATTCATCGCATTGTCGACGCTTTGAATCCCGGTTCGAAGCAATCGCCACGTTTCCCCGTGGTGGCTTCTAATCCTAAAACCATGATATTGAAGTCGGCGAATCCCTAAACGCATTTCTTCAAAATGAGTTTTGCGATGAAGATCACGCTCGTCTCCCACTGTATCTATTTCATTGAGGTAGGGGATTAATTGAGGGTGTTTTTCCAAGATTGATAAAATTTGTTCAACTTGATAGTCGAAGTGTTCCTTTTTATTCGAAAAATTTTTACTATCAAAAAATGTGGCTTCTTTTCGAAAGCTCGGAGATAAAATAAATTGAAAGGCGGGGAATTCTCTTTGGTATCTTTTGAAACCTTCGTACAGGCCCATGACCACATCTTCTTCCGTTAGCGTGTCTAGTCCTGGGATTTGTTCATCGCTCATCCCTGTTTGCCTCGAGAGTGTAAACTTCAAGCGGATACTTCCAACGTTGTATTTTGTGTGAAGTTCTTTGGCCATGTGGTAAGCCGCTTCGTAATGCATTTCTCTCGAATTTAAAATAAGCTTTGGAAGATAAAGAATCTTGAGGTAGCGGCCAAATTGCTCCCCTTCTTTCAGTCGAATAAGCCTGTCTACATCCTCAGGTCTATTGATGGGAAGGGCGTCAGGGCCATAAACTTCGCGAATTTTTTGTTCATAAATAAGGCGATGGGGACCTTCGAGCAGAATCTTAAGACGTGTAAAAATAAAATCAGCTGAGAGTGATCCTGTGAGGTGAATATGTTCCTCAAAATAGGTGAGGGGAAAGTTTTTAAAAAATTGAAAAAGGCCTTGGCTTACGGGATGGTTCAAAAGAGTATCGATATCAACTTCATCTTCTTGGAATCCAGTGATAAGACGACGAAATTCATTGATTGGCCTAATCAAGGTCGGATTTTTTTGAATTTTTGGTTCAAGTGCTAACAGCTCAAGGGTGTGGTAAATGGAAACCCCATTGGTTTCACTGATGACATTAATGATTGCCTCAGTTAATTCGCTGACGAGCTCTTTATCTTTGTTGTAACTCATTTTATTCCTTCTTCAACAGATTTTAACTCTGACATTTTTCTTTCAAAATGTCATAGGCTTGTTGAATTAACATAAAGTTTTCTTCAATGGTCTTTTGCGCTTCTCCACTCAGCCCCTTGGCTGAAAATTTATCTGGATGCCTTTTCGAGGCCAGCTCTTTATAAGTTTTTTTTATGCTTTCCAACGCAACTTTTATTTTATTGGCATCTTGAGTAAACTTGCCGTTCTCACCGATAAGTAATTTTTCAGGTAAATTAAAAATTCGCAAGGCTCCCTGCCAATCATCTTTTCCGCTAAGGGGAGAAAGAGGAGAAATAGAATCAAGGGCCTGGCACCATTCGGCCATTTTTAAAAGAATTTTTTCACCGGACCACTGATGAAATGAACTTTTTTTGCCGCCATTCATCCACATTGGATATTGGCGAATTAATTCCTGCTTTGCTTTTCCCTTATAAGACGGGCCCGGAGCAAAAAGTTTTCCTTCATCTGCACCTTTTAAAACTTCAAAGAGGTGATCCATGCTTTTTGAAAGAGAGCTATCACGCAGAGATCGAAAATCAGGATTTTGTCGTCTTAACATGGTCATCCATTTCGAACCATCAATCTGTCCATCGCGAGCAGATGCAACCTCATCTAAGAGTGCACGTGTGACAATTATGCGTTCAATATCTTCAAGCGCCAAAAGTTCGTGAGGAGAATATTTTAACCAATAAGAATGGGCAACCTGTTCTTTTAACAAGAGTTGAATTTCACCCAAATCGAGTGGAAATCCTGTAATGGATTTATATTTGTCGCTTATTCTTTGGGAGTTTTTTCCAGTTCCCCATTGCAATTGATCTATCAATTCTAGAACAGTTTTTAATTGTTCTGGGGTTCGTCCACCGATGCCACCTTTTTCAATCGCCGATTTATAGGCCTCTTCGGTTGAAGATATTTGCCCACCAGAAATTTTTGAATTTGTATTTCCAGTATGGCTTGTTCCAAGTCCACTGGCGCGCAACATCTGCTTTTGTCGTTCAATCATGCGATCGAGGTCTTGAGCTGAATTGTGTTTTTTCTCAGGACTAGTAAAGCTTTCATAGAGTTGGCGAAAAATGACTGCAATAATTTTTGAAAAGACAAAGATGCCCACCATGCCGGCCAATGCATACAAAATAATATCGAATTTTTGGGCCATGATTCCTTGCCTTTTTACTGGCCTCGCAGTTGTTTGCTACACTATTATTATAGCGCGAAAGGCCATGATTTTATTGCGATGCTTCAGGTAGGAATATTTAACCTGACTCGAATGCTTTTAAAGGGAATAATGTGATTCAGTTTCAACTTGAAAAACTGCAATTGCCACTCAATCTAACTTGGAAAATTTCCAGAAATAGTACTGATGAAAAAACCAATTTTGTGGTCAAGGCGATTGGCACGGGTGCCATGAAAGGGATGATCGGATATGGTGAGGTGGCCTTTAATGTTCGCTATGGCGAATCACTAGAGGGGACGGAAAAGGCGTTTGAGCAATTTAGGCAACTATGGAACCCCGAATATCATACGATGGAGCAATTCCACCATGTGGCAGATGAATGTGAAGGCCTTCCTATGTCTCTGCGTTGTGGCCTCGAATGCGCCACCATTGAAATTTTATCAAAATTTGTTGGCAAAGATATTCCAACTTTTCTCCGAGTTAAAAAATTAAATCGACTGCCAACTTCATTTTCTCTTCCGATTATGGAAAATGAGGCCATCGCTGATTTTGTCCAAAGTAGAAATCTATCTCGATTTCCTGTTTTGAAAATTAAAATTGATGCGAAAGACCCCCACGGTGCTATTCAAAATTTAATTAAAGTCTACAACGGGCCTATTCGAGTTGATGCCAACGAAGCTTTTCCCCGCGCCAAAGATTTTTTGGAATTTGAAAAAGCATTAGGAAATATTCCTATTCAATTTTTTGAGCAACCACTACCGGGCAGTGAGATTGATGGATATCTTGAGCTCAAAGCGAAATGCCGGACGCCAATTTTTGCTGACGAATCCGTCACCAAAGAAGAAATTCCAGAAAATTTTCCCAGTATGTTCCATGGCGTGAATATCAAAATTATGAAAAGCGGAGGAATTTATCGCGCTTTAGGGCAATTAAGGCAGGCCAGGTCAATGGGTCTCAAGACAATGTTGGGATGTATGGTTGAGACAAGTTTGGGCATTAGTTGGGCCATGTATTTGGGCCAGTTTGCAGATTATTTTGATCTCGACGGGCATTTATTTTTAAAGCACGATCCATTCAAGCGCATCGAAGAGGATCAGGGGCATCTCATTTGGGGTGGCCTGCACTAGAAGTAGAGTCGAAATTCAAAATCAAAGCGGGTGTAGTTGGGAATATTGCGGCCTTCTATAAATTTTTGAGCGCTAACATTTATTGAAAGTGGAACAGCAAATTTATTTTTCTTGTAAAGCTCTACTGTTGTAAATCCAATTTCGCCTTTCATCACATGGCTTTCTTTTTCTGTATTGTTTTCCAAAATGCTATTGGCATTAGAGAAAGATGAATCGTATTTACTTTTGAAAGTATAATTGTAGAGATAGCCAACACCGGTTGTGAACATATCATTCCAACGATAGGTTTCGGTTAGCATGAAATCAACCTTGTCACCTAACTTTTCGTAAAAGGTCGCTTTCTGAGAACCAAGTGGGTAGTCGGCAGATTCCGGTACGCGCAATACCTTATTAGTAGGAGCTTGAAAGGTGTAGCGAAGACTTGAGTCAGTAAAGAACGTAGTCATCCCTGCGCGAAATCCGCCACCAATTTCACCATATATATCAAATTGTCCATCACCGAAGGCAATGTCTTGAATTATGTCTGGATCATCAATTCGCCCAGTGGGCAGCACGATTCCCCACGTAGTGGCCAGGCCTGCGTCGGCCCAGTCAGTGAGGCGGTAAACGCCCACCAGTTCAACATCGCCAAGACCTTCACCTTGCCAATTGCCAATGGGCTTGTAATCAAAATAGTTCACGACAACTGATTGGATGACTCCACCCGAGGCATCTGGCAGGCTGTTGGCCACACCCATGATGATAGAGCTAACGGTTGAAATGGTGGATGGATCATTATTGCTTGCAATGAGTAGTCGCTGAACTTCGGCGTTGTTATTGCCCTTGGTTCGCACCATATTGAGATTAACGTTGGCGTTATAATAAGGAACTGAAATATAAGTAGTGAGTCTGTTGGTCCATCCGTAGGCAACCCCTAGCCCCTGAACATTAACTTTGGCTTCAGCTGAGATTTCATATTCCCCTAATTGAAGAGCATCATAGGCCGCAGGGGATTGGGCCTTTAAGGCCTGCAAATAACTTTTAAAGATATCCTGGGCATTCTCTAACGATTTGGCATCTAAACTTAATTTAAAAAAATAATCTTTCTCTTGTTTATTACCGGTAAATGAGGAGTTAATCCTATCTGTATTCACCTGGCGCAAGGCCACTAATCTTACCCCTTTAGGTAGGGTGTCGTAATAGGCGGCTTTTAAACTAGCGGAATTGAATAATGACCCAAGGATCCCAAGGGCCCAAAATAGGTCTCGAAAATGGCTTAAAAAGCGCCGTTTTTGCATGGCGTTAATTATGCCAGAAAAGACCCCTCGTCTGGGAGGTTTTCTGGGGGGAGTGAAATTTTTATAGGCGAATTGTTTTTGACCGTAAAAAGGCATTAATATGCTGATATTATAGCGAGGATTTTTGCCTTTATGAGACGAGCGACCACCCTGCTTCTATTGACCAGTTTATTAGGCCTTTTTGGTGGTTGTATGACCCAAGAAAAGATCACGCCTGCCTTTCCACTAGAGCGTCTAGAAGATCAAATCAACAAGGTCACCCCTTTAACTTTTTATATCCCTATAGATAAAGTTCAAATCGAGGATCAATTTGCTCCGATCGGAAGGATTGGCAACGTCGGCGGTGCCTTTCGTCGCTTGGCGGAGATGATCGCAGATGTAAATATTGAGCGCGGCCAAATGGGCATCATGGACCTCGACCCCATTGATTACGAATTAAAAGAATTAGAAGAAGTTGATTTTGAATTTGTTAAAGAGGTTTTACTTCAAAACGTCCACATTGTTATGCCTGAAGATATTGACCGCGAAGCTGGCCTAGAAGGATTGAACGAAAGGAAGGCCAATTTTAATTTCATTAAATCCCTAGAAGTTTACATTAAGCTTAAGGATGGCAGCGACCTTAAAGCGCCCATGATTGTGTCAATTCCAGAAAAGGCCAATCTTGCAATGAAGGTGGATAATAAAGCAAACAAGGGTCTGTCGCAAATCGGGCCCAAAGAGTTACCTGGAAGTCCAAATCTTCCTGAACGCTATCATGGAACCTATTTAGCACTCAGTTACTACAAGGGACTAAACGAACTAAGTTGTGGTGGAAAATGCTTTGATATGACTGTGCACCAGGGAACTTGGCGTGAACTTTTGAGAAAAAATCGTCAAGTTACACTTTATGTTCGTCTTGCTTTAGATCATGCCCCCAAATTTTCCTTCTCTTTTGTCGGTCATTTGTTAGTGAAAGTCGTCATCGATTTAAATGGCATTTAAACGCTTAAAATTAAGTTTAAATTTTTGTTCTAGACATTTTTTGGGCGACAAGTCACCATTGGTTTATTGAATTATTTAAGACTGGATAATTTTTGAATATTGGATTTGATGGAAAACGCGCCCTTCACAATCTTAGGGGATTGGGAAATTACTCGCGAACTTTAATCGCAGGACTTGAACGCTATTTTCCAGATCATAATTATTTTTTGTTTTCTCCTACTCCTAGCAATAATCTTGATGAACGAGTGAGTGATTTTTTGCGCGCTCATAAAAATCTCAAGCTTATCACTCCCGGCGGATTATTCTCCCTGAGTGAAAGTTTATGGCGATCGTTGTTGCTTCAAAAGGAAATAGCGTCCCATCATTTAGATATTTATCACGGCTTGTCCCACGAATTGCCACCGGAATTAAAGCAAAGTAAAACCCTTTATACCGTCACGATGCATGATCTAATTTTTATGCGTTATCCCCAATTTTTCCCTTGGATAGATCGCCAAGTCTACAAACTCAAGTATCAAAATGCATTGAAACAGGCGCATAAAGTTATTGCAATTTGTGAACAGACAAAAGGTGATCTTGTTAACTTGCTTGGAGCTGATGAAAGAAAAATTGTGGTCTCTTATCAAGCGTGTGATCCCCAATTTTACCAAACCTACAATAAGGAAGAATCCGAAAGAGTTCTGCAAAAATATAAAGTAAAAGAACCTTTTATTCTTTACGTTGGCGCTTTCGAGGAAAATAAAAATGTTTTAGGCCTATTGGAAGCGGCATCACAAGTCTTTCTTAAATTAAAAGGAAATGCCGATAATCTAAAATTGGTTTTGATTGGGCGAGGCAAAAATTATAAAAAACTAATGCTAGATAAAATTGAAAAATTAAAAATGGAAAATAGAGTTCTTATTCTTGAAAATTTGGCCCATCGGGAATTGCCCCATTTCTATCAACAGGCCCAATGCTTGGTCTTTCCTTCTTTCTTTGAGGGTTTTGGATTACCGGTAGTGGAGGCCTTAAGCTCTGGTTGCCCTGTGGTGACAAGTGAAGGTGGCTGTTTTCCTGAGTCGGGCGGACCCGGCTCCAGCTATGTTGATCCAAAGCGTCCTGAGTCCATCGCAGAGGCCATTCTCCAATTTTTGGAGTCGGAAGAAAAAAGACAAAAGGCGCGTGAAACGGGACTCAACTACGTCCAGCGTTTTCATTTAAGTAAAACCTCAGCGCATATTATGGAAATCTATCAATCAATGATTAAAGATCGCTAGGTCGCGACCTACTTATTGGTAACCAAGTTCAGGTTAAAAAGTTGTTCAGCTTTTAGTAGATCGAAGACGGAAATAATTTTTTCATAGCGAACAGTCTTATCAATTCTCACTTCAACTGGAACGGTTTTGTCAGTAAATGTTTTTAGCTCTGTGCTGAGATTGGAAACTTCAATTTTTTTGCCATTAACAGCTAAAGCTTGTTCTGAAATTTCGATAACTAAATTTTTTTGTGGATTTGGATTTTCACTGCCATTTTGAGCCACGGGGAGATTTAACATAAGCGCAAGCTCATCCTTTCGAAAAACCGAAGTCACGAGGAAGAAAATAAGTAACAAAAAAATGAGGTCAATAAGAGGTGTTAAGTCTGGTGCAAGAGTTTCACGACCGCGTTTTTTCATAGGGCCTTCCTGGAACTAAATAAGTCGTCTGGTTGTTTCCCGCTCAAGATTTATTTCAAGGCGATCCAAAAGCGAAATAATATAGCTGTGTCCAATGTAGTGAGGGATGGCCACAATCAAACCGCCAATCGTAGTTATGAGGGCCAACGATAGACCAGAAGCAAAATTATTAGGGTCGCTTAGGCCTTTTACTGCGATAACTTTAAAAGCCATGTAAACACCCAGAACTGTCCCAAGGAGTCCGAGGAGGGGTGCAATAGAAGCGATGACTCGAATGGAGTTCAATCCCTTTTCACTTTGATTCATGAAGGCCTGAATTTCTTGTTTGGCCAATTCAGCTTGACTGCCTTTGTCGCTTGAAGGGTTAAGGGTTTTTACTTTGGTCGAAATTTGATCACCTATTTGGGCGGCATTTTTATTGTCTGTGGTGAGGCGATAAAGTTTATATCCCATGAGCGCAATACCCCAAACATTCATGGCCAAAAGCACGTACATGATGGGCCCGCCTTCATCCATATATTGCCACAGTGTCATAAATCCCTCTCTTTCTTCACAATTTCGGATTATTGTATCATGCTAGGGCCCAAGGCGATAAAAATTCCAATAATTTTATGCCAATCATAAAGCAGTGCTGCTTCCCATTTTATTGTTTGACTGTTTTAATTAGCGCTCAATTTTTGAAAGTCTTTTCAAATTCTAAACGAGGATAGAACAATGTCGGATAAAAACACTCGGAGAAACACAGCATTTTGGCCAAACCTCACCCTTCTTACCATGTGTGCTTTGTTTGTTTTCGCCTGTTCTCAGCATGGAAAATTTTCTTCCTCTACTGAGGGAAATTCTAGTTCAGGCCTATGGAAGTTTAGAAATGAACCAGTCGAAAATAATTTAGCTAATTCCGGACAAAATAAAACTCGGGAAGAAGCCGAACGGCGCGGAAAGAAATTTGCCATTGCAACTCAAGGTGAGGGGGCCACTCAGGCGGCGGCAAAAATGATTGAACTGGGTGGCAATGGTGCTGATGCTGCGACCGCTGCAACGTTTGCCATTTCCGTAGAGCGGCCACAATCAACTGGCATTGGTGGTGGTGGATTTTTACTTTATTTTAAAAAAGGCATGAAAGCTCCAATTGCTCTCGATTTTCGTGAAATTGCTCCGAGTACAGCGCATGAGAAAATGTATCAAGATGAAAAGGGCGAAATTATTCTCGATAAAAGTTTAACGGGAGCTTATGCTGTCGCGATTCCTGGTTTGGTTGCCGGGATTTTGCAATTCCATCGCCGCTATGGAAAGCTGCCTTTAACTGACGTTCTCGCGCCCGCCATTCACATGGCAAAAAATGGTATTAAAATTTACCCTGAACTGGCCGAGGCCATTGTTGAAGAAGCCGATCGTCTAAAAAAATTTCCTGCTTCCCAATCCCTTTTTTTTCACCAAGACGGGACTCCACTAAAAGTTGGAGATATTTTGAAACAACCAGACTTAGCGAAAACACTTGAAGCGATTCAACAGAAGGGCGTGGCTGGTTTTTATGGCGGCAGAGTGGCCACGGCCATTGTCGAAACGATGCGCAAGTATGGCAACAAGGTGACAAAAGCTGATTTGCAAAAATATTTAGTGAAAGAAAGAAAACCTGTTGCGATGTCTCTCCAAGACTACCAAGTGTATTCGATGGCACCACCTTCGAGTGGTGGTACGCATATCGCCCAAATCTTGGGAGTGAGTCAAAAAGGGTTGAGAGCGAGCAAGGGGCCAATGCATGATCAAAATGTGCACTTAACAGCAAGTGCCATGCAAATGGCATTTTATGACCGCGCACGCTATATGGGCGATCCGGATTATGTCAAAGTTCCTGTGGCCCAGTTAATTGGTCCAAATTATGTAAATTTCTTGGAGCAACAATTTTTGCCTGAGCGCGCTCGCAAAGCGGGCGAATTTCAATCTTGGCCCGAAGTGGAGAAAATGGCGACGAAGCCAGAGTCATCTGAAACCACCCATTTCTCTATCCTTACGTCTGATGGAGAAGCGGTGGCCAGTACGCAAACAATCAACGGACATTTTGGAAGTGCTATAACAGTTCCAGGAACAGGCATTGTGCTGAATAATGAAATGGATGATTTCGCGGCCAAGGTAGGAGCTTCCAATTTATTTGGGGCCATTGGCGGCACCAATAATCTACCTGTGGCGGGAAAAAGGCCATTAAGTTCCATGTCTCCGACACTGGTGTTTGGAAAGGAAGGCCCCATTATGGCGGTCGGAACGCCTTCAGGAACCAGGATACTAACCTGTGTGGCCCAAACATTATTGAATCGTTACATCTATGGTTTAGATCTTTTTAATTCTCTTAGCACAGTTCGCTTTCATCAGCAGTGGCAGCCCGATAAATTATTTGTAGAGCATCCAGGATTTCCTCCAGAGACGACAGCTCGACTCCAGAAGTTGGGATATGACGTGGAGTTAAAGGATCTTGGTTGCCGGATTCAAGCGGTCGAAAATTCTGATGGTACTTTGATTGCGGTGACCGATCCGCGCGGTGAAGGAGCGGCATTTGCTCAGTAATTTTTTAATTTTTAAAAAAGCAATTAGAAATAACCATGGCATGAGTTTGGTAGAAGTCATGATCTCAGCTTCTATTGGGCTTGGGATATTTTTGTTCTTAAATAACGCCATGATTAGAATGCAGAAGGCGCAAACTCGCTTTGAGAGGAGAGGGGAGTCAGAAGAAATAAAACTATTTCTTCGCCGCCATCTTTCTGATATGCGCGCCTATGAAGAAATACCTGAAAGTGATATTCCCAAGCGTGGAAATCAAACAAATTTTTATTACTTCCCTACGCCTAAATCAGAATTAGTTCCCTTAACCTATACTGAAAAAGAGTTTCAAACGTTAAAGCAGGATTTTAAATGTCCCGGCGAAATGGGCGGTTGTAGGGTTTTAGTGTTTGATTATCAATCCCAAGTTATAAGTAAAGAGCAGCTTAAACTTATTTCTGAAAAAGATAATTATATTTTGGCCATTATTAAATTTGTGACTCCCGAAGACAAAATTAGTCGAAGCTATTTGCCTGAACTAGAGGTTAATTTACAGGATCAAAATACAGATCATGAGGTTAAGGTTTTACCGAGGATGTTTTTTGTAAATCAAGAGGGAGCTAGCGCTTTGGGCAGTAGTACAAATACAGGAGACAAGGATGATAAAGGGAAGGTGACCATTGTCGATCCAGTATCTCGCGCTAATTGTTATTTAAAAATGGTTAAAGAGTTTCCTGACCAAAAAGAATTGGCCAAAGAACTTTGTATGAAGAGCCGAAATTCTGCACCTGCTGAGTGCTTTATCCGGATGAAAAAAGAATTTAAGGTTGAGGACATTTTGGCGATCGTGACTTGTAGCCAGTCAGTGAACAACTTTCCGCCGGATTGTTTTAAGCTGGCCCAAACGGAAATTGGTATAGGCGAAGATGGGCACTCTCTTCTTTGCAGTGGGGCTACGGGAATGGGTCCTATCGATTGCTATAAATACCTTAAATCCCAAAATGCCACAAATCTACCAGATATGATCGACCTCAAAGTTTGTGCAAGGGCCTTAGATCAATCACCTGCCGAGTGTTTGGTTAAATTAAAAACCCTTGACGATGAGAGCATGAGAAACGCACTTTTTTTGTGCCCTCATCACAAGTAGTTTATAAATTTAGTTTAAAACGCGAGCGACGTAGAGTCTAAACAGCTTGTCTTTGCTTCTTCTGATGGTGCAATTCCCAGTTTCTTTCTGACCAATTAGGAAACTATAAAACTCGGGGAAAGTATCAGCAATTTCTAGTACTGATTTCCCTTCATGTTCGCCAAAATCAATATAAACTTTGTCTTCTTCGAGAATTCCCGTAACTGGACTAACTTCCTGAGCTGCCATGATTCCCTCCTTGGAATAATAAGGCTGTTTAGATACCGGCAAAAAGTTCCTTATTCGCCGATAGGTGAGTAGATTCTGGCGAATTAAAAACAAAAGATAAAGAGAAATTTTTTCACGGCAAAGAGAGTTAAGAAAAAGTAATAATGCTGGAGCTTAAAGCTCTTGTTTTTTGGTGGCCAAAATTTTTGGTGTTTTTTTGCACCCACTACATTCTGTAATAATTACTAATTAAGCAATGCCAGGTGGTGATGTATTGGCCCTGGTAAAAAAAAAAGACCCCTCTTATGAGGGGTCTTTACCATAGATACCGATCAGAATTTAATTCAGAATCATTTAGAAGTTGTAAGCGTAACCAATCATCATTTTCGTCCCGGACATATTAGTGCTCAAGTCGCGAGAATCGTACTCGAGTTCCCCGTTAGCATTTGACTGGCTTACGCTATCAGAGGCCGGTGTGCCGCTGGTTGAATCAACAATATTTCGCTCGATCGGAAGGTAGCGCCAACCGCCTTCCAGAATAATTGCATGGGGGCCAAAATAAATTTCCACACCAATGCCGAGTAGGTATCCCAAGTTGGAGCCCGAAGACTTCGAATTGTAGGTGTCTTCTTTAATTTCAGTTTCTAAACTTCCATAGGCTACCCCTGTTTCAAAATAGAGCTTTAATTCGCCGCTTTCTAGGGGGTATAGGCGAAAGTGACCTTCGACAGTGTAACCAGTGGTACTGTACTCATAGGCACCAGAGCCTTCGCTTTGGGTGAAGTATGTCGGGCGAAGTTGGAAGCCAAGCATCCCCGCGCGCCAACCAATGAAAGGGCCAAATTCCCATGCCCGGTCCAAATCACTGGCCGAAATGCCACCTGCTCGGTTATTGGCCCTGGCCCGAAGGGTGTTGAGATGGGTCTGTTCACTACTTGAGAAGCCACCCATAAATCCAATTTGCATGCCTCCTGCTCGACCTCCGCGTTGGGCAAAAACAGAGGTTGAAAACAAGAATGTGGTAAAAACTAATGCGAGCAGTGAGAGTCGGAAAATTTTCATTGGTTACCTCAATATCAGTGTTAGTAAATTAATTTTATCTCCTCTAAGTATTTTTTAGAAGGGCCTCAACTGGATGCACTTTCATACCTGAGCAGACCCTTATCCCATAAAAATTTCACACCAAAGAGTAAGAGAGGAACTGCGACGGCCTGAAATACCATGGGAATATAGTCGGACTTGTTCAGCAAAAATCTGGCAGGTGGTGTGCCCACCATAAGAACAGGAATAGCAAAAAATAAAATTTTTCGTGCGAGGCCATCAAAGATAAAGTCGGGCCATCTACTAATATTTTGAAATTGCATCCGTAAAAAATTAATTCCATTCCCTTCCACCGACCAAAACATAAAAAGAGAGATTCCTATTTCAATTAGGGCCAGAGTAAGAAATCCCATGATGATCAGGAAAGGTAACCAGATATAAGAGTGGGGTTGAACGCCTGCCTTGTGGCCAAAATAAAACAGCAGTCCAAATACCAGGGGAGTATTGAATAAGGTACAAATTCTAATACTTTTAAAAAAGGTCAAAAATATGGGTGAGACCGGTCTCAGAATTGTATAATCGAGAGCTCCGGATTTTAAATCGAGTGAAAAGGACCAAAAATTCTCACTTAAAAAGGTCATGTGGAGATTGTCGAGGATAAGCATAAAACTGAGGAAAAATTGAAACTCTGATCGATTCCAGGGCCCAATCTCTGGTACGTGTTGGAAGATAACATCAACCGAAAGTATCGTACTGGCATAAAAGATTAAATCCATAATGATAATAAGAACAAAACTTGTTCTAAAGGTGGTGGCCTTCGAAAGGGCACAATTAAATAACTGGCGGTAAATAGATGGATAAAGGATAAAAATATTTTTAATAGCTTTTAGCATAAATGAACCATAAAAATTTACATTCCTGCAGCGGTGTAAAGTCTTAACCCTCTTTTCCAAAGAGTTGTATTAATAAACCCCATAATCAGTGTCCAAAAAATCAAAATGGAAACTCCAAATAGGATAGACTCAGTCTGGCCAAGGAATATTTTGGTTGGCCAATAAATCATATACGGAAAGGGGGACCATACGAGCATTTGTTGTAATTGTTCCGGAAAAAAGCTTACGGGAATAATGGCGCCTGAAAGAAACGTCGTCACAATATTTATCATGACTCTCATTATCCAAGTCTCTTCCAACCAAAAGGCCAACAGTCCAATGAAATATTGAAGCGAAAACCAAAATAAACTAATCACAAAGCAAACCAAGATTGCCAATATAAAATTGGAAATAGCTGGGAGTGCAATGATCTTTAAACTTGAAAATACAAGAAGTGAGAGCAAGGTCGTTGGTATCTGCAACGTTTGGAAGGCCAAAAATCCTGCCGTGTGGTATTCCCAAAAATTAAATGGGTAGATGAGATAAGTAGAAATTTTACCCAATCTAATATCATTGCTTAAATCAAAACTACCCATCCCTTGGGATAAGAATCCTACGATCATGGCCCAGGCATGGTAACTAATCATTTGATCTAGAGTCATCCCGTTAATGACGGTGGATGAAATGTCTAATCCCTTCTGATTGGCGATGCCATTAAAAATGGCCTTCCACAATGAAGCCTTGACGCAAAAAAATACGATAGGAGGTCCAATAACTTGAAGAAAAAAGTTGAGACGGTACGCTGTTTGTTGTCCCCACCAAATCTTGATTGTCTGCCACCATTTTTGAACATTTATGAAAAACATGTGGCGTCCTATTTATTCAGGGTGGCAAACTGATTTTGAAGTGAGTGAGTATTATTTTTCATAAACGTTTTCATGGCCCTTTCGATGGGCGTTTTCTCAGTTGAAAATTCTGTAACAGGAAAGTCTCTTAGAATTTGGGAAGTTAAATCCCGCATCTTGGGAAAGGGAACAAGCAGATCAACTTTTTGGTTGTCTGGACTCCAAACAGCATCATAGTCTTTAAAAGTTTTTTCCTGCGCTGAAATCGGTTTATCAAAAATAAATGTCATTTCTCTGGTATCTCCCAATAATTGGGTAAATTCGGCCAGAGGTCCGTCAAATGCTTTACGACCTTGCATTACAAGTACCAGCCGCTGGCAGAGCGCTTCAACGTCGGCCATATAGTGGCTGGTTATGATCATGGTGCAACTATGTTTCCGATGATAATCGAGCAAAAACTTTCTAATATTTTCTTGCGCCATTAAATCAAGTCCAATAGTCGGCTCATCCAAAAAAATAATATCTGGAGAGTGCAGCAGGCAGGCCATGAGCTCCAGTTTCATTCTCTCACCAAGTGAAAGTTTTCGCACATGGATATGCAATTTACTTCCAACATCTAAGAGAGTTGTTAATTCATCCATTCTTCTTTTAAATTCCATATCTGAAATTTCATAATATTTTTGTAAAAGAAGTAATGAATCCATGGCCGGAATATCCCACCAAAGTTGGGATTTCTGTCCCATGACGAGGGCAATTTTTTTTCGAAACTCTTTGTCCCTTTCCCAGGGATCAAAACCGAGCACTGAAAGTTTTCCAGCACTCGGGACGATAATCCCAGTCATCATTTTCATGAGCGTTGTTTTACCTGCTCCGTTAGGTCCCAACAAAGCAACAAGCTCACCCTTTTTAATCTCAAAATTAAAGTCTTGAATGGCACTGTTTATTTTGTAATCCCGATGGAAAAGGGATTTTAGTGAATTCCAGATGCCAGGATTCTTTTCGTATGTTTTAAAATTCTTTGCAAGATTGATGGATGAAATGGCCACGGACATGAGAGTTCCTTAACTGGAAAAAAGATAATGATTCCGCGGATAATATTGTCATGAAATGATGGGAATGAAAAAGAAACATTTAGAAGGTATCGCTAAATAGTAATTCCACTTTGGCGGAAGAGGAAATTTCCTTGTCTTTTGTAATTTCTTTCGCCAATCCAGATTTGGCGCGCAAATTATAGGGCAAATCTTTTTGCAAAACAAAGCGATCACCCACAGAATTGGAAGGTCGTACAAAATAATAGCTATCGACACCCACGCCATCAAAATATTTGCTAAGTACTAATTCGGCTGGCCCCTTATAATAGGCCCGGGCAGTCAGTCCCAACCACTCATTTCGCAAAACAACTTCGCTTCGATCGGTGCGAACGCGATAACTTATTTCAGTTGTTAATTTATCTTGTGCTGAAAGAAGCGCGGGGTCAGTGTCCTCACTGGACAAGACATATTCAGCATTGTTTTCAAATGAATTTCCACGCTTCCGCCATTGTCCTTGTAAGATAGATATTTTCTCGTTGATTGAAGTTAAGAGATACTTGCTAATAAATCTCCCCATTCTTCTTTTTCCTTCCTCAGTTTCCCTCGCATTGAGTTCCCTGGCATAAGGATCATAACTTGGATTTAAATAACCTCGTTTATCCTGCGTCTTCAAAAAACGATTGAGTCGATTATCATGAATTTCATTTTGGGTTGGATCTTTTAAATCTGCGGTGAGTGAAGGAAAAAATGTGGTGTAGTCCAAATTTGTCGTAGTTTCTTCTGGAGCAAACAACATTTTCAATTTGCCATTTTGGACGTGGTCGACACCATGGTGGGACTTTAGGCTGCTTTCGCGGGAAGTCATGTCCGCAAAAACTGAAGGGACAAAAGCGATGGAAAAAAAATAGACAAGGACGTGAAGTTGACCAAGAACTCCTTGAAATCGTGATCGTAATAGACAAACCCTGTCACTTAGACACATGGCAGTCATTGTATCTGACTATGGGTCTAAGTGCTAATTTATTTCCTGTCCTAATATCTTCCTAATCATTTCTGTAAAATGGGCTTGACTGACTGGAGGGCCGATGGCGATAGTCAATGCATGAAGGCCATCGAACTTAAAACTATTTTCTTCAATAAAAACGGCGTGCTAATCCCTCTGCGTAGCAATCCTATGCGTAACTTGCGAAAAACCAAGGAAAATGATCAGGATAGGCCCGTTCCGACGAAAAAAAATGTGGCCCGCGTAAAATTTTCCGGCGTATCTCTTAAAAAGAATGTATCTGAGTCTCGCAAGAACAAAAAATCTGCCAAGCTTTCGGGTCGCAAAATAAATAAAGTCGAAACTTCTAATCGAAAGAAATCTAATAATAAAAGTAATTCTAAATAGGCTTCGAATCTTTTAAATTTAAGGTGAAATTTTCTCTAGCGATTTGGGAAGCAACCAAAGCATAAATTGCTGGCGACGAAGTATGCCTGCTTCTTGCTGGGCCTTTTTACCTTCTCCCAAATACATATCAATTCTGCCAGAAGTTTTTATTCCACCACCAGTGTCCTGAGCAATAACCAATTGGCACAGACCATTTTGTGCGTTGTCGTTTGAGTTTAATTTTTCTTCATTGAGATAATTACAGATGATTCCAACGGAACCCAGTGGAACCGTATTGACGTCGACCGCAATTGTTTTATGTGCGGTGGCCTTTGTTCCTAGAGTCGTTGGGGGGCCACCATCAAATTTTTTTTCCTGAAAAAAAATATAGCGAGGATTGAGGGCAAGAAATTCATTTAATTCTTTTTCAGGGAGGGATGAAAAATAATCTTCGAGCCATGGCCAAGACATCGTCTCCAAAGATTTTTTCTCTTGGAGCAATTTGCCAAGCGAAACATAGTCTCGACCATTGTTTCCCGCGTGGGCCAAAAAGATTCTTGCAGACTCTTCAAATTCAAGGATGCCAGATCCCTGTAAGTGTAAAACATAGGCATCGATGGGCCTAACATAGGCCAGTTCAAGATTTTTTTTCCTAAGCACTCCGGCGACATCTATTTCGTGACGAGAGTGAAGTCGGAGTTTTTCACTTTCGGGCAATTTATACAAGGGACGCGTATAGGGTGCCTTAAGATTTTTACTGGCCTTTATAAGAGGCAAGTAATAGCCAGTTGTAAGAACATCACCCCAAGTTTTTTTTCCGGGAAGGAGAACTCCCGAAAAATGGCGAAGAAGGCAATCGTTCAGCGCTATTTTTTTGCCTAAACATCCCAATAAAAGATCGAGCTGATTTATGGTTTGTTCTAATTGCGAATTATCTTTCAGGGCAGATTTGAATTTAGGATTGGTGGAGCGAGCGTGCTTTTCCAATTGGGCCTTTGTTTCTCTTAAGTTCTGGAGCCAGATCTTGGTTTCCATTTCATTCAACGAGGGGTCAAGATTTCGAATGACCTGGACAAAGGATTCACGGGGTATTTCGACAAATTGGGGTGAGTGGGGAAGTTGAGCTATACCCGCGACGTCTTGGGAGTCATGGGGCAGGTTGGGCCAAGGGTTAGGCCTATTTTTATGAGGGGTATGGGGAATTTCTCCGCATCCAGATAGGGAGGAGGCCAAAAATATCAAGATAAATGCAAAAAAAGTGTGCATAGTAAGATTTTTTAAGTATACGGCCCGCCTGGGAATTATCTATATTTTTCGCTCGGTGCAAGAATAACAAAAATGCCGCAATGCGGCTAGATATTTAAATGAAGGATGTCTCATGGCGTTATCGAATCACAAATTGGTTATTGGATTGTTCATCATCCTGGCCGTAGGTATGGCCCAAGCTGAGGGCACGCAGAAGTCTCTTTTTAAATCAGGCGAAAAAACGATTTGCGGTCCTGTTGATGATCGTATTCCATCGACAAATCCAAAAATTGGTCGAGTTTTGGAGCGAACAGCGCCTGCAGGATGCACCGTGACACTTATTGGTCGCTCTTGTGTTGTAACAGCTGGACACTGTTTGAGCACATTCCAGATTGCAGAGTTTAATACTCTTCCTAGTCAAAATGGTAGAATCACGCGTTCTGATTCAAAAGATATCTATGAAGTAGACCGCGCGACGATTGTTTCGCGTGACGCAGGTCCAGGAAACGATTTTGCGGTATTTCGCTTAAAGAAAAATTCAATCACCGGGCAATATCCTGGCGACGTTCAAGGTTTTTATAAGGTCGCAAGTGAAAAGGCCAAAGTTGGCGATGAAGTTCGAATTACAGGATATGGCGCCGACCGCAGTGAGGGAGATCGCAATTACGCTCAACAGACACACAGTGGGACCATTTCAGCAATTTCTGGCCCATTAATGAAGCACGTGGTCGATACCATGGGTGGTAATAGCGGAAGTACAGTTATTTTGGAAGAAACTGAAGAAGTCATTGGCATTCACACTCATGGCGGTTGTGGTGAAACTTCAGGGGCCAATTCCTCGACCTTTATTTTGGGCCATACTGATGTTCAAGCGGCGATTAAAAATTGCTTGACCGGAGAAGAGGAACTTAATTAATTGTTAACTAAAAAATTAGCAAATAACGGCCCTCTTTTGAGGGCCTTTTTTTTAATTAAGCAGTCTAGCAATAAGAGTTGAGAGTGCCAGGATTGTGTAAAAACCCAGGCTTCTTACCGTAATCCACCACCAATTACTTAATTTAAAGGCAGCATAACTGGCCAGGGCACTATGAAGGGAAAGGGCCACACCCATCGTCCAGGTATTAATTTTTAACAGTTGGCGAAAGTAGTCTTGTGTCAGTAAAAACTTTAGTTGTTTTGCCGCCTCTTCGCCGGCTAAAAAATAATATTTATCGGCGAATTCTAAAAGTAAATGTTGATCAATCAAAGCTGAAAAAATGAGCCCGCCAGCAAAAAGTAGTGAGAGGAGTGCTGGTTGAAGTTTAAGAAAAAGGGGATTTTTTACGCGATAGCTATAAATGGCCAACAACAACACAGTCACAAGAGTAATCCAACTTACAATATCCAATTCACCCATTTCTCGGTAAGTCCAAACTGCCTCGATGAAAGCAACAATAATGGTGGATATAAGCGCCCATTGAGGAGATAGAAGGGATTCGACAATCACAAATGCCAGCAGCGGGAGGACTCCAAGAAACAAGGTGAGAGTATGGTTTGTCATAATTGCCTTGTGAACTAGTCGGACATTTATTTACTAGCTTATTGATAAATTTTCTTCGAAAATTCTGCTACTCACTTTTTAAATGTTTATTTTCGCTTTTTATATAAAAGGAGACAACTATGAAAAGACCTGCAAAAATTTTCGCGGCGGTGCTATTAATTGCTTTGATTCAAGGTTGTGCAAGCAATCCAAACCAGCTGACAGATGATGGTAAAAAAGTTCAAATTATGCCTGGTAAAAAACCCATGGAGGGTTGTGAAGTCGTTGATCGCTTTGTTGGCGAAAATGATATGAGCAGTATTCAGGTTGCCACTAATATGGTAAGAAACATGGCTGCTAAAAAAGGTGCGAACTACGTTTTAATTGAGGATGAAATTCAAAATGGTCAAAAGGTTAAAGTCATCGCCACGGGCTACTCCTGCGAACAGTAAAAAAAAGTCTGGTGCGATAAAAAAATTAAACACGCCTAAAAATGAGGAGGGGTATACCCCTTCCCCTGTTGATTTAGATTTAGTCGATTTTGATAAGTTGTCTCGCTCCAGCGTAAGCAATCCCGGGCTTGTCGAATTTGCAGCGAGTCTAGGAAGTGCCAATATTGCGCCATTGGAAGAGGCCCACGTTCGCGGCACTTCAATGGTTGCAATGTCACAGCAAGTCTCCCAACAAATGAACCAAATCTTAGATCAAATAAAGTTGTTGGCCGGGCAATATGAAAAGTTACAGGAAAGACAAAAAGTTTCCATGCTTATTTACACCTCGAAAATGACTTTTGTTCCCGTTATAAATCAAATTTATTATTTGTATCGCAGGGACTCGGGGCGGTTCCTATCGTTGATTGCCCCTGATGAATGGGGGCAGTCTGGAAAGGGATTAACCTTTGTAGCAAAAATTAGGCTTTTGGCGGACCATACATGGGACATATTGGAAGGTCATATCGATAATAAAAACTGGGATTAATAAACAACCAAGTTTATTTTTCAGATGGACCTTGGCACTCTTTGCGAATGACGAGCAACATCTCCTTATCCTGAGCTTCTAAAACGGTCCTTAATTGATCGACCAGACCCTTGTGATCTCTGATCGTGTCAATTAGCCGGCAAAGTAACGCACGGGCCTCAGGTGTAATGACCATTTCGACCTCGTAGCCTTTGATGTCATATTTTGTTTCATAAAAAATAGGAAAGAGGAGTTCGTGGTAATTGAGAATCAAACGTTGGCCAATTTTTCTTTCGAGTTCTTCCCCTAGCTTGGAAGAGCGAACCGAAAAATGCCACTGGGAGTTATCACCACTTCCAAGATCAAGTTGGCCTTCAAAGGTTTTAATCAAATATCCCTTTTTAGAAATTTTAATTAACCGCCCTGAGCGGGTTCCACTTGAATAGGGAAAGTTTAGAATAAGATAACAAGCAACTCCAAATAGGAGGGTCAAAATGAGCATTGATTTTATAAATTTTTGTTTCATGGCCCTAAGTGTAGAAAGAGTACGATTGACTGACAAGCACCCTTTTCTCTTTTTAAAATTCTTGCCTTATAATAGTTAAAAAGGATGGGCGGTATGACTAACAGTGGCCAAAATAATGATCAGAATAAAGGTGGGACGATTTCAGAGGCCATTGAAGCGGCCATCGGCTCCACCGTCGGTGGTAAGGGGGGAACTCTAGATAAAAAGCTTATTACCAATATCACCGAACCAAGTTTGGCCATCTTGGCCTTTGTTTGTGTCACCGTTGCCCTCGTCTATACTAAAACAATTCTCGTTCCCTTTGTGTTGGCCTTTTTCCTCTATAGCGCCATTGTTCCTTTGCTGAATTGGGTGGTCCAAAATTTTCGGTTGCCAAGAAATATTGTACTTGGGCTTTTTATTGTATTGGGCCCTTTATTATTTATCGCCGCCATCCTGCCGTTAGTAAAATCTATTGAAAGTTTTTATTCGGGAATTAATCTTTATCAAGATCGATTAACTGATCTTGCCGATTCCGCGACGCTTTGGCTCAAAGGCCATTTGCCATACTCCAGTTCGATGAATTGGAAGACCACTAATTTATGGTCAAAAATTCCTTTTCAACATCTTGCTAATCTTTTAACCGATTTTGTTGTTGGATTTTTTGTCACAATAACTCTTATGTTTGTATTTTTATTTTTCATGATTTTAGGTGGAACAGGATTGGGGCCAAAGGAAGGACTCATTCCTGAAATTCAGCAGAAAATTGCCCATTATTTATTTAACAAATTCATGATTTCTTTTGGCGTTGGACTTATTTCATTTTTACTTTATCTGTTTCTCGATTTGGATTTGTCTTTTATGTTTGGCGCTCTGGCCTTCATCTTAAATTTTATTCCAAACGTTGGTGGAATTATTGCATCGGCACTACCACTTCCCGTTGTCCTTCTGCAATTTGGCTTAGGCTGGCAATTTTATCTCATTATCGTTTTCAATATAGTGTTTCAATTCTTGGTGGGAAATATAGTTGAACCAAAAGTATTGGGTGCTTCCATGGAATTGCATCCCATTGTGATCTTGGTTTTTTTAATGTTTTGGGGTTTAGTGTGGGGACCTGTAGGAATGTTCTTAGCCGTGCCAATTACTGCCATCATGCGAATTATTTTTGAAAGGATTGATGTAACAAGGCCAGTGGCCGAGCTTATGTCAGGACGCCTTCCGCCCTCGTTGAAACGTTAATTTATTGGCTTCGTTTTGGGCCTCACTGTTTTGGGTTTTTACCACATTGTCGTCTTGTCGACGAAGAGAAGTTCTCACTAGGGCCTTCGTGATTTGGTTTCGCAAATTATCTCGCATTTGTATAAAATCTTCCTCCATATGCTGGTGGAAAAAGTTTTTTAAATCACTGGGACCGACTGGATTCATGGCGAAGGTGGGCATTAAAGACTTCACGACTTCTTCCATTGAGCTAAACCGCTTTCGAGGATTGGGGTTGAGCATGCGTGCAATAGTTTCGCGGGCATTGTTTGGCAAATCGGGGTTAAATTCTCGCGGATCAGGAATGATATTTCGATCAATTTTCTGAATGATTTCGATGATGGTGTTGCCTGTAAATAATCGAGCGCCAGTAATTAATTCCCAGAATACGATTCCCAAGGCATATTGATCCAAACGGTGATCATAATATTTTCCTCGTATGTATTCGGGAGCCATATAAGAAGGCTTGCCTTTTAAATGGCCAGTTGCAGTTTTTTCATCCCCCTCACCAATATCACGCTGCTTGGCCATCCCGAAATCTATAATTTTAATAAGTCCATCAAAACTCACCATGATATTGTGGGGAGAAACATCGCGATGGATAAGACTAATTTCATTTTTCCCTGGCGGATGAAAGCGATGAGCAAATCCCAATCCTTTTGCTGTCTCCATAATGATATATATGGCGAGAGGCAGTGGAAGTCTCTCCTCCGCAAAGTTTTGAAATAATTTTTTTTGGACTCGATCTTGGATCATTTTTAGATTGAGCCCATCGATATATTCCATGACACAATATAGTTGCCCCTTCTCTTCACCAACCGAGTAGCATTGAGCAATATTGGCATGGACGAGAGGAAATATTTGGGCCACTTCTTCTTTAAAAATTTTCTTAAACATTTCAGTTTTTGCATGTCGATGTCGGACGAATTTTATGGCGACCAAGCGTTGTGCAGGGCCATTGCCTTGGAGTCCACGATAAATTGTCCCCATTCCGCCTTGGGCAACTTTATCGAGTACAATGAAATCCTTGAGATGAATCATGCTTTAGAGGCCAAATATTTTGAATGCCAAAATTATGCAGGGATGACTACTGCAAGGGCCTCGGATGCTTTTCGGAAAACACCACTGACAAATTTATTCTTGATTTGTTCGATTACTATTTTTGAGCGTTCTTGATGACCATCTTCCCGATAGGTTTTGTCAAACATTTGGTCCACATAGTACTGGGCAACAATAAAAATCGCTGGTAATTGACCTATCCTTTGGTAATTTAAACCTTTTGGAAAGCCATTACCGCTGGGCAGTTCATGATGTTGCTCGATGATCTGAAGAGTTTCCTGAGAAAAGAACTTTGATTCTTTGGCCAATTTGGTGGCAATTTCAAGAGGGTGGAAAAGGATTTTTTTAGAAAGGGTTTTCTTGTCGCCTTCAAAATCTTTTAACTGGTCAAAATCTTCTGGCCGAAGATCGACATCACAAAGCATTGAGGCGAGTGCCACTTTTTCTTTAATAGTATCTTTGGACCAATTAAATTGATCAATCATCAAGCAAGTAATTTGACCGGTGATAATAGCACAGGTGAATTCGCGTCCACAGCGACGGCGAAAATCATTAAAGCTAGACAATAAATTGGTGGATTTAATTGTTTTCAAGGTACCAATAGCAATACTTTGCGCGAGTTCAAGAGTATCCGGCTCTAAATTATCTTGCGCCAGAAGAGATTTTAAAATGGCATGGGCCCCTGAGAGTTGGAGAACGGGCGGAACTTCACTCGACTTCAATGCTAGGGCAGTGACTTTGGGATCGGCTTCTTTGTTGTTAAGTAAAGGCTGATCTTCTTTGAGTCCATTGCTTTTCTTAAAATGAGATACGATATTCTGACGAACGCTGGTTATGAAATAATTATAATCACTCAAGGGGAGATAGACGTCACCTAGGCCTCTGCCTTTATATTTTTCTAAAACTTGGACGCATTCATCCTTGCTGGCCTTATCTGCAACTTTTACAAACTTTTCTTCCGAGAGCCGGAGGTAGATATCCAAGATATATTGGTTGCCATAACTTAAAAGTGCATCAATGCGAATTCGTTTTAAATCATTGGGAATTGGATTTTTCTCGGTTTCAGACATCCCATTATTTTCGCATGGACTTTGAGGGGCGCAAACAAAATTTTTTTAAACTTGAGCGGAATGCGCGACTATGACATCAGATTAATTAAGATGTTGGTCTGTTCTTCTCTCCGAGCGACCTCGACTATTTTGCCATTCGATAATGGGGCCAAAAATGGTGTCGATTTGCTCGCCATCATAAGGAATTGGATTGAGTTCACCATCGAGTAGTTCCAAGTTGGAAGTGACAAATATGACATTGCTCCAGGTATCTAGGGTTGGGTACCTTCTTATGAATGCCATTTCATCCATTGGGCTTTCAAGGTTGAGCATAACACAGAGAACGGAGCCACTACCTTTTTTGATTGGCACTCTTGGAGAAAGGAAGCTCAGTTCTGCAATTTTTTGCTTTAAGTATTGATCTCTCGCATTTTTTTCCTCTGGTGCATTTTGGTTTGTCACCATGTGGAATACGACCTCAATTCCAAAGCGGGTCATATCTTCTGAGCGGATGGCCAAAAGGGCCAAGGCTTCATCTAAAGGTGATGTCATTAATTTTTTTGTGAGCGGATCAAAAATTGGCGCGACGATAATTTCCTCGGTCAAGTAATCAAGTTTTTCTCCTGCAATTTCCATGCTCGAGACCTTAACTGGATTAAGGAAAATGGGAGTAGGGTGTTTCTCAAGCTGCAAACGAGTGGCGAGATCCCCAACCATGAATTGCTTGGCCACATAATTAATGGGGCCAGAGCGCCAATCTCTTTTGGCAATTTCCGTTTCGCTATGGGCCCGAGTCGCACGCGCAATAAGTTCTTCTCTGCTAAAAATGGGTAGAAAGCGGCGACCTTCACGGTCAGACCATAAAAGGGGTTGCCCTGCATGAGGCTCCTGGCCGCTGTTCTCCATGAGACACCAAACCAAGTCATAGTAACCAGGCAAGGAAGCTGAATCTTGTCCCTTAAGCGAAGCTGAAATAGAGGCCTTCCAAAAACTCAAGTGTCCAAGCATTCTTTCTTTCATGGCCATCTCCCTTAAAAACTTAAATAACTGATTGGAAATTAGGTCCGTTGTAGCATAAAAATTTAGCATTGTGCATACGGATAAAATGATGAAAAATTAAGCATTTAGGAATCTTGAAGGCCATCTGGCCCAAGAAAAATCTCGGCGACGACAAAGGTGAGCTAATGAAAATAGGGATTATTGGTGCAGGCTCGATTGGACTTTATTTAGGGGCCTTACTCCATCAAAGTGGTGCCACAATCAAGTTTTATGTAAGAACTGCGACGCTCAATCGCTGGAAACAAAAACAAGGCGAGAACCAAACCTTACAGGTGCATCCGCAAAAAAATAAAACAGGGCACAGTATTCTTTGGAAAATAAGGGAAATGAATTTCACCGATGACATTACTGAATTGCAAAATCTTGATGCTGTTTTTGTGTGCACCAAAAGTGAAGCTGTATCAGACATTCTATCGCAATTGAAAATTCTCTGGTCTCTTAATCCTCAAATGTTGGTTATTCCTTGGCAAAATGGTCTTAGGGCCAGTAATCAAATTTACTCCTTGAATCCTGGGCGCGTGCTAAGAGGGCTTGTTGGTTATAATGTTGCTCAAATCTCAGAGTGTGAGTACCGCCAAACAACTTCTGGTCTACTTTATTTAGAAAATGGTCGGGAAGATTGGGATAAGAAATGGGTTTCTCAATTGCAGCAGAAATTTGCCCAAACTGAGATGACTTTAAAGCAGGTCGACAATATCTTGGATTGGCAGTGGTCAAAAATTTTACTTAACCTTAATAACAGCATTAATGCTCTTTCGGGAGTGGGACTGGTGGCCGAATTAAGAGATCGGCAATATCGTCGTTGTTTGTCATTGGCCATGCGAGAGGCGATGCAATTATTAAAGGCCAAAGGCATTCGCCCGCCAAAAATGGCAGCACTGCCTTTTGTTTTTGTTGTTCGATTGCTAAATTTACCCAATTTTATATTTTTACCGCTGGCGCAAGGCATGCTTAAAATGGATAAAAATGCGCGTTCCTCCATGTTGGATGATATTAATGCCAAGCGCCCCACGGAGGTTGATTTTATCAATGGAGAAGTGGTTCAGTTGGCGATAGAGCTCGGTGTTCGCGCCAACATTAACCAAAAGCTCATTGAATTGATAAGAAAGAGAGAAGAAGGAAAGTTGGGCCCCATGGCCGGTTCTGATATTTTACAGGAAATAACCTTTAGTCGAGAATCTTAGTGTCTTTTTTAATTCACAAATGGAGTGATTCAATCTCGGTAATCATCGGTGATTCATCATCTGTGGAAAATTGTGGGCACAAATCTTGGCCCCGATCTCGTTGAATCGTTTGTCTTTGGGCCTTCAGATGATGCTGTATACAGCGATAGCTAAATGAAATGGAATAATTTTTTATACATGAGTTCATAATTTTTTGGTGAAGGCAATTCATCCTGGCCTCAATGCTCCAATTCTTGGCAACTTGTTTAACTCCAGATGGAATGTCCTCGATTAATTGATCTCTAAGATAAGGCGAGAGGCGGGCAGTGACAAAAATAGCATAATAGCGCTTCCAATTGTGTTCTGATGGCCATTGTCCTCCACATAAATCAACTCGAAGGAATCTTTGCTCCCGTTTGGAAAAGAAATTGGCGTCAATAACACTATCGTCATTTATTTCTGTTTTTGGTGATTTATTAGAGAGGTTCTTGGAGGTGGCAGGATCAGTTTTCTCAATTCCAGATTGATCTTCTGTGACACACTGGCAAAACTGAAAGTACTCAGAGAAATCCTTGGAGCTTAATTGTTGGCCTAAGGGGTGGGCCATGATGTCCATTAAGCAAGTATCAATGGACTGGCCAAAAACAGGTTCATAGCGGTGGCGGTCGGAATCTTTTAAATCAAGCGCAAGGGCCTTTTGCTGGGCCATATCGATAAGGGCCAGTAGGCTAAGGAAGAAAAAAATAAGGGCAGTTCGTTTTAGGGGCATAATCCCCTCCAGTAACCATTATACCATGATTACTGGAATGCCGATAAAACCAGGTGTTTCGGAGGTTTTTGCCTGCTTTGTTTCGTTTAGTTTGCGTAATCCAAGAATACTAGGATATGGCCATTAGCATCTGGTTCTGCATGGGTGATAGTCATTGGAAAACCAAAAACGTCAGTAGGAATTGGTATACCATCGCTAAGCACCATACCGCGAAGACCTGATTCCATACCCGCTAAAGTTTCTTTCGCCGCTTCAAGCACTTTAGGCCAAAGGATTTCATAGGCTGCAAATCGACGGGCCACATAAACAGAATCCTCTTCAATTCCGGCAACTACAATTTGCACCTTGCCATTTTTTACTGGGTATCTAAGTTTTAGATTAAACTCAACTTCAATTGGATTATTAACGGCGTATTTTTTTACTCCAGTGACATTATATTTTATCTTTAGCTTAACGATGGGATGCAGGCCCGAGCTTCCACCCGGACGACCGCCAAAATCCATGACAGGTCTTTCAACCAATTCGTATTTTTCTCCAGAGCTAGTCGTGATGTAATCGTAATAGCCGCGTCGATCAGAAAGATTAAGGAATTGATTGATAACCCCTTCATTAAGTGAAATCGCCACATCAAATGCATGCTTGTTTAGAGTTCGCGATTGAACCCCTAAGGTTGCAGTTTGACGATCATCAAGGCCAGGAGTTGTGGTGTAAACGGTGTCCTTAATCTTTGCATTTAAGAAGAAATGCAAATTAGAATCCTTAAACCCAATCCCACCTGGTACAAAGCGGTAATTCATTTTGGGAACATAGGTATTAGGAGCACCCAATGGTTCCATTGATTCCCAAGTTGCAAACTTGGCATTGGATTTTTCTGTTAAAACTTTACTGACGGTAGGTCCAAAATCACCGTTGAGGTATTCCAACGCAGCTTTTTTCAGGCCTTCAAGGAGGTCGGTGCGCTTATTGCGTAGAAGAGTTTCAATTTCATCAAGTCTCGTCACTGCACGCGTACCGTTAACGATAATTTCCACCTTTGGTAAGCGCATAGGTTTTTTATAATCAAGGGCTAATTTAATTTGGTCCAAATTGGTATAAGGTTTGTTGACCGAAAATCCAAATAATCCATTATTAACGGTGATGCTAACAGGCACCGAAAAGGTGAGTGGAACTGACGCAGAATCAAATCCAAATTTGACATTGTCCACGCCAACAGTTTCTAAAAAGGTGTGCATTTTGTCTTTAAGGTCGATCTTATCAATTTTAATCTGAATATTATTTAAAATAAGATTAAGCGTTAATGTTTGCGGAACATAAGTTCCTTGGTGGTCATTTAAAAATTCAAATCCAACTTTGCCCCAGTCCATTCTGACGTCAATATTTTTTACATCTACAACAAAGTTATGTTTGTTTTTAAAGACGATTTCGCGACTTCTAAAAAACTTAGCAAACTGGGCCTTGGCCTGTTTAATAAGGCCAGTTAATTTTGGATTGTCCGGCAGAAATTCATCAACGGTCTTTTCACCTGTCTCATGGTGTTTATTTCCAAGATTTTGGCGCGATAAATCGACATTGTGCCAGCGAGCAAAGCTTACCCCTTGGTTGGCAAAATAATCTAGGCCATTAGGACTAACATAAAGACCAACTCCGTGGGGGATGGTGGTCACAGTTCCGGCCATGGTAGGCGTCGACAAAAGTCCTTGGGTTAAAATTAGAACGCCGAGGATATTTTTCAATTTCATAACTTTTTTACTCGCATTTAACTTCATAAAGTAACTCCCAACAAAACAACCCTTGAATTTACTCAATAAAATGTGCAAATCCGGCCCATTGTGACACAACCCCAAAAAATTGAGAGACTTATTGCTTTTCCTTGTAAAAAGTTCAGGCTTTTTGCTCTCCTGAAGAGGCCATGCTTTTCTCCCTGAGGAAAAAATACCTGCTATAAACTATTAAAAATTGGCACCGCTACAAAACTTCAATATGTTACAATTGAGTGGGGGGGAGTCATGAGTGAGTACATTCAAATCTTGGAAAGGGAGTTGTCCAAGCGCCAAAAAATCAACCCACGCTATTCCCTGCGGTCTTTTGCACGGTTTTTAGAAGTAGATTCTTCAAGTCTATCCGCGATTTTAAAAGGAAAGCGGGGTCTACCTCCCGCCAAGGCACGGTCTTTTGCAATTAAATTGGGGCTCAATAATGATGATGCCCATTCCTTGGTAGAGAGTAGTGAGGTTGCCGCAACACGATTACTTAAGTTGGCGGTCCAAGATGATAGTGATGTCCTTAATACACTCAATCTCGAAACGGATCTCGATGCACGCATTACGATGGAGTGGGAATATTTTACGATTTATGCTTTTTTGGCCATCCATAAAGGACGACCAGTTTCGATTGCACGTATTGCTGATCGATTAGATTTAGACCCCAATTTGGTTGAAGAGTTTTTAGCAGATTTAGTTTTAAAGGGTGTAGTCGCCAAAAACGAGGATGGACGATATTCTAAAGTCGGTGGCTATTTAACTGCCAATACCGACAGTAAGGTTCGAGTTGATGGCGAAGGAAAGAGAACCTTTTCGCCGGCCTTGGTGGCTTCGCATAGAAATACTCTCAATATTCTTCAAGATCGTCTCGATACTTTATCGCCCGACTCTACAGTATTGAGGTTTGCTTGCTTTTCATTTGATCCTGATAAGTTTTCTCAAGTCCAGAAGTTAATGGAAGATTTTCAAAAACGTCTTTCCTCTTTTATGCGAGAGCAAGAGTGTGACAGAGTTTATCATTTGAGTATGTACTTAGTTCCCATGTCAAAAGGCGATGGGGAAGGCGAAGATATTTAGTCGGACAATTTTTCGTTTCTCAAATCTTCTCACATTTTCCAAAGCATTCTTGTCAATGTTATTTTAGGCGAGCACAATAACTCATCATTTTAGATCCGGTGGTCACACCAAATTACAACAAGGAAGTTGTTATGTTGATGAAAAACTTACTGTTACTGGGATTTCTGCTATTCTCGCTTTCAATTTCAAGCAATGTGAGTGCCCATTCCTCAAGTGGCAATGAAGGCTCGCAAGATTTTTTTGCACCTTGGGATACAAGTGCATCTGAGCGCGATACTCTCGTACGAGTTAAGTATTACGATTATCACTTGGCCATGTTGATGTTTCGCCATCATGACCTTGAAGTCTTAGGTGTTGACCTTAAAAGGGGAAGCATTGATTTATATGTTTCGGAATCTGAAAGAGAATTGGTTGGAAAATTAGGTTTTTCCATTATTTTTGAGAAAGAAGAGGGCTTTCCAATGGCCCCAGATAACGAGTACAAAACGCCGCAAGAAATTGCCGCATTTTTGCAAGAGATTCATCAACGCTTTCCCGAAATAACTAAACTCGTTAGCCTTGGAAAATCTTCTGAAGGCCGGGATATTATGGGCCTAAAGATTTCCGACAATGCCGAGCTAGATGAAGCAGAAGAATCTAGAATCCTATTCAATGGTATGCACCACGCACGTGAAGTTATGACTCCAGAAGTTGGTGTCGATATCATTGAATACCTAACTTCTCGCTATAAATCAGATGATAAAGTTACCGCTTGGGTAGATAGTTATGAAATTTTCGTGGTTCCCATGCTTAATGTTGATGGCAACAATAAGGTTTGGGGCGGCAGTGCTATGTGGAGAAAAAATACGGCTTATGGTTACGGAGTTGATATTAACCGCAACTACCCACACAAATGGGGAACTTGTAACGGAAGCTCGGGCTCAACTTGGTCTGATACTTATCGTGGTCCTTCTGCTGGTTCAGAGCCAGAAACGAAGGCCCTTATGGGTCTAGTACAAAAAATTCGTCCGGTATTTGATATCTCCTATCACAGCTACTCAGAACTAGTCATTTTCCCTTACGGCTGTGAAGGAAGCAAAACCGAAACTCATGAAGTAGTTGGCGCAATTGGCGGACAAATGGCCAAATTGCTAGGTTATACCGCAGGTACCTCTTGGGAAGTTCTCTACAGTGTTGACGGTGGTGACATCGATTGGATGTACAATGCTTACCAAGTTATTCCTTATGTAATCGAGGTCAATTCATCGCGTGAAGGTTTTCAACCGAGCTACTCTCGCTGGCGCCAAGTCACCGTGGAAAAAAATCGTTTGGGCTGGCAACTCCTGCTTGATAAATTATCTGGGCCGGGCTTAAAAGGAATGGTGAGAAATACGGACCAGTCTAGTGATGCCGCTTGGAGGGCCACCCTCGCTAATGGAGACGTCCAATTGAAAGTTTATAAGCTTGCAAAAGATCAGCGTACCCTCTTTCAGAGCTACAAGGTTAATCCAGATTCGAGCTATCATATTATTCTCAATAGCGGGAAATATGATTTTGAGTTAGTTCGCTCAGGGCGAAGTGTGACAAACTTATCTGGTATCGAAATTAAAGAAAACCGGATTAATCAAGATATCGTTCTTTAATTTGCTTCGCGGAAAATATAATTAAAGCCAATTATTAAGAGGGATACCGTAAGGTATCCCTTCTTTTTTTAGGGAATGAATACTTGCACCGGATTTGTCGATAAGTGACCAAGGAATTTGACTGTGGTTAGGCGATGAAGAAGAGCATGATTAAAATTCACGTATTGCCAATTATGACAATAATGGTCTTTTCGTTTGTGGGTGTTTTGGCATACGCCCAGACACCTGTCCCCACAGTCACACCAACACCGTCCCCAACTCCTTCTCCTCAAAGTGAAAGTGATCCAAATCAATGGACGCCTCTGGTGGAAGAGTGTCCAAAAAGTACTATGTTCGATATTTTACATCCGAGTTTAAATTTTTTTCTTACCAATGGGGTACATTCCTTAACCTCGCTCAATAATCCCGTAAATACAACTTTTGCAATAGAAGATATTTTTAATTTAAACAAACTAACAGCGGATCTGAGGATTAACCTTACAAGATCCATTTCCTCACCTGCAAAAAAGGCCGCGGATAATGTTGCAGAGGAAACGCTATTTGGAGTGTTGGGATCGACACTCGAAGGCACAGTCAGTCGCGCCGTCAGCGGTGATAAGGCCATTATCATCGGTTACGATTCAGGTAGTATTTATTCACCTAAGAAGATTAAGAAGAAGGTCTCAGAGTGGGCCCAAGGTGATGCTGGTGATCAAACAGCAAGTTTTATAAAGTCTAAAGCCTATTTGGCCCAATTAACAAATAATCAGTCTCGGGATTCAATAGGAAGATTTGGTCTTCTGACGGGTGTTTTTTTTGATGAGCGGGGAAATATTCGACGACTGCAGTTTGGATCGGTTTCTTTTCAAAAGGAACTTGAAACGACCAGCTTTACTTCACTACCACCGGCAAGGCCTCAAACAATTATAACCACCAGACCAATACTTTAAATCTATTTTTTTTGTTTCTTCGACTTGGTGATGGAACTAGGATTTCGATCTGTTGATTCCCCTCTCTCCAATGTTGGTGGAGCTGCATCTGCAGGAGCATTTTCCGGCAAAGGTTGTTCAAGACCTTCTTTCAGTTGCGTACGAAGATTATTTAAAAATGAATCAAGCTTGATATTTCCTAATGACACAAAATTTGCAAGGGGGAGATTACCGATTTGGAGAGTTTCATTTTGGAATCGGAAAATACCAAATAGGCTTTTGCCCATTAGCTTTTGGCGACAAATATTTTTTACGTCCTTGGTATTTACTTGCACATAACCTTCAGGCCGTTTTGCCATATTTTCTTCGAAGTCATTGCTTTGGAAAAATATCTTATCAGCTAATTTGGCATTTCCTTGATCCACCGATCTTGAGATCGTGATGATTCCGTAGGTCAGGGTCTCACTTCCTACTGTAAAGGGTTTCCATCGAATCAAAATTTTTCCCACGCTGGGATATCTAGAATCTTCCTCTAATGCAGAACCTTCTTCCTCGTTAAAAGAGCATGTTCTGATGACCTGCTGATCACTGTTTAGTTCTTCAAGTTTACTTTGCTCAAGGATAAAGCGATAAATAAGTAGCCCTTCCTCGTTAAATCGCTCTTCTTTTTCAAGGCTTCTATTTCTATCGTAATTATAAACCAATCTGCGCTTGCTATTAGCAAATGTCATTGTAAGCCTTTGAAGAATTTTACCTTGGTCTTCATCGCTCCAAATTAAGGCCCGCCAGGTTTCTCCTTCCTGTTCCTTTTGGAGTAGGTATTCAACTCTAAATTCATGCTTACAAGGAAAAGTAATATCCTTACCAAGATGAGGAATGCGTAATACAACTCCTTGAGCTAAATATCCCGACGGACACTCCACCCCGGCTGCAAAAGTTGGAGTATCAAAACTCAAGAGTAAGATAAAAAGTGATCCAAATAAAAATATTCTTATCATGATTGAAGCCCAATTCAGGGATTGCACCCTGCTGGATCTTTTCGGTATTTGAACAGATAAACTCAAACAATTATAACAAGATGGCCAATCAGCGCTTGCTCTTAGGTATGGTAATGACGAGAGTTTGATCCTTCTGGTCAATCTTTAGTTTCTTTAAATTAGCATCAGACGGCATACTAAAAGAGCGCGAGAAGCTGCTCACGACCATACTTTGAAAATGATCACCCTTTTCCTCTTGTTTCATTTCACCTTCAATGATGAGGTAACCATCTTTTGCTTCAACATTCATAGTGTTTTTATCAACATTGGAAAGGCCAATATCTATATAATAATTATTGTCATCTTTTCTCTGACCAATCTTTAAATCGGCCGTTAAATTGTCTCCCAAATCGACTGTTGGATTACCCTGGTTTTGAAAAAGCTGTAGCATTTTATTTCTCATTTGGTTCATTTGGTTATGAAAATCCTCAGGCAATTCTTCTTGATCGTCGGTTTGAGGAAGTAAATTATTATCCAGGCCTTGATTGAGGCGATCCAAATCTCGTGAATTTTTAAAACGTGTTATTTGGACATTATTGCCCAATCTATTTTTGTCATCATCTGAACTACTGCTAGAACTACTGAGTGCGCGATAGGTTAGTAAAGATAATAAAGTGAGAACGATGCCTGAGATTAAACCTAATACAAAAAAGCTAGCAGGTTTACCCAACCAATCGTTGGTTTTTGCGGATGAAGGTGATTGATTTTTATCTTCTAAATTATCAAATCTCCAGTTCATAAAACCTCCATTTTTTTAATGTTAGTTTGAATAAGTTGAGTGGTTAGAAGTACTTGTAGAGTTATCTTTTTTTGAAGGGGGCGGGATTAATTTCTTTGAAATTAACTTTCCCTCTTTATAGGTTTCGATAGAGGTAATATTGGCATCATGGTCATAATTATAGATGTCACCGTCTAATTTGTTTTTGATGTAATTTCCCTTCTGCTTGACAACATTGTAATAGGATAAAATTCGAAACGGGCCATTTTTAATCCCGTTTTCAAGTTGGCCAATGAAACGTACGCCATTTTTTTTATTTATCTCATTGTAATGACCGTGGAAATTTTGATTTTGTAGACTTGTAAAAATAACCTTATCCTTTTGGTGAATCGTCATGGTTCGATATGGTTTCCCTTCTTGAATGGTTCCCAAGAATCCTGCCGGGTAGAGTCCTAGTGGTTTTATTTCTCCCGAGATTAATTGACCTTTAATAAATTTCCCCTGGTATACAATAGTCTTATCGGAAAAATTTATTGCGGTGTCGATCCCAGTAAACTGCGAACAGGAGCTTTTCAGGAGTTGATAGGAGCCTAGGTATTGATCGCGACAAACGCTTTGGTTGAAATTAATTTCTTTTACTTTAATGTCCCTTTCAAATTTATAGGCCTTTTTTAATTGGGCGTTGATATAGAGGCCATGGAGGTGGCCGGATTGAAAAAGTCCCTCGAGCTCTTCACCATTTTTGAGGGTCATTTTACCTAAGCCGTGGGCGGTTAAATTTTCTATTTTGCCATAATATTTAGTAAAGCTGCGATCATTTAATACGAGAACATATCCTACATCAGTTTCTTCAGGGGTCCTTTTGATGATAACAAGGCGATCATCACGGGTGAGAGTAAAATCAAGGCCCATGTAAAACTTATTGATAAAGCGGACAATAAATTTTTCTAGAAATTTGGGTGAATTACTCAAGTCCTTTATTTTGATATAAAAGGTTTCTTCTTCTGGATTTTGATTGAGTTCGGTAAAAAAGCGGCCTTTAAACCTCTTGGGTTCAATGTCAAAAACTTTTCCTTTTGTCATGATCTTAAAAGGTCCTTCAATTTTAGCCTGTTTATTAATTCGGATTAGCCCATCTTTGAGGTGTGGTAAGAGCTGTTTAAGTAGGGACCTGGCCGCTTGATCATCTTCATTTTTTTTAATATTGGGAGGTGGAATGCGAACGGCCTTAATGTGACCAGACTCATCTTTAACCAGGCTTTCAGCATTACCATCGTTTTTTTTGCTAGACCCAGTCGCGTTAGGCGATTGGGCAAAGGTTGGAAATGAAAAGGCCATTATTATAAAAAAAAGTCGTAAAATCATGGTGTTATTCTAGACCTCTAATTGGGGGTGACAAGGACTTTGATGGATATAGTTAATGTATTGAAAATAAGAGCTATTTGAACTGTGTGTGCGTCGCATAAAACTTCCTATTTTGGCGAACCATACTCTGGCAAGATGAGTTCAGACGAGGAAACAAGATTAACAAAACAATAACTCCCTAAACTCCCTCGCACTCGTCTAAAAAAAGGGCCGCAATGACGGCCCTTTTTTTTTGCCCTCAAAGCTTTAATTTAAGGCGAACTTTCTTTGGTAATGACTTGTGTCTCTGATAATAGGTCGTGGAGTGCTCTTCCATCCTTTCTAATCAATATTGGAAAATAACCAATAAAAAATATGTTTGAAAGCGTTCTGGTTAAAATCTCTCGCACAAGCGTTCGAAGGGGGCCTAGTTTTTCTCCATTGGGAAGAACGACTGTCCGAATTCCCATGGCCAATTTTCCAGGACTGCCACCATGAATAAGATTCCCAACGGCGGAAAGGATATAGGTTAAAAATAGATAGGCCAATATAAGAAAAGTTAAAAAAAGAACGACCTCAGAAGGTAATTCTTGATCAACATCAATGGGAACATTTTTTATACCAAAAATATTCCCCAGGATGTTACTGATGGGAATAAGCATAATTCCAATTAGCACTTGATCAATGAAAAATGCCATCAACCTTTTCCACAAAGTTGCTGGTACAAATTCATCCTTGATAAATAAACCCTCGTCCATAATCATTCCTGGCAAAAAAACGAAATGGTTATGACAATAATATTAAAGCTAAATAGGAATAAATGCCTAGGAAAAAAGGTGTGAATCTTAAAAGATGATTTAGGGAGATATGCTGCCTCTTATATTGATAGACTGAGAATGGCCGGCTAGAATATGCTCCATGAATAAACAATCTGACCAACTCAACTTCAAGGCCCTGATTAAAGAATTGCTGAAAAGACTTCGAGGGGAAAGATCCCAAGAGGTCCTTAACCGTAAATTTGGTTTTACCTTTAATCAAATCTACCGCTGGGAATCTGGCGTCACTAAAATGAGTTGGAATGAATTCACCCAGTTTTGTCATTATCTCGATATACCTCTAGAAAAAATCACCACATCTTTAATTACCGGTTTGCCTGAAGAAGCCCCGATATCCTCGCCCAATCTTATTCGGCAGCTTTTAGGCAATATGGGAATTGAAAAATTTGCCACCCGCTACAAGCTTTCGCGCAAAGCAGTTTCAAAATGGCTTAGTGGTGATTCAACACCCAATTTGGAACAAGTGTTATTTTTATTTCATAATCATGCCGGTCAGTTGGTGAAATGGCTGGATAAATTAGTTGGAAGTGAACACTTACCCTCCATGAAGCAAACAATTCTAAGGTTAAGAATACGAGAAGCCGTTACTTATAAATATCCTGAGGTCTCCCTCATCTTAAATTACTTGCAGACAAAACCATTTTTGACTCAAACCCACTACCGACCCGGGGCCTTGGCCAAAAAATTTGGCCTGACTGTAGAGCAAGAAGAAGAAATAATGCAGGGATTGTTGCAATCGGGAACGATTGTTCCCCACAAGGAAAGCTTCAGAGTCGGGCGTTATGATGTGTTTCGAATTAATGCTACTCCTGAACAAATGGCGCTAAGGTATACTCGTTATCTGCAATTATTTCAGGAAGCACTCAAAAGAGGGGAATTGAAATCTCCCCCAAATTACTTTTATCACATGGTCTTTCCAGGTAATCAAAAACAATTAACGCAATTAAAAAATTTTTTACGTCATCAAACGGCAGAATTTAGTATGCAAATTGCTGATGAAGCAGATATTGAAAATTTTGATAAGGTCATGGTGTACGTGGTTTCGCTCGTACAAGTAGATGGTCAATAATTTAAAAGGTGTTTTATGAATAAATCCTCGAAGGTATCCTGGTTAAGTTGGAAAATGTTGGCCCAATTCTTTTTTGGCTTTTCATCAGGCTTGCCCCTCCTTTTAATTTCTGGCTCGACTTTACAGGCCTGGATGACCGATGCCTCGGTGGATTTAAAAGTAATCGGGGTTTTTTCGCTTGTAGGTTTACCTTATAACTTAAAATTTATTTGGGCGCCCTTCCTCGATCGCTTTGCCCCACCATTTTTGGACCGACGTCGAGGATGGATATTGCTCATGCAATTAGCAATGGCCGCCTCCTTATTTTTTCTATCCTCCGTTGATCCAAAAGGATCGACAATGTTTTTGGCAGTCATGACTGTTATATGTGCATTTTTTTCTTCAACCCATGACATTGCTGTCGATGCCTATCGAAGAGATGTTTTGAGCGACGAAGAAATTGGGTTAGGCAGCAGTCTTTATACCAGTGGTTATCGAGTCGGTATGATTATCGCGAGTTCAGTGGCGCTTATAATGGCAGACCATCTTCCATGGGATCAGGTCTATAAAATAATGGCGCTTATTATGGCGGTTCAAATAGTGTTTACAATTTTTGCGCCAAGAGTTGAGCCAGTCCCAGGTGCACCACAAAATTTTAAAGATGCAGTCGTACTTCCCTTTAAAGAGTTTTTTTCAATTAAGGATGCCTGGATAATTTTGGCCTTTATTTTACTCTATAAAATTGGCGATAACATGGCCTCGAATATGACCATGCCTCTTTATTTGGGAATGGGTTACACAAAAACCGAAGTCGGATCAATTGTGAAGCTTTTTGGGATTTGGGCAACGATTCTTGGTGGATTTGCAGGCGGTTTTATTTTGCTTAAGATCTCGCTTAGTCGCTGTTTATGGATATTTGGTTTGCTGCAGGCGGTGAGCACTCTGGGGTTCGCCTTCCTCGCGGCGGCTGATAAAAGTAATGGGCTTTTGACTGCCGTGATTAGTTTTGAAAATTTAACTGCGGGGATGGGGACAGCGGCCTTTATGGCCTTAATGGCCAAAATCACTGATAAGCGATTCACCGCAACTCAGTATGCCTTATTAACAGCTCTTTCCGCAGTGCCTAGAACCATTATCTCATCTCCAACAGGCTATATGATGGAACACATGGGGGCCGTAGGATTTTTCGTTTTCTGTGCGGTTGTGGCCATTCCGGGTATGCTACTGTTGTTTAAATTTGCACCATGGTCGGCCCGTGAACACGCCTAGGGTTCATTGGAGTTTACCATTAAAACAATTGTCCAAAGGACAAAAATGGGCCGTTTTGGCGTTGACCCTTGGTTTATTTTTAATCGGGTCTGCCTACTTTGCTTTAATTACATTGGCAAAACCAGGTCAATTAGTTTTATGGGTTGGGCCAATCACGCAAAATTTCCAAGAAGAAATTAAGGATGGAGAAAATAGGCTTGGCCAAAATTGGCAAGCGATTCCTCTCAATGGAGAAATCGATTGGGCCCATGCTTGTATACAGCATACTGATGTCTGCTCTGGTGGAGGACGATCTGGTGAAATTTTCCTTTACTGTCAGAATGGAACCGTCGTCACTGTAAAAAGTATTATAGAATCTAATCTTCCTGCAGAAATGCAGTCTAATAAATTATTGGTTGGATCCAGTCGGTCACAATTTCTTTCCACCTGGCCAGAAAAATTAATTCCAGGAGTGAGGTATCAGAGTCTCGTGACATATAGCTGGCCAAATGGAAAAACACCCTATCAAGTTTCAGGACTACTAACTCTGACAGTTAATAGTGAAACCTCGCTAAAATCAAAAGGGGCTTGGTTGCAAAAATTTAAAACGGTTCATTGCCAGGTGAAACAGTAAAATTACAATAACCCTAATAGACCTGCACCTATAACACCCGCCGAGTCGCCTAAAGCATGACGATATATTTTGAGATTATTATCGGGAATAAAAGTTTTCGAAGCCAGTCTTTGCTCCAGACCTTGGTAAATAAGGGGCTGGAGGCTCACACCTCCACCAAGCACTAGGAAGTCAGGATCAAAAATGTTTATTAGATCAAGGAAGAATTGATCAAGTTTAGAAAAGTAAAAATTAAAAAATTCCTGGGCCTCAGGATTTTTTTGATCATAAAGCTCAAAAATTCTGTGGGATTTTATTTTTCCTCCCACTTTAATTCCGTGACGTTCATAGAAACGCTCTTCAATCCCTCGACCAGAAAGGTAAAGTTCAGAACAACCGCGACGACCACAATAACAAACCGGGCCATCTTGATTTAAAGAAAAATGACCTATTTCACCGCCACTGCCACTTTTTCCTTCTAGCATTTTTCCGTGGATAATTATTCCACCACCAACACCCGTTCCCAAAATAACACCAATGGCGGTCGTTTGATTGACATCTATTCCAGTTTCTTCTTGATGATATTTTCCTGCACCGAGCAGTGTTTCCGCTAAAGCAAAACAGTTGGCATCATTGGCCACCAGAATTTGGTTTTTAAAATTCAATCTAGTTTTTAATTCTTGTCTTAAATCGACACCTTTTAAAATTTGGGTGTTGCCATTTTGCATGATAAAAGTTCGCGGATGAACACTTCCAGGAAGACCTATCCCGATTGATTCAACCACTTTGGCATTTGAATCAAGACCATTTGTTAAAGAGCATTGTTCTTCTGAGGCAACGGTGGAAACTAGTTGGGAGAGTCTAAGGAGAAGTGACTCAATTCCTTCTTCTCGCAAAGTCGGAATGCGTTCGCGCCGGATAACTTTAAATTGGGGAACAATATTTGCAGTAATGTGGTCAGCAGCAAGCAGCGCGACTTCCATTTTGGTTCCGCCAATATCTATTCCAATTCTAAAGCGCGGTCTGCTGGACATACTTAGGCCTTCATTTTATTTTTGGCCTTAGAATCAGACCATACCGCAAAAATTATAATGATCCCTTTAATGACCATTTGGTAGTTGGAATTAATTTCTAACAGGTCCATACCATTATTAATCGTTCCAATGAGCATGGCACCGATCAAGCTCCCTGCAATACTGCCGCTTCCACCCATTAAACTGGTGCCACCAATAACAACGGCGGCAATGGCGTCAAGTTCCATCAATGCTCCAACGGTTGGTGATGCACTATTAAGTCGAGCTGTAAGTACCACAGCAGCGATCCCTGATAAAAATCCCATTAACGTATAAACTGGCCATTTAGTTCCGATCACAGAAATGCCGGCCAATTCTGCGGCATCTTCATTACCACCAACGGCGAAGATATAACGGCCAAAGGGAAGGTTTTTAAGCACACTAATAAATATAAAAGATAAACCAGCGAGAATCAAAACAGGATAGGGGAGTCCACGATCAGTCACAAAAGCGTAGAGCGGAAAGCCAATGGTAAGACCCTCAAGTAAAACTAAGGAAATAAATTTACCAGAAAAGCCAAATTTTTTTAATTGGATCCTTTTAAAATTGCCCCAGGCCAAAATCATGACCGCGAAAATTCCCCAGGTCAGAGGTACTGGAACCAAGCCTTTTGCAAATGCAGTAAACTCACTAGACATAGGAGAGATGGCCTGGCCATTTGAAATGATGAGTGCGAGACCTCCAGCAATAACCATCATGCCAAGGGTGATTACAAATGGTGGGATTTTAAAAAATGAAATAAGTGCACCGTTGATACCGCCACAGATAGTTGCAGTGAATACTGCGGCCGCGACGGTTAAAAAACAGCCCCAGAGACCTTGTTCAGCGAGGCCATAATTAACCTGCAATAATCCAGCGACAACACCTGCAAGGGCAACTATTGAGCCAATCGATAGGTCAATTCCTGCTGTTAAAATGACCATTGTCATGCCAATGGCCAAAATCCCATTGACTGAAATCTGGCGGGAAAGATTTGTAAAATTGCGCGCCAAAAGGAAATCACCTTTGGTTAAAATCGCAAGAACGATGAAAAGAACGACAAGGGCCAGAAGGGTCGTATATTTCTTGATATCTGGTCCGACTGTAGATGAGGAGTTGCTACCTGCGAGGTCTCCCACGGTTTTAGAAGATGTACTATTAAGTGAAGTTTGTTCTTTTGTTTCCGTGTTCGATGTTGATTCATAATTCATAACAGATCCCTAAATATTGAGCTCAAAAAAATCAGTGCAGATTTTGATTCGAGGGTAATTTGTTCGGTTGGTCCGCTCCTACCGCATATCGCATAATCTTTTGTTCATTAATATCATCACCCTCTAATGTGGCCACAAAGTGTCCTTCCCGCATAACAACGACGCGATCGCACAGTCCAATGACCTCAGGCAATTCGGAGCTGGCCATGATAACGCATAGACCTTCATCAACTAACTGATTGAGGAGCGAATAAATTTCAAATTTGGCACCCACATCAATTCCACGAGTAGGCTCATCTAAAAATAAAACTTTAGGAGACGTAGCAAGCCATTTTCCTATGGCAACCTTTTGTTGATTGCCTCCTGAAAGGCTTCGAACGGGATTATTAGCATTTCCCATTTTTATTTTGAGTCGCTTTTGAAGTTCAACGACCAAGGCTTCTATTCTGTCATAGTCGATAGTTTTTAAAGGACTCTTTTTTACCATTCGGCCTAAAGCGGCAAGCGCCATATTTTCTTTGATAGAAAAATCTAGATGGAGTCCATTCTTCTTCCGATCCTCAGTGACTAGCGCAAGTCCAAAATCTTTGGCTTCGCGAGGATTTTTTCCGCTAAATATTTTTCCATCGAGTGAAATTTCGCCTTCAACTAGGTAGTTTGAAAATTGAAAAATCCCAAGTAGGAAATCAGTTCGACCGGCGCCCATAAGTCCTGAAATGCCCAAAATTTCTCCGCGATAGGCATCTAAACTAACATCCTTAACTCGCATTTTTCCTTCACTTTTCTTGAAGGCCTTAAAATTCCGAACACTAAAAGCGGGTGCGTCCTTGTTTCTATTTGTAGAGCGCTTTTTCTTTGGAGGGTAAAGCTCTTTCAACTCTCGCCCCACCATGTGAGAAATGATTTGCCCAGGTGTCGTTTGTTTCATCAAACCTGTAAACACACTCTGTCCATCACGCAAAATGCTGACGCGATCACAAAGTGTGAAAACTTCTTCCATTTTATGAGAAATATAAATGAGCCCTAGACCCTTACTTTTTAATTCATTTAAAACCGCGAACAAGGCGTGGACTTCCTTGTCTGAAAGAGAAGAAGTGGGCTCATCGAGAATGAGAATTTTGGCATTTAAAGAAAGCGCCTTTGCAATCTCCACCATTTGTTGTTGGCCAGTCGTGAGATCGCCAAGTCGAGTACTTGCGAGAAAATTAACACCTAAAATTTTTAATAAAGCATTCGCTTCCACTTCGATGGTTTTGAAATCAACTGGTGCTAAAAATTGTGGTGCGCGACCCTTCTTAGGAAGGTGGCTTAAAAAAATATTTTCTCCGACAGTTAAGTCAGGAAATAAATTAAGCTCTTGGTGAATGATGGCGATTCCTTGCGCTTCTGCGTCTTTGGTATTGGCAAAGTGAAAAGAACGGCCATCAATTTTAATCTCACCTTCGAATTGCCCTGCTGGATAAACACCACTGAGCACTTTCATGAGGGTTGATTTACCTGCGCCATTTTCTCCCACGAGCGCGAGGGCTTCGCCACTTTCAACAAAAAAGTTGACGCCTTTTAATGCTTTGATACCACCAAAACTTTTGTGAATTTGGGAAGCCTCGAGTTTCATGAATACTACTTTGCTCCGTAAATTGCTTCTTTGCTATGGAACCCGCGGGCCACAACAGTTTTTTCAATTGTCTCTTTTGTAACAGGAAACACCGGTGTCGAAACAACAGGCACCATTTTTTTACCGTTATTGGTAGAGCTTGTTTTGAAAGTTACCTTTTCGCCTTTGGCCACTTGAATCGCTAATTGAGCCGATGTTTCTGCTAAAAGACGAATATCCTTTAACACTTCAAACTGTTGCACGCCTTTAACAAGATTTTTCACGGCAGCCAAATCGGCATCGGCACCAGCAATAAATACTTTCCCGGCCAAATTTTTGTCAAAATCGCCGACAGCTTGAACTGCTCCATTGGCCATTCCTGAGTTGTTGGCCAAAATTGCATCAATTTTCCCTTGGTATTTTGTGAGTGCATTTTCAACAGTGGCCATGGCCAAAGATGGAGACCAATTATTGTGAGACTTTTCAACTACAACTTCGATGCCTGGGTATTTTTTAAGAATTTCTTTAACTCCATCAGTAATGGCTTGGGCCACGCTGTGTCCTGATTGTCCAC
>Ga0172372_10000754_pt1 | contig 49622 bp, 47 predicted proteins | sample LakKiv5m_2_FD_114544 | JGI IMG/M metagenome (GOLD analysis project Ga0172372, IMG submission 114544) | Freshwater microbial communities from Kabuno Bay, South-Kivu, Congo - kab_092012_9.5m | ecosystem: Environmental > Aquatic > Freshwater > Lake | place: Democratic Republic of the Congo...
CGCGCACATCATGATCGCGGAAGGGGGTGCCGTCGACCCGCTCGGCGGGTTCGTCGAGCACAATGGTGTAATTGCTGATGGCGGCCGTCTGGAGCTGCTCGGCTACGCGTTGCTTGACATCGCGCGTGGTCTGACCTACTTTGAGCAGACCGGCATGTGCGTCGTCGGCAATGGTGTAGGCATAAATGCGCAAGCGCGCCTCGGGTTTGGGCACGAGAATGTCGCTGATGGTTGGTTTATGCGTCATCGTTATATCGCTTTGGTCGGATATTCGCTCCAATATGTGCAATATCTTCATTGGATAATTGATACTTCTCAAATAGTGCTTCATCTGTCCATTTGCGATCCCACATTTGCTGTGGAACCCAAGTATAAGTTGATCGAGTCGCGTGCTGAGTTATTTTTCGTAGCGATACAAGAAATCGCACGAATCGCGTATCTAAATAGCTCTGTAAACTTTCAGCTTCAACTTGTGATGATACATAGAAAAATAAATACGTCTGGGTGCACACCGATGGTGATGGAGCAATAAAGCTTGGCCCCAATACCATTGCAGGTCTAGCACCTCGTTCGCCGTATGCTGCTGAAGTCATTACTTTCCACGTGTCCACTAGATGTGGGCTTTTAGTAATTGCATCACGATCAATTCCTCCTATAAATCTTTTCCCGTTTCTTCCATAATATAATGGGATATCAGATGGCAATTTGTCTTTGCGAAAATTATCAAAATTTGATGTCCATCCAAATTCTTTATCTGCTGACATAATATTAATTATAGATGCCTCGTTGAAAGAATTGACTTTTTTTAGAATACTCAATCCTCGCATATCTCGAACAAAAATATCATATTCATTTAAATCACGTTCAACTGGTCCGATAGTTTCTTCAGGAGTTATTGTTGTTACTAAACAATTTCCTTTGTAATCACGATTCCATAAGAAAAAGCAAACACCGCCTTCAAAATCTACACCAGGAAATACTAAATCCATACGTTCGAAATCAATTAGATTGGATATGCTTTTATCTTGTAGCATCGTTTGTCGAAACTCGTTCAAACCTAACCCTGTTGCCATCCAGCGTGACGGTATAACCATGCAAAGAAAGCGTGGTTCCAGTTTTTTGGCTTGTTCAACGAAAAGATGGTAAATCGACGAATCACTTGATCCACCTGCGCCACCTTTCATTTGATACGGCGGATTGCCAATAATCACATCGAATTGCATGGTGCCTCCAAAGAGTTCGGCGACGCGCGCCGTGATGTTGTCGGTATGAATGAACGCATAGGCGTGTGACTCGAGCCCTGCTGCGCGGTCGAAGACCGATTTACCCGCCCCGCAGTAGCTACATTTGTCGCCGACCCACGTATGCGTCATGCGTTCAAACCAGACGTTGCCGGCGGCGCTAGTGAAGCCTTTGGCGATAGAATGGGGGCCATCGGCGTATTTGGAGCAGTAGAGGCTACGGCGGGCCAGTAGACTGGTCAGGTGGGTGATGGCGATGCCGAAGACTTGTTTGGTCAAGATGTGGGTGACGCGCTCGTGTAGATCGGGGATGCGTGCGGTGAGGCCGACCGTCAGGCGACTGGTGATTTCACGCAGGAAGACGCCCGATTTGGTGCACGGGTCGAGGAATTTGACGGTGGGGTCGGCCCAGATGTCGGCGCCGTCGTGGCGTTCGGCCCAGGCTGTGGCGAGCGTGTTGAGCATGCGATTGGCCAACTCGGGCGGGGTGAAGACCTCGTCGTTGGAGAGGTTGGCGATGCAGGTCAGCACATCCGGGTTGCGGCCACGCAGGGCAAAGCTGGCTTTGGTGGTCATGCGGTCTCCTCCGACGTGGGAGTGGCGTTGGCAGCGAGGTCTGCAATCGTCTGTGGCGGGTAGGTGCGCGTTGGCGCGAAGAGTTCGTGTTTTTCGTGATTTGCAAACAAAGTGCCCGGTTGACTATAGGCAGCCGATTGTGTTAAGTTGTCATAACGAAAATCACGCTGTTGAAACCGTCCTTTACCCAAATAGCCCCATTCGGCGAAGGTGATTGGCTGTTGTTCGTGGGTGCGCATCGTCAGCGCATCGCCCTGCACGATGTTGAGGACCAGCACATGAGTGGCAGCGCCGTAGAGTGGGTCAGCGGCGGTCAGCCCCAGCGTCTCGGCGAAGATGGTGCGCAGGTTGGCCCGGCATTCGGCGGCGTTATCGGGCAGGAGTTCGATGCCGTAGATGCACATCAAGCCGAGCAGGGCGTAGTGCTGGTATTCAAAGGGGGAACTGGCGTATTTGTGCCGGGCGGCGACCAATTTGCGCCGCAGGATTTGCACCAAAAAGTTGCCAACACCACAGGCCGGCTCAAGAAAGCGCGCATCGATGCGTTCGCTCTCGTCTTTCACGAGGTCGAGCATGGCCTCGACCATCCATGGTGGCGTAAACACCTCGCCATGATCGGCCACCCGTTGTTTGGACTTAGTCAGGTTCATACAGTAATACCTAGTCGTTGTCATCCCTTTCCTGCATTATAGCCGAATAGCAGTATTGCGTTCACCGAGCACAGCCACAGAGTGATGAAATACCCGCATCACCCCCAACGCTTGCGCGAGTGCGGTATGATATGGGTAGGCACATCTACCGTTGTTTTTGGTTGAAACGCATGCACACTCGCTTTCTGCATAGTGATGAAATCACGCCCCCCATCGAGCAATACCCCGATGTCAGTCAGGCCATCCGGGTGGAGTGCGTGTTGGCCGCCGATTGGCACTACGTGGAAGGCTTTTTGGGGCGCATTTATGCGGCCTCGTGCAGTGCGCGCATCCTCATCCACTTGCCCGAGTACTACGGTGATCCCACCATGCACCCCGATAGCCGGGCGTGGTTGCTCGAAAAGGTGCTCTTGCAACATTCGCGGGCCTCGGTCTGGCATCGTGCCCGTCTGTTGCTCGCACTTGAACGCGTCGAGATTCGTTTCATTTCGCACCACGGGCTCGAGTTCTTCCAACAACCCTTTGGCATCATCCGTCAAGCCGACGGCACGAGCACGCTGTTCACGTTGATGGCAACGCCGAGCGCCGTGCACCGCTTGTTGTGGGTCGACCAGCAGCATGACCGGGTGCAGTGGGGTCAACGCGAGTTCTTGGCACTCTGGCAACACCCGCACGTATTGCCTTGCCCTGCCGACCGCATTGCGCGGCTGTTGCATCCACCCGCCCCCTACCGCGCCCCCGTGGCGCCTGCTTGGGCGGCGTGGCTCGTGCCCGACGACATCAATCTGGTGCGCCATTTGGCCATCCACGCTACCACGCCGTTGCGGTATGTGCACCGCTGTCGCTTCGCCGAACACCGCTTGGTGCGCGCCACCTACTATGCGGTGGTGCGGGCACAGGCCGGCAAACACGTGACCATCATCGGCGATGACGACTGGTTGCTCCATGTGCGGGCCCTGCTCCAGCACTGGCAGTGTGATGCACACATGTTGCAACGCATTGCGCTTCTCACCCCGGCCGCCGTCGCTGACGGTGGGGCACTCGGAGAGGTGTGGTGTGCGACGGCCGAAGTGTTTACACCCACACTGGTGCACCACAGTACCGTGCAGGCCGCGCTCTACCGCGGGGTGGACGTGGTGGTGTTTGGACTCAAAGCGGATCTGACCGAGATGACCGTCCTGTCTGCGTTGTTGGCGCGGCTTGCGACCGGCTGTGAGCACGTGTTTGGCAATAGCGTGAGTCGGTGGCGCCGCCCCACCTGTATCAACGAGCTCCAAGACGCGCCGGCGCTCGCCGAGCGGGCAGACCTCAGCGAAATCTGGGAATGGGTGCGCAACCCGTTGCCGGACAGCGACGCACACCCGCTTTGTCACGACATACGCACCAATTTGCGCATCGGCGACTCACAAAACATTGCGCATCGCATGGCGTTGACCACCCAGCTTTCGCCGCGCCTGCAAGAGCGTTTGTACCAATTCTTTCCCGAGTTTCTCAAGCATATGACGCCGTGGAGTCGCTTCATTGTTGACGACAACGAGATGCAACACGCCGCCTTCCTCCAAGAAGTGACCATTGAAGCCACAGCGTGGGACATGGCGCAGTCCCACATCATCCAGCGCATCAGCGCCATTTTGCGCATGCAAAAGCACTGCCTTTTTTGGGTTGATCATGCGGTTGACACCGTGCCACTGCGCACCGTGTGCCAGGCCTTGCCCCAAGTGACCGTCATCTACATCGGTGAGCAGGATTGTACGGTCAACGGGCAAATGAGTTTGTTGCACCTGTTGCCTGACATCGTGCAGGCACAAACGTGCCTCGTGTTGGTGACTCCGGCGGCAGCGTCTCGTACCTTGGCCGTATTGCCCTATCTCGATATCACGTTGCGCTTTGCTACTGCCGCCCCAACATTAGCGACGCACATCAAACGCTGGGCGATTGGTCGTCACGAAGCCTGGTACTGGGACGTGCACCACGGTCTGGCCCAGCGGGCTGTCCTCCCCGCTGAGCGCACAGTTGCTCCGGGTGTCTACATCCCGCGCCTCAGCGAGGATGGTGAATATGCGTGGGAGCCCGCACCGACGACATAATTTGACAACGTTCATTTCTCTCGCTATACTACCCGTAGTTCCAATTGAAGGGATTTCACTGTGTTTCAACGTGGTCGTCTCATCCTAGTAGTAATTATTGTAACCCTAGTCGTACTAGCGATTACGGGCACATAATACTATGGGGAGCGGTTCGACCGCACGATGATGTACAGTACGCCTCTCCCGTAGTAACTACGGGGGAGGTTTTTATTTGGCAATCATACATGGAGGAGACATGTCAGAGAAGCGAACTGGTGCACAGATTCTGTGTGAGGCGCTCATCCAAAACGGGGTGAATGTCATGTTTGGCATTCCAGGTGGCGCCATCATGCCGTTTTACTTTGCAATGTGGGAATACCGCGATCAACTGCGCCACGTGTTGTGCCGCCACGAGCAGGGTGCTGGGCATGCTGCTGAGGGCTACGCTCGTTCAACCGGGCAAGTCGGTGTCTGTATCGGCACCAGCGGCCCTGGTACCACTAATTTGGTGACTCCGATTGCTGATGCGTGGATGGACAGCACCGCCATGTTGGCGATTACTGGTCAAGTCAGCAGTGCCGTGCTGGGCAAAGACGCCTTCCAAGAGACCGATATCACCGGCATCACCATGCCAATCACCAAGCACAACTACTTGATCAAAAACGTCGACGAAATCGCCTACGCCATCAAGGAAGCCTTGCATATTGCGAGCACTGGTCGCCCCGGCCCGGTATTGGTCGACATCACCAAGGACGCCTTGCAGGCCACCACGGTGCCCGATTACTCCAAGAAGATTTTCATGCCAGGGTACCGACCAACGGTTCAGGGCAGCAAAAAGCAGGTCCGCAACGCCATGGAGATGATGTTGGGGAGCAAAAAGCCCTTGTTGATGATCGGCAACGGTGTCATCATGGCCAATGCAACCGCTGAGGTACGGGCGTTCGCAGAGCGCTACAAGTTGCCCGTGGTCACCACCCTGCACGGCTTGGGCGGTTTCCCCGAGGATCACGAATTGTGCATCGGCATGCCCGGCATGCACGGGTGGGTGCACGTGAATCGTGCCATCCAAGAGGCCGATTTCTTGCTCAACATCGGTGGCCGTTTCGACGACCGCGTGACCGGCAAGGCCTCCACGTTTGCGCCAAATGCCTCGATTGTGCACGTTGACATTGACCCGTCGGAGATTGGCAAAAATATTGCTGTTGATGTGCCGATTGTGGGCGATGCTAAAGTGGTTCTGTTGTCGTTGCTCGAAGAAGAGCCCGAAGAGCGCAAAGTGGCCGAGTTCCACGGTCATGCTGGCGAGTGGCTGGGCAAGATTCGCGAGTTGCAACAGAAGCACCAGCACAAACAGCAGTACCTCAACCGCCCCGATACGTCGATGCTGTTGCCACACGACGTGTATGCGGCCATGACCAAGATGATCAACGAGCGTGGCAACTACCGCGTGGTCACCGACGTTGGTCAGCACCAGATGTGGGCCGCCCAGTTGCTCGACTGGTACCAACCACGCACGCACATCACTAGCGGTGGCGCTGGCACCATGGGCTTTGCGGTTCCTGCGGCCATGGGCGTGGCAGTGGCGAACCCACAAGACACCGTGTGGGCCGTGTGTGGTGATGGTGGCTTCCAGATGACCAATCAGGAGATGGCCACCGTCATGCAAGAGGGCATCAAAAACATCAAAGTGGCCATCATCAACAACGGCTACTTGGGCATGGTGCGCCAGTGGCAAGAATTGTTCGAAAACAAGCGCTATAGCGGGACGCCGTTGAGTGGCCCCAACTTCCAGAAGTTGGCCGAAGCGTACGGCTGGAAGGGCATCACGGTGGAGTCGGTCGATCAAGTCGAAGCCGCCATTGCAGAGGCCTACGCCACCGACGGTCCGGTGTTGATCGATTTCCGTGTCGAGCGTGAAGTCAACGTGTTCCCGATGGTGCCCCAAAACAAGAGCATCGGCGAGATGATTACGGAGTAGATGATGAAGACACATACGTTGGTGGTGCTGATGCAAGATCGGCCAGGTGTGTTGAATCGTGCGGTGAGTATGTTCCGCCGCCGTGGATACAATATCGCGAGTTTGGCAGTCGGCCATACCGAGACTCCGGGCATCAGCCGGATGACGGTCGTGGTAGAATCTGACCAGATTGAGCAAGTGGTCAAACAGTTGTATCGGTTGATTGAAGTCCTGAAAGTCAGCGATGTGACCGCAGATCCGACCGTTGAGCGTGAGATGGCACTGATTAAGTTGCATGTGCCCGGGCAACAGCGTGCGGAGATTGTGGCATTGACCGAAGTGTTCGGGGCCAAGATTGTCGATGTAGCCAGTAACACGATGGTCATCGAGATGACGGGCGGACCCTCCAAGGTCGAGAATTTCATCGACATGGTGCGACCATTCGGCATCAAAGAGATGATGCGCACGGGGCGGATTGCCATGGTACGCGGTCCACGCGGACATAGTGGCGCCGATCTCGTGGAAGCATCATGGCAGAGTGAAGGAATGGGGACCGTAGGCACGGTCGCCCAATAGCAAAAAGAGGAGCACATGGCAAAGTTGTACTACGACAATCAAGCAGACCTCGGACGTTTCCAGGGTCGCACCGTGGCCATCATCGGCTTCGGCAGCCAGGGCCACGCCCACGCACTCAACCTCAAGGAGAGCGGCGTGAACGTGATTGTTGGTCTCTATGAAGGTTCCAAGAGCCGTAGCAAAGCTGAGGCAGCTGGGTTGACCGTGATGAGTGTGTCCGATGCCTCCAAGGCCGCCGATGTCATCATGATTTTGACCCCCGACACCACCCAGGCCAAGACTTACAACGACGAAATTGCTCCGTATTTGAGCGCTGGCAAAACGTTGATGTTTGCGCACGGCTTCAACATTCGCTACGGCCAAATCGTGCCCCCAGCCGGCGTGGACGTCAGCATGGTGGCCCCCAAGGCTCCCGGCCACCGTGTGCGTGAAGTGTACACCCAGGGTGGTGGCGTGCCAGCCTTGGTCGCTGTGCACCAAGATGCCAGTGGCAACGCCTTGGCTGACGCGTTGGCGTACGCCAAGGGCATGGGCAACACCCGCGCGGGTGTGCTCGAGACCACCTTCGCCGAAGAGACCGAAACCGACTTGTTCGGCGAGCAGGCCGTCTTGTGCGGTGGCGTTTCGGCCTTGGTGAAAGCCGGCTTTGACACGCTGGTTGACGCTGGCTACCAGCCCGAAGTGGCCTACTTCGAGTGCATGCACGAGCTGAAGCTCATCGTGGACCTCTTCTACCAGGGTGGGTTGAACTACATGCGCTTCTCGGTGTCGGACACGGCCGAATGGGGCGACTACGTCGCCGGCAACCAAGTCATCAACGACCAGTCCAAGGCAGCCATGAAGCAGTTGTTGACCAACATCCAAAACGGCACCTTTGCTGAAGATTGGATCGACGAAAACCACAACAACCGCCCACGCTTCAATGCGGCGCGCAATGCGGACGTCGACCACAAAATCGAAGTGGTCGGCCGCGAATTGCGTCGCATGATGCCCTTTGTGAACCCACGCGAAGTCATCCCAGGACAAGGCGGCTCGTAACGGCGAGCTGCGGCGGCACGGGGAGGCATCCCCTCCTCGTGCCCGCACCATACCCGTATGTAGAACGAGGAATCAATCATGCAGGACAGTCACGTACGAATCTTTGACACCACCTTACGCGATGGCGAGCAGGCTCCCGGATGCACCATGTCACTCGACGAGAAGCTGGAAATCGCTCGTCAGCTCAAGCGGCTTGGCGTTGATATTATCGAAGCGGGCTTTCCTGCGGCTTCCCCGGGCGACTGGGCAGCAGTTCATCAAATAGCCAAGGAAGTCGGGACCCCCGATGGTCCAACCATTGCTGCGTTGGCCCGGGCCAACAAGGACGATATCGACAAGGCGTGGACGGCCATCCAACCAGCGACGAAGAAGCGCATTCACACCTTTTTGTCGACATCCGATATTCACATTGAGCACCAGTTCAAGTCGACCCGCGAAAAAATGCTCGAGCGTGCGCGCGAAATTGTGCGCTATGCGCGCAGCCTCTGCGACGACATTGAATTCTCACCCATGGATGCCTCCCGCTCCGATCCGCAGTACATGTACGCGGTATTGACGGCAGTCGTTGCTGAGGGGGCGACTACCCTCAACATCCCCGACACCGTCGGCTATACCACGCCCGAGGAATACGCGGCGCTGATTCAAGGCATTTTTGCGCATGTGCCGGGCATCGAAAAGTGCATCATTTCGACCCACTGTCACGATGATTTGGGCATGGCTGTCGCCAACAGTTTGGCCGGAGTGCGCGCTGGAGCACGCCAAATCGAGTGCACCATCAACGGCATCGGTGAGCGCGCCGGCAATGCCTCCCTCGAAGAGGTCGTGATGGCCATTCACACGCGTCAAGGGTTTTATGGGGTCAACACCCAAATCCAGACCACCGAGTTGACCCGGAGCAGTCGCTTGCTCAGCTCATTCATCGGCATCCCAGTGCCCCCCAACAAGGCCATTGTGGGCGGGAACGCCTTTGCGCATGAATCGGGCATCCACCAAGACGGTGTGCTCAAGAACCGTATGACCTACGAAATCATGAGCGCTGAGACGGTCGGGCTGGACGGCAACATGCTGGTCCTCGGCAAGCATTCGGGACGTCATGCGTTCCGCACCAAGATTGTCTCGCTCGGCTACGAAGCGGAGAACGAAGAAGAGTTCCAGAAGCTGTTTGAACGCTTCAAGGAGCTGTGTGACCGCAAGAAAAAAATCGACGATCGCGACATTGAGGCCTTGATTGCGGGTGAACATCAACGCACGGTGGAAGTCTACACGCTCGACCACGTGCAAGTCATCACCGGTACGCACTTGATGCCCGTGGCCACCGTGCGGTTGCTCGATCAAGCCGGCGATGTATGGCTCGAAGCGGCACACGGCACCGGTCCCGTCGATGCCATCTACAAGGCCATCGACAAAGTGGTCAATCGCCCCGTGGAGTTGGTGGAGTTTGCCATCAATGCGGTGACTGAGGGCATCGATGCGGTTGCGGAAGTATCCGTGCGCATCCGTGATACCAATGCGGCCTTGCATGCGACCACCAAACCAGGCATTGATTTGTTCAACGGCTACGGCGTGCACACCGACACCATGGTGGCGGCTGCTGAAGCCTACATGGGTGCCTTGAACAAGTTGTTGCAGGATCGCGAACGCCGTATCTCTGCGGAGCGCTCTGCCTATGCCGATGGCTATGACCAAGGGCGGGGTGGGTATGCGGTAGACGAATTCGCCAATACGAAAAAGTAATTCATGCAGGAGAGGAGGGGCGCAGGACGTGAGTCCTGCGCCTTATGCGACCAATGCGGATAAGCTACCTTGGCCCAACAGGCACCTACAGTGAAATAGCCGCCTTGATGTATGCGCAGCCACACGACACGCTCGTGCCCCAGCCAGCGTTGCCGGCCGTGGTGCAGAGTGTGGAGGCGGGTCAGGCGGATGTTGCCATGATGCCCATCGAGAATGTGCTCGAGGGCGCGGTGACGACCACGCTCGACCTTTTGATTCATGATACCGCGCTGATGATCTGCAAAGAGCTGGTGGTGCCTATCAAGCATCAGCTCCTCGGCAAACAGGGGCAACACCTCGCCGACGTGGAAGTTGTCTATGGCCACCCACAATCACTCGGGCAGTGCCGCCATTTCATTGACACCCACTTGCGCCATGCGACCATCATTGCGTCGCTCTCCAATAGTGCCGCCCCTGCAGAGGCACTCGCTTCTGCACGACCGGCCGTGGCCATTGGGACACTGCGCGCCGCCGAGCTCACCGGAGCAACGGTGGTGGTGCCGGATATTCAAGATAGTTCACATAACGTGACACGTTTTGTGGCACTGCGTGGCGCAGATGCACCACCTACGGGCGACGACAAAACCAGCCTGTGTTTTGGGTTTGATCGCGAAGACCAATCTGGCCAGATTGTGCGTCCGTTGCAAATTTTGGCCGACGCCAATATCAATATGACCAAATTCGAGTCACGACCATCACGCGCCGTGCTAGGTGAATACATCTTTTTGGTCGATATCAATGGGCACCGACTTGATCCACACATTGCCGCAGCGTTGCAAAAAATGCGTGAAATCACCGGTTTTTTGAAAATATTTGGGAGCTACCCGCGCTGGCAGAAGGACTGAACCGATGACTCAACTCAATATCTACGACACCACGCTGCGTGACGGCACACAACGTGAGGGGATTTCGTTGTCTGTTGACGACAAAATTCGCATTGCCCAGCTCCTCGACAACATGGGAATTCAGTACATCGAGGGCGGTTGGCCAGGCTCCAACCCCAAGGATGCGGAGTTTTTTCGCCGTGCTGCGCAGATGTCGTGGCGTCATGCCAAAATCGCCGCCTTCGGCAGCACCCGCAACGCCAAAAACCGCTGCGAAGACGACCCCAACATTCTGGCACTCGAAGCCGCACAAACCCCCGTTGTGACGCTCGTGGGCAAGAGTTCCGTGTTGCACGTCGAAAAAGTGCTTGAGACCACGTTGGCGGAAAATGTACGCATGATCGCCGAAAGCGTGGCGTACTTCGTGGCCCGTGGCCGGGAAGTCGTCTACGATGCCGAACATTTTTTTGACGGGTATCGCCTCGATGCGCACTACACCTTGGCCACCGTACAGGCCGCCGCACGCGCTGGTGCCACCACCGTCGTGTTGTGCGACACCAACGGTGGTTCCTTGCCCGACGCCGTTGCTACTGCGGTGAACGCAGTGGCGCAGATGCTTGCGCAGGACGCTCTCACCTGCACCATCGGCATCCACACGCACAACGATGGCGCATTGGCAGTCGCGAACGCCATGAGTGCGGTCGCGGTCGGGGCACGCCACGTACAAGGCACCATCAACGGCATCGGCGAGCGTTGTGGCAACATGGATCTCATCCCCTTGATTGCGAACCTGCAACTCAAATTGGGCTACCATTGTGTGCCTGCCGACCAGCTCCGGCGTTTGAGCGAGATATCGCACATGGTTGCCAGCCTCGTGAATTTGAACCCCGATCATCATGCACCCTACGTGGGACGGAGTGCGTTTGCGCACAAGGGGGGCATTCACGCCCAAGCGGTGGCCAAATTCGCCGACAGCTATCAGCACATTGATCCGACGCTGGTGGGCAACGAAATGCGTATCGTGGTCAGCGAATTGTCGGGGCGCAACAACGTGCGCATGCGTGCTGAGGCGCTCGGACTGGACATCGACGGCAACGAGCGGGCCATTTTGCAACGCATCAAAGAGCTCGAACAACAAGGACTGCAGTTCGAGGCCGCCGAGGGCTCGTTTGAGATGCTGATTCGGCGCAACATGCCCGGCTATCAGGCTCCCTTCGAGTTGCTCGATTTTACCGTCATCGTTGACACGTATGCGCAGGGGCATTTGCGCTCTCAAGCCATGGTCAAACTCACGGTCGGTGGCCAAGAAATGCACACGGCGGCGGAGGGTGATGGTCCGGTGAACGCCCTCGACCGTGCCATCCGCAAGGCGCTGGTGCCCGTCTACCCACAGATTGCGAGTATCAGCCTAGTGGACTACAAAGTGCGCATCGTCGATGAACACCTCGGCACCGCCGCTCGTCCACGTGTGCTGATTGAATCGGCCCAAGGTGACCAGCGCTGGAGCACCGTTGGATGCTCCGAAAACATCCTTGAAGCCAGTTGGCAGGCGCTGTGGGATGCACTTGAGCTCCCACTCGCTCGCGCCACGGCACACACCCGTTCGCCGCACGGATGGGTGTTATAATGCCAACACAGCCAGTTCGTTTCCCATCAAGAAGCAGGCTGGTCCATTGGGAAGAGAATCCATTCATAAGGAGTCGCTGATGACAAGCAAGCAAATCTGGTGGAAGGGCGAGATGATCCCCTGGGAGAATGCCAAGGTGCATGTGATGACGCATGCCCTGCATTACGGGTCGTCGATCTTCGAGGGTATTCGCTCGTACCCAACCCCCAAGGGCCCAGCCATCTTCCGTCTAGGACCGCACGTGCGGCGTTTGTACGATTCGTGCAAGATCTACGGGATGACCATTCCCTTCACCCCCGACGAGATCACCCAGGCCTGTAAGGACATCGTCAAGGTCAACGGCTACAGCAACTCCTACTTGCGTCCACTGGTGTGGCGTGGTGAGGGACCACTCGGTCTCGACGGCAAAAACAACCCCATCGAAGTGATGGTGGCCGCCGTGGAGTGGGGCGCCTACCTCGGCGCTGATGGCCTCAAAAACGGTGTAGACGTGATGGTGTCGTCGTGGAATCGTTTGGCCGCCAACACCATTCCGACCATGGCCAAAGCCGGTGGTAATTACTTGTCGTCGTACCTCATCAAAAACGAAGCCCTGCGTAACGGGTATAGCGAGGGTATCGCCCTCGACACCAAGGGCAACGTGGCCGAGGGTTCGGGCATGAATTTGTTTGTGGTGCGCGATGGCGTGTTGTACACCCCGCCCATCACCAACAACATTTTGCCGGGTATCACCCGCGACTCCATCATGCAAATTGCACGTGACCTCAAGATCGAGGTGCGTGAGCAAGAGATGCAACGTGAAGTGCTCTACATCGCTGATGAGCTCTTTTTCTGTGGCACGGCCGCCGAAGTCACACCAATCCGTTCGGTCGACAAGATCATGGTCGGCAGCGGGCAGCGTGGAGAAATCACGGCCGCAGTGCAGGAACGTTTCTTTAGTCTCTTTGATGGTGGCGTGTCGGACGCCCATTCGTGGTTGGATTACGTCTAACGGTTGTCTTTCGTCGCCCCGAGCAGGTGATGGCCTGCTCGGGGGGTGTATACCAGAGTGAGGAGTGGGAATCATGTCAGCTACGCCACAAACCCTGTTTGAGAAAATTTGGAATCGCCATGTCGTGCGCCCGGAAACTCGCGAAACCCCGGCTGTTTTGTACGTCGACTTGCACTTGGTTCATGAGGTGACGTCGCCACAGGCGTTTTCAGAACTACGCCAGCGTGGTCTGAAGGTACGTCGCCCCGACCAAACCATTGCCACCATGGATCATTCCACCCCCACCACGCCCCGTGGTGCTGATGGAATCATCCCCGTGCAAGATGCACAGGCACAAGCACAGTTGACCCAGCTCGAAACGAACTGCCGTGATTTTGGTATTCCCTTGTTTGCGCTTGGCACCGAAAATCAGGGGATTGTGCACGTCATCGGGCCCGAGCAGGGCTTGACCCAGCCCGGCATGACCATCGTCTGTGGGGACAGCCACACGAGCACCCATGGTGCGTTCGGTGCCCTCGCATTCGGTATCGGCACGTCGGAGGTCGGTCACGTGCTGGCCACCCAGTGTCTGCTCCAAAGCAAACCCAAGACCATGGAAATCCGCGTCAATGGCCGTTTGCACCCCGGTGTCAGTGCCAAAGACATCATTTTGGCCATTATCGCCAAAATCGGCGTCGGCGGCGGCACTGGCTATGTGGTTGAGTACACCGGTGAGGCCATTCGCGCGCTCAGCATGGAAGAGCGCATGACCATCTGCAACATGTCCATCGAGGGCGGTGCACGTGCTGGTCTGATTGCGCCCGATGCCGTCACCTTTGACTACATCAAAGGTCGCCCGCGTGCCCCGCAAGGCGCTGATTGGGAGGCTGCGGTTGCCGATTGGTCGACACTCAAGACCGACCCGGGTGCGCAGTACGATGTGGTCGTGGAGCTCGACGCCAACGCACTTGTGCCCATGATTACGTACGGCACCAATCCGGGCATGGGGATGCCCATCACGGCCACTGTGCCGACCGTTGCTGACATGCACGACGACCAGTCCAAAGCAGGCCTCGAGAAAGCCTTGAAGTACATGGATTTGCAGCAGGGTCAGTCGTTGTTGGGCAAAAAGGTCGATGTGGTCTTTATCGGCAGTTGCACCAACTCGCGCATCTCGGATTTGCGCTTGGCCGCAGAAGTGTTCAAGAATCGCAAAGTAGCTGCCGGCGTCCGCGTCATGGTCGTGCCTGGTTCACAACACGTCAAGAAGCAGGCCGAACAAGAGGGCCTAGCAGACATCTTCCGGCAAGCAGGTGCCGAGTGGCGTGAAGCCGGTTGTTCGATGTGTATTGCCATGAACGGCGATCAACTCAGCCCTGGTCAATATGCGGTTTCCACCAGCAATCGCAACTTCGAAGGTCGGCAAGGCAAAGGCGGGCGTACGTTCTTGGCGAGTCCATTGACCGCTGCGGCTAGTGCCATCAAGGGGGTAGTCAGTGACCCACGTGAACTCCTCTCGTAGTGCGCATCGTGCGCAGTGGCTCCGCAAAGCGCCACTCGGGCTGATGCTCATTGGGCTCGGATTCAGCATTGCGGGTGATGCGATTGCGCGCAAAAGCCACGCGCAACCGTGGTTTTGGCGGGGCACGCTCGGCCTGGTGCTGATGAACGCAGGGGTAAGTGTAGTAGGTGATGCAGTACGTCATCGCACCATGATGGACGTACTTGCGCAACGAGGTGAATAAATGGAAAAGTTTGTGCCATATCAAGCACGCTACGCCGTGCTTCCGGTCGAGAACGTCGACACCGACCAAATCATCCCGGCGCGATTCCTCAAGACCACCAATAAAGCTGGTCTAGGCGACAGTTTATTTGCGGACTGGCGTTACGACAACGACGGCAACCCGAATCCCGATTTTGTGCTCAACCAGCCGTTTGCTCACGGGGCCGAGGTGCTGGTAGCTGGCAACAACTTTGGCTGTGGCTCATCGCGCGAGCATGCGCCCTGGGCTTTGCAGGGGTTCGGCTTTAAAGCGGTGCTCAGCACCTATTTCGCCGACATTTTCCGCAATAATGCGCTCAAAAACGGCGTCTTGCCGATCGTGATTCCCGAGAACGTGTACAACTACCTCGTCGAAGAAGACGCCAAGAACCCGGGCCAGGCAACCGTCTCCGTGGATCTCGAGAACCAGTCCATCACGTTGCCAGACGGTGAGAGCATCATGTTCCCCATTGAGCCGTTCGCCAAGTACTGCGTCCTCAACGGCGTCGATCAGATGGGGTATTTGGCGAACGCCGATGCGGATATTTCTCATTTCGAATCGCAGCGTCCTGCACGCATCAACACGATGGGGCTGTAATGCACGCAATCATCACGACCCTGCCCGGTGACGGCATTGGCCCCGAGGTAGTCGCCCAAGGCGTCGCCGCCCTGCAAAAAGTGGCGAGTGAATTCGGCCACACCTTCGAATTTTGCACGGCACTCCTCGGCGGTTGTGCCATTGATGCCACGGGTACCGCTTTGCCCGCCGCAACCATTGATGCCTGCACGGGCTCCCATGCGGTACTTCTCGGCGCCGTCGGCGGTCCCAAGTGGGACGACCCCAACGCCAAAGTCCGCCCCGAACAAGGATTGCTCGGCATCCGCAAAGCGCTCGGTTTGTTTGCCAACTTGCGCCCAGTGACCATGCATCCCCGTCTCATTCCAGCGTCACCGCTCCGCCCAGAGCGCTTAGCGGGGGTAGACATGGTGGTGGTGCGCGAGTTGACAGGTGGCATTTACTTCGGTGAAAAAGAGCGCTCCGCCCACGAAAGCGGCGAAATGGCCATGGATGCGTGTGTCTACACCACGGGTGAAATCGAGCGCATTGTGCGCAACGCGGCAGAAATCGCCCGTGGCCGCAAGCGCAAGTTGGTCTCCGTGGACAAAGCCAATGTGCTTGAGACCTCGCGCTTGTGGCGCTCAACGGCGACGCGCGTGATGCGGGACGAGTTTCCCGATGTTGCGCTCGAACACATGTTGGTTGATTCATGTGCCATGCACCTCATTCGCCGGCCCGCTGATTTTGACGTCATCGTCACCGAAAACATGTTCGGCGATATTTTGACGGACGAAGCGTCCATGCTTGCTGGCTCCATGGGTATGCTCCCATCGGCATCACTCGGTGCTGCCGGTCACGGGGCGACACGCATGGGGCTCTATGAGCCCATCCACGGTTCCGCTCCCGACATTGCGGGCAAGGGCATCGCCAATCCGATGGCGACCATGTTGAGTACCGCCCTGTTGCTCCGGCACTCGCTCGGACTCGAAGCCGAAGCCCAGGCCGTGGAGCGAGCCGTGTATGCCACCTTGGACGCTGGCATTGTCACCGGCGATGTGGCTGCCCCCGGTGAAACGGTCAGCGACACCGCCACTGTCGGCGCCGCGGTGGTGGCACGCATCCAAGGAGCATTAGCGTAATGCTGAAGCGAATACGCATTTTGGGCGTTGAAATCCACGACGTGGTGCTTGATGAGGCCATCAAGCACATCGAGGCACTACTGCGTGCGGGTGGCACCCATCAGATTGTCACCGTCAATCCCGAATTTGTGATGGAAGCACAACGCGATCCACGCGTGATGAGTATCCTCAATCAAGCCGCACTCGCCACCCCCGATGGTGTGGGCATTGTGTGGGCGGCGCGCTGGCTCAACACGCCGTTGCGCGGTCGTGTCACCGGTGTCGAGCTGGTTGACCGCATCGCCAAGCAGTCCATGCTCCGTGGTTGGCGCATCTTTTTCTTGGGAGCTGCTCCCGGTGTGGCCGAAAAGGCGGCGCAAGTGCTCCGCCATCGCTACCCGGGTCTCGCCGTTGCTGGCTGTTATGCTGGATCGCCGAGTATCATCGAAGAGCCGTTTGTGCGCCAGCAAGTGCTCGATTCACCACCCGACATTCTGCTGGTGGCCTACGGTCATCCCGCCCAAGAGCTCTGGATTGCGCGCAACCAAGCACTGCTCGGCGTGCCCGTTGCCATCGGGGTTGGTGGGACATTCGACGAGTTGGCAGGCGTGGTGCCCGTGGCACCTGCGTGGATGGAACGCCTCGGTCTCAAGTGGTTGTGGCGTCTCATCCAACAACCGAGCCGTATCAACCGTATTTTGACCGCCGTGGTGCGCTTCCCGCTCGCAGTCATCACTCGTTCTTCGCGGTAACTCTGCGGTGCGCGGTGCGCACCCACAATCAAACACCGCACCCACACAAGCGTGTGGGTGCGGTGTTTGTGTCCGCATGTGGTTTACGGGATGGTAATCGTAAACGTGCTACTGAGTGCTACGTACTGTGCATTACCAGTATTGCTTGCGGTAATGGTACATGCGCCAGATTTGCTCAGTGCGGTGAGCGTTGTGCCGGTCACCTTACACGTCGATGATGTTGTTGACTTCCACGTTATTGCTACGCCTTGTACGCTTGCCGCAGGAAGACTACGGGTCGCTCCCTTGGCTAGACTCGAGGTGTCCGGTGACACACTCTGCGTTGCCTTGGGATTTACCGTGATGTCCCATGTGGCTGCACCTGGTAGGAGATCAGCAAAGGTGGCATCCCCAACAGCTCATCCAACCACCGTGCAGGTACTGATTGCCAAAGGCGCTTTACCAGTAACAATATTTCCCTTCAGTGTACACGACGGGCTTCTGGTTGCCCACTTGATAGCCTTGTTACCGGGATTTGTCAGCAAGGGCAGGTTGACCGTTTGTGTACCAGTAATGGTCGCAGAGACACCGGTAAAGTTGACTGATTGAGCAGTTTTGGCGTTGATAGTAATATCATAGCTATCAGTAAGCGGTAGATATGCAGCGGTGCCTGGTGCATTTGCAACCACGGTGCAAGTACCTGGCATCTTCCCAGTCACTTTGTTGCCTGCAAGTGTACATGTGTTAGGGGTGGAGAGGCTCCACGTGACTTTTTGTGCACCAGTGGTGGTGATGGTAGGCAACATTCCGGAACCCGTTCCGGTTATCGATACAAGTGCCACGGTAAGGACTTGTGTATCCCGTGGCTGTATCGTAACATCGATGTCTTCTTGGTAGGCACGGAATGTGCTAGTTGCAGGTGCAGTTGCCCGAATTGTACAGGTGCCATCGGTGACTCCCGCCACGCTAGGAGCACCTTTGCTTAGTACAATCGTGCAGACACTACTGGTCTGTGAGCTCCACGTGACTTGCGCACCTTGTTGAGTGGTGACAGGTAGTGGCGCAGACCCTGTGCCAAGAATGCTCGTTGGCAGACTGGGTACCGCACTCAACGTCTGTGGATCGCCCTCGATGATGTCGATATCTACACTGTCGCTAAATGCGGTGAATTGTCCGACGATTTTGGGGGCAATCGCAGCGAGCGTACACGTACCCGCATCGACCGCTTTCACCGTGGTACCGCTCACCGTACATTTGCTCGTCGTGCTACTCGTCCACGTAATCGTCGCGTTCTGCTGGGTCTTGGCAGGCAGTGTGCCCGTGGCGACTCCCTTGAGACTGGTTGGGACGACCGGTGATGCAGGCAGGGATTGCTCAGGGAGTGGCAACACAGTCACCGTGAATTGTTCGTCGTACCCCAGCAAATCCTTGGTGCCAGCGTTGAATGCGCGGATGTTGCAATCGCCAGCGTTGATGGTGGTCACCACCAATTTATTCACCGTGCATTATCAGTGGCCCATGTGGCCTCCCACGATGCGGTACAATCATGCTCCGCAATATCATCCGCAAGATCTTCGTCGATACAGATACGTGCTGGCAACGCTCGGATGGTGAATTTGTCTGTGCTCCCGACGGATGAGGGTATGACCACCGACTTGTCAAAGGCTCCCGTCACGACGAGCGGAATTTTGTGACCGCGAATGAGCACTTCAAAGGCCATAGTGCTCCGGTCTGGCACATTGAGGTCAACAATGTTTAAGCGATACGTTTTCCCATACGCTTGTGCTGTGTTGGAATCAAATGTGACATCGAGTTTGGGGGGGATCGCAGTCGCCACTCGACGGCATCCACACTTTTTGTGAACTGTCAGCAGGATCAGTCATGTACGCGAGTGCCTTCTTCGTGGTGCCCACGTAATAACTCACACTTTCCACACACACACGATGGTTGGGTCGGTGATTTCACTACATGCACCAAAGATGCCATTCCCCGGGTCAGGAGCAACGTACTGTGGCGCTGGTGCCGCCTGCAGTTGCACCGGTTGCGCAATGCTTGAAATACCGATACACCAGCAGAAAAACAAGGCGCGCCAGAGTTGATACCACTGCTGCGTTCCCATGGCTGATTTCTCCTTAGTTCACCTGGATGGTGATATCGTTGCTGAGTGGTTGATACGTATTATTCCCGCGATTACTAGCATTCAACACACAAGCTCCGACGCTGATTCCTTGCACTTTGGTGAGTGGTGGTGATTTCTGCGTGATAATCTTGCATGATTTGGACTTACTCTTCCAGGTGAGTGCAAGACCCTCGTTGCTTTGGGCCGGTAAGTTGAGCACTTGACTGACCGTGATATTCGCAACCGCGGCCACTGTTTGAGTCGTCTTGACGAGAATATCTGTGGTGTAGATATCACTCAAGAATGCGTTGTGTGATACGCTTGCCTTGGTACTGCCGCGGTATGCACAGGTGCCGACCGCTTTCCCTACGAGATAAGTCGTACTACCGACCTTCTTTATACTACACACTTTGGCGCTTTCTTTTTCAATTTTCCACGTCAGCGGCGCAAGTGCATCGGTTTGGCTGGGAATTTGCGTCTGATTGGTACCGACAATGTCGTCTGGGAGTGTGTCCGTGATCGTGTGGCTGAGTTTTGCCAGCGCATCAAACACGTACACATTGCTAAACGCTTTGAGACGGCTTTTGCTTGGCGCAGTGGCCGTCAGCGAGCACTCACCAGCGGTTGCCACAGTGAGTGTCCCCTTGCTAATAGTACAGTTGGCGTTGCCACTCGTCCAACTGAGCGTTTGTTTTTGATCCGTCTTGCTCGGGAGCTTCGCTGTCTGGCCCACGTACATGTCGCTACTACCAAAACTGGTCGTCAAGGATTGACTCTTCACCGTGTAGAGATTCAACTGCTTTGATCCGGCTTTGGTGCTCAGTCCTCCTGCCAACAACCCCGATCCCTCCGGAGCGTTTTGCACTGTTACTTCGACCGCATCCGGGTAAATGGTGGCGGTGGTCTCGAGGTCAACGCCCTCTAGTTCTGCCACAAAGTCGTCACTCTCAATCGGTTCTTCATCGTCCGCTGGTACGTCGTAATCTGCTCCCCATTTACACGCACTTGATTGTAAGTAGTCGTGCGGGAAGTAGCCCGAGAAGTCCACAGTGTCGAGCATGTTGCTCGATAGTCCAAGTGTAATCTGCCCGTTGGAATTTTGGACGGTTGGCGGTGGTGGTTCACCCATTTCTTGAGCTTCTCCGCGCATCGATTTACCGTCAAGGACCACCGTTTGGCGGTCTGCCTCGGTTGCACCTTTCAACAAGCTAATACAGGCAGCATTCATGTAGCTGAGCAGTGCGCCATCCGTGAAGTAGGTAAACGACCAAACGCGGGTATTTCCGATCAACGGCTCGTAGTAGACATATGGTTGTGCAATCACGGTGATTGACTCGGGAGCAGTGCGTATGGAAAAATCACCCACCGTAGTAGACGCTAACAACGGCGGAAAGAAGTTGTCCCAGCCCGGGGCGCGCATGGTTACTGAAATGTACTGGGTATCGGTGATACCATTTGTCATTAGGTTGATGACTCCCCATGGCCGAATGTATTCATCCTCCATGAAGGAGACCATGATTGATGGGTCTGTGAATGTCGAATCAGTGCTTGGTCGCCACATGTTTTTCATCGGGTAATCGTCATACACATACGCGGTATCAATCGCATAGCCGTCACCATCTGGGTGTACCAGCGATATACCCTCTATACACACACTGGGGTGCGCAGGATGCGCACAGTCGAGATCAATATCGGCGAGGCGTGGTTGTGCGGAGACACGAGGCACTTCTCTTGCAGTCCAATTTAAATGCATGGCGATAAGTATGACTGCACCGAGTAAAAGCAGAATCCGTTGCATCATATTCACTCCGAAAAGGGATTACACTATAATAGTAGCAATTTTTTACTTTTTTGTCTATATAACCTGTGTGCGTGATGCGTTTTTGTGGTCAGTAATCAACATCCCACATAGTCAATCGACGTGCTATCTGGTACACTGCACTCGTTCGTGCCGTACGAAGGAATCACGCGCATGTCGAGCCGTTTTACTTGGAGTGCTGTTCCCATCATCGTGGTACTCTTGGTGTGGGAGTGCGTTGTTGCGCGCGCTCAACTCCCCACGTATTTCCTGCCTGCTCCGAGCGTCATCGCGCTTCGGCTTTGGCAAGAATCATTCTCGCCAGACTTTCACGCACACATACTCGCTACGCTCACCGTCGCGTGTACGGGGGTGGTCTTGGCCGTGCTGAGCGGCACCGTCATCGCTTGGTTGTTTTATCGTTTTCACATGCTCTATGTCGGTTTCAACGGATTATTCACGGTCACACAAGCAATTCCCATTCTTGCCATTGCGCCCCTGATTTACGTTTGGATTCCCGACGCGTTTTGGGCGCGCACGTTTGTGGCATGGCTCATCACCGTGTTTCCCATCTATGCGGCCAGCTATAGTGGGCTCCAACGCATTCCACGTGAGCTCCACGAGGTGGCAGCTTTATCCGGAGCCTCACGCTGGCAGGCACTCCACAGCTACGAAGCCGTGCTCGCACTGCCAGTGCTGTTGAGCGGTGTGCGTATCAGCCTGGCCCTTGCAACCACCGGTGCCGTGGTTGGTGAATTCTTGGGGGGACGGGATGGTATTGGCGCACTCATCAACATTGCCCGTGGGCTCTTTGACACGCCACTGCTCTTTGTGGCCATTTTCGTGTTGATTGGTATTACGACGCTGTTTACGGGTGTATTCCTGATGATTGAGCACATTGTTCAGGCGCGTTTCGGCGAATGAGTGCAATCGTTGGTATAATCGTGAAGTGTTATTCCTTTAGCACCAGAAAGAAGAATTCAGGCATGTTGCGTCGTTTCATCCTGTTGATGGTCGTATTGGCGTCGCTGATCGGTTGTAGCAATGCTGCTCCTCCCACGCAAAGCACCGATATCGTGGTGGGGATGCCCTACATTCCCAACGTGCAATTCTCGCACTTTTATGTGGCCGCTCAAAAAGGCTACTTCGCTGACGCTGGTTTAAATGTCACCTTCGACTACAACTTCGAAAACGACGTTGTTCAGCGGATTGCCACCAACAACCAGATTCAGTTTGCGCTGGCAAGCGCAGATTCGATTCTGCTCGCTCGTGCCCAAGGGATGCCCGTGCGTGCGGTCATGGCCACCTCCCAGGAATTTCCGGTCGCGTTCATCAGCAAACAAGCGACTCCGCTTCAGGGCCCAGCCGATCTCGTGGGGGCATCAGTGGGTATCCCGGGACGCTTCGGGGCAAGTTACATCGGCCTCCAAGCGTTGTTGTATGCGGGTGCCTTGACCGAGGCCGATGTGAACATCCAAGAAGTGGGGTTTGCACAGGTGGCTGCACTCAGCGAAGATCGGGTGGCAATTGTTAGTGGATATTCCAATAACGAGCCCATCCAACTCGCAGCCCAAGGGGTGCCCGTCAACGTGTTGCGGGTTGCAGACGTCTATCCGATGGCCTCCGATCATCTCATCGTCAACGAAAAACTCATCAGTGATCAACCAGCCGTGGTCGCGGCCTTTGTGGACGCCCTACAAAAAGGTATGACCGACGTCATTGCTGACCCCAAAGCGGCGCACGATATCGCGTTGACCTACATTCCCGAGGCCAAACAAGGAGACTCGGCGATTACCCTGCAAGTCCTCGAAGCCACGACGGCCATGTGGCAGACCAACACCGACGTGGTTGGGCGCATCCAACCGGCTGCTTGGCAAAAGAGTGCCGAGTTGTTGCAGAGTATTGGCGCACTCACCCAACCGGCTGACTTGAGTGCCGCATATGACCTCTCTTTTATCAAGTAATCGGGGACGTCACGCGATGAGTAGCGCTTTTTTGTTTGACCTTGATAATACGCTCTACCCGGCCGATTCAGGGATTACAGAGGCGCTTGAGCGTCAGATGAATGCCTATGTTGCCAACCTTACCGGACTAGACGAGACTGCTGCCGCAACGTTGCGGCAGCAGTACTTTCACACCTATGGCACGACGCTCCGTGGTTTGCAACTGCATCATCATGTGGACAGCGAAGATTACTTAGAGACGGTGCATCAACTCCCCATCGCAGCGTGCATTCGGCCGAATCCGGCGCTCGTTGATTGCTTGACGCGCCTGACCGTGCCCTTCGCAATTTTCACGAATTCACCCCGCGAACACGCCGTACGGGTGTTGCACCAGATTGGCTTCAATGAAATCTTTTTTCCCATCATTGATGTGCGCATGATGCAATTTCAGCCCAAACCACATCCAAGTGCCTACCAGATTGCGTTAGAAGTGTTAGCGTGTCATGCATCTTCCGTGTACCTGTTTGAGGACACCCTCCACAACCTCGCCTATGCACATCGCATCGGGATGCGTACCATCTACATCGGCGCACACGCTCCCGCTTCGTTACCCGCCTATGTGGACGCATCCTTTGCCACGGCCGTGGCAGCGCTCGATTCACTTGCCACATTCTGAGGTCTGGAGGCCCAAGCATGCTCTCTGAGATCGCTCCCATCTCTCCGTATCGCAATCAGCGACGTGCCTACGAGAGCACGCTATCACTCTACGATGTCACGTTGCCCACGCGGCGCACGATTCGGAAACTCTACCGGCATTTGATTGAGTTGACGTATCTGCTCCGACCGTGGCTCGACACCCCCGATTACCCCACCGTGTTCGCCGAAACCCGTTTGCGCACGTTCGTACGCACGGCGAAGTGGTCTCGCATCATTGAAACACTCCTGCACCTCGCGCCCATGACCCATCGTCACAATGACCGGGTGCTCCGCGTCATCCACGACATCCGCGGGGGCGCATTGACGTCACTCACGCTCTACTTGCAGATGGCCGAATGTGGCGACTTGCTCGCACGTGATATTCCGCAAATGGTGCTCCTTGCCAACGACCATGCCAAAATCTTGCGCTCGATGATTGTGGATCTCGATCGTATTCGCTACACCCTCGATGAATTGTTTGTGCCACAGCCCATCGGCGTCATCACCACCACGTGGCACGCCAAACACTACCGCATTCCGTCTGGGCACACCGCCTGGGTGACCGTGGAATGCCCCGTGGTGGAATATGTGGCTGAATCCATGATTGAGCTGGCCGCGCTCGAACGCGTGCTCTACAACCTCGTGAACAACGCGGTCCGTCATTGCGCGCACCCGCATGTGGGTATCCGAATCACCCCCTCGCCACACTTTGCGGACATGGTCATCATTGAAGTCTGGAACACGCTCGATGCGCAGCAGTATCGTCGCTTGCTCCAATTGTGCCCAGATGCGAACTGGCAACGGCTCGTCCGTGAATCATTGAGTACCACCGGGAGTGGCCTCGGTCTCGGTATTTGCGCCGATATTGTGGCACACATGTGTGGTATGGACCACGTCGAGCACGTGATGGCTGCCAGATATTTTCACGTGGATGCTACGTCTACCAGTTTCCACGTGCAATTTGCCTGGCCGCTGGTTGATCCAGCGCAGTAATTGGTGCCAAACACGTGCCATTGGTACACACGTACAGCGTTTCTGCGCCCGCAAGTGCTCCTTTGTTTTGACATAATATATTTTCTGGATACGCTTCCGCCACCAAAAACACGGCGTGCAACGGTGCGTGTTGGCCGATCCACGACCACAGAGCACCCGCAGGACCCACGCGTACGACTTCGCACGTAGGTGCGAGGTGACGCTCATACGCACTCCAGATTTTGCCGAATCCTTGTGGCCACCGGCGCATGAGTTCGTTGTACGACCCGAGTACGTGCTCCGCAATATGCGCAAAATACGGCTCTTGGTGGAGATCTGCGTAGGCATACAACAACTCCAGCGCAGTCGCCGTGCCACTTGGCGTCGCATTGTCACTGCGTTCGGCAGGTCGCACGATCAACGTATCATGGGCGACGCTGGTGTCGTAGAAGCGCTGTGTTTGCTTGTCATAAAAAAGATGCACCAACGACTGCAACAGTTCAAATCCCCAATCGCTCCAGTCGCGTTGCCCGGTCAGCATGCCAACGGTGAGCGCGGCTTCGGCGACGTTGGCATAATCTTCCAAGAACCCGGGCAACTGGGATCGTTCGCCGTTGCGCCAGGTGCGGTAAAGCACGCCGTCCGCATACAACGTGGCACGAATACTCGCAAGTGCTTCTGAGGCGCTCTGGAGCCATTCTGGTCGATGAAACGCCCGACCTGCCCACGCCAGTCCGGTAATCGCCAACCCGTTCCAACTCGCAATCACTTTGTCGTCACAGTGGGGGCGATTGCGCCGGGCTCGCTCCTGTGCACATTGTTTGCGTGTGGCAGCAACAAGCGCAAGCATTTCTGCATGATCGAGCCCGTGTTGTTGTGCGAACTGGTGCGTATCTGCAACGGCTTGGAGCACGTAATACCCCTCGAAGTTGGTCGGTCCGTCCACACGAAAGAAGGCACGGAGCCACGGGGCTCGGGCATCACAAATGGCGCAGAGCTCGGCTTCCGACCAGCGATAAAACGCTCCCTCGTGGCCATCACTATCAGCATCCAGTGCCGCAAAAAACGCACCGTTGGCGTGGCGCATTTCATCAATCAGCCAGGCACAGGTATCAGCGACCACTTGCGCATATATGGGGTGCGGCGCACACAGCTGCGCCTCGCTATAGGCCCGCAAGAGCAAACCGTTGTCGTAGAGCATTTTTTCGAAATGAGGAATTTCCCAACGTTCATCCACACTATAGCGATGAAATCCACCGCCCACCTGGTCGTACAAGCCGCCGGTGGCCATCTGCGTGAGCGTGGTGGTGACCATGTCGAGCAATTCGGCGTTGTGTGTGCGTTGGTAGGTGCGCAGGAGACCGCTGAGCATCATGGCTGGCGGAAACTTGGGCGCTCCGCCAAAGCCACCATGGTGCTGGTCGTATTCAGCCAGCAACGCATTGACCCCCGAGAGCACACACGATTCTTGCAGGTCTGCTCCTGCGGGGACCTCCATCATGAGTGTGAGTTCTTGTTGCATTTGTGATCCGGTGTCGCGCAGATCTGCCTCACGGTCGCGCCACGCCGTGTGTACGGAGCGCAGTACCCGCACAAATCCTGGCATGCGTCCGCGGTCTTCCGGGGGGAAATAGGTGCCACCATAGAACGGATCACCATGTGGTGTCAAGAACATCGTCATTGGCCAGCCACCCTGACCGGTCATGCGCTGGAGGGCGGTCATGTAAATATGGTCGAGATCGGGGCGCTCTTCACGATCCACCTTGATACACACGAAAGAAGCGTTCATAATAGCAGCAATGGTGGTGTCCGCAAACGATTCTCGTTCCATGACATGACACCAGTGACAAGCGGAATAGCCAATGCTCAAGAGAATGGGGCAGTTGCGCTGAACCGCTTCAGCCAGGCTCTCGGCGTTCCACTCACGCCAATCAACCGGGTTGTAGGCGTGTTGGAGCAAGTACGGGCTTTTGGCATGGATGAGCCGATTGGCAGCCCCCGACGATGCAGATGATGCATGATGCATAGAAAGACGTACTCCATATGGTGTTTGAACAATTTCAGGGCCAGCGCACGGCGTTTCTGACGCCCCGCCTCGGCGCCCGACCACTGGTGCGATCTGACGTTGGCGCAATCTATCGCCAATTTGCCGACCCCGAGATGTGTCGTTTCACGGGTGAGCCCGCCTGCACGCTCCAAGAAGCGGCTGGCATTGTGACCCATTACCAGCAAGAGACCGTGCGCTTCCAGCGGTTTGCCTTGATTGCGCGGAGCGACGGCCAATTCATCGGCACCTGCGGGCATCATTTCTACGGCCCCGAGGCCGCCCAAGTAGAAATCGGCTACGACATCTGGCGCACGCATTGGCGGCAAGGCTATGCGCGTGAAATGCTCCCCGCATTGCTGGCGCACTGCGGTCAACTCCTGCGAGTACGCACCATCTACGCCTGTATTCACCGTGACAACCAGGCCTCACTGGCGGTCGTCCGGCGCGTTGGCTTTGTGCAAACCCAGCCATTGCGGAGCGGTCTCGGTGCCGACGAAACGTGCTGGGCTCTCACGATTCCTCATTCCACGACCACGTCGGGCAACGAAATCTGACAGCGATCGCCCACGGTGACGCCGTAGGTCGCAAAATGCCCGTGCGGGACTTCGATGGCCAGTTGAATCGGCGCTGGCGCCGCATGCGAGCGTTCATCGAGTGGCTGCATGGACACGATGTCCAAAATCCGCTGTGTATCGTCAAAAAAGACCACATCGAGCGGGATGCGCGTGTCTTTCATCCAAAACGCCACTGCGGTCGGTTTCGGCCACACAAATGCCATGCCGTAGCCATCCGGGATACTGGTAACGTGCATCAGTCCTTGGGCCCGCATCTCCGGGGTGTGCATCACATCAAGTTGCAACGGAATGCCACAGCCCGTCAAGAGACCACGCGCTGGCTGGGTACTGGTCGTTGCACCACAACTCACCAACATGCCGGTGATGCCCATCAGACATGCGACGCAGAGCATGCGGAGCAGATGATAGGGCCGCATTAGGGCGTGCCGTACGGGTACGGATAGACATCGCTGGGAGTTGGCGTTGGCGTGCCTGGAGTGTTCGTGGCGCCGCAGGCGCCGAGCAACAAGCCAAGACACACGGCACTTGACAGAAGTATGAGACGGAAGAGGTGGTGTCGAGTACGCATGATCCCTCCTTTGGTAATCGTTCTCTGTGCATCATACACCGATTGTTGTCGATCGTGTCAAGACAGAGTGAGCATTTCAGCAACCGAGCACGTACAGCCGGTTGGGGGCTGTTTTTTACTTCAAAGCAACATTACATCCCTAATGTTCTTTCAAAAGAGGTGGCCAATCCATCCTCACTGCTCTGCGGACACCGTCTGCAACCATTCGCACGCCATGCGCCACGTCGCGTGCTGCGGGAGCGTATGTGGCGCTACGAGGGCTTGGAAGCGGGCGTGTTCGCTCGGATGGAGCAGCTCGTCGACTGCGATGTGCAATCGCTCGGCACGCGGAGAATCCGTGCCCACCACACCGGCGAGCAGTGCCTGTTGCGTGGCCACAAAGAGTGCCGACGTCGGTGGCACGTCGACGGCCCACGCCAACGGTTGGCCAGCAGCGAGGAGTGCGCTTTGTAGCTGGCGCAACGGGGATTCTTTGCCCGCCACATCAGCAGGTCTGCAGTGATGCTGTAGGGCGTGGGCAACACATGCGCCAGCGGCCATGCCAATATTCCACTCTACCGGATGAAGGCGGTAGGAGCCGTTGGAGAGGTGCGTGGTCGCAATGTTTTTGCATCCCATGACCAGATTGTCGCAATCAGGCGGTATCAATGCACCGAGGGGAATCTGGAACGGGCGTGTGGGCGCAAACATGCTCTTGGGGTTGCCCGGGGCTGGGTGGAGATCCATGAAATACCAGCCCACCCCCACACTATCCGCAAACGGGCGGGCACGTGCTTGTGGTTGCGCTGAGACGAGCACATCCTCGGCCACAATGCGGCGTAGCCCCGTGGTACGCCGTGATTCGCGGATGTACGGCGCCATCGAGAGCCCGTCATGTGTGCCCATGATCTCGGGCACGAGTCGCAATTCGGGATAGCCGAGGCCACTCCCGTCGTCGCGGGGCATTTCGCTTTGCATCCAGTACAAAAACGCCAGTGACAGGCGCTTGGCTTCGTCGAGACGCGCTGCTTTGGTGTGGGCAGGCACGTCAATGATGCTGCCATGGTGGTAGTCGTTGCTGTTCCAGTTGATCATGGCAATGTCGTGTCGCTGCGGCTGACACTGCGCCCCGTCGAGCAAGCGCCGGTATTGCCAAAAGGGCGGCAGACCGGTGGGACCATCTGCAAAGACCAAGAATGGCCGAGGTTCGCCCGCATCGGACGTCAGTGTCAACGTAAACGGTTGTCGGTCACGGAGCTCTGCATATCCCTCCGGTTGGGCGATGCGGTGATACTCACCGGGGCAGTATTCGACGGCAAAGCAGTACGTGAACCCTTGAATCTCGTGCGGGCGTGCTTCGCTGGGTGCGAGCGCCTCGCCCGTGTCTGCGTGGCTTTCCGCCCCCACGACATATGTCAAGTTGGCGGCTGGCAGGCTCTCGCCGAGCTCACTCGCATCAACGACCATCCGCGGCCGCACCACCGCACCTGCATCTGCACCATGCACGGGTGTGAGGGTTGCAGACACGATGCGGCGGTCTTGACACTGGAGCGTGTCAAGCTCGTAGTGCATCCGGAGCGCAAGTTGGCCCGATGCCACGTAGGGCTGGAGCATGTCGTGGAGCACTTCGTGGGCAATCCGGGGCAAAAAACAGAGGTTGCTGACCCACGCATTGCCTGGATTGTAGTGAGCATAGGCATCATCAGCAATGGCACACCCGTACAGATGCGCCATGCGCTCGCGGATAGCGTGGCGCATCTGCAGGTAGCCCGGTGAGCCACCGAAGGTTTCGATGAAGCGGTGTTCGTCAAGGGCACTCACGCCTTGGCTACTGGCTTGGCCACCCAACCATGCGGTTGGCTCGGTGAGCATGCAAGTATACCCGGCAGCACAGAGCGTGAGTGCGGCTGCCACGCCCCCGAGGCCGGCTCCGAGAATCAACACGTCAACATCAATGGTCGTTGCTTGAGTGTGCGTCACGGTCTTCCTTTCTCGTGGTGAAAATTCTTCCGCCTATTTGTTTTATACTAGCACAGAGTCGTTGCAACAAAGGCAGTCCAACCATGACAACGCCCGTTTTCTTCACCATCAATCTGCTTGGAGCTGGCCAAAGCAAAGAAACCCCGCCTGACTGGGAATTCGCCGGGCGCACGCTCGACAGCCTCGTAAATGCGTTGTTGGCAGAGGGGGTGACACCGACCCTTTTTTGTAGCCCAGAGAGTGTGCGTGCGCATACGCCCATGCTCGAAGAATTCATGGATCGTGGCTGTGTGCTCGGGTTATTCCTTTCGCCGTCGCAATCACCCTTGCTTGACGGCAAACAGCCGCTGGGAAAATTGGCATTCCCCCAACAAGAGCAGGCGCTTGTGACCGCCATGGAGCATTTTCAGCGCTATTTGGGGCGACGTCCTCAGCTGTTGCGGAGCGGGTTTGCATCAGCGACGGACGAGACATTTGCATTATGTAAAAAACATCACTTCACGCATACATCGCTCAGCATGCCGGGAGCCCGCCTCAGTCAACTAGGCACTGTGTGGGACGAAAACCGTGCGCAGATGCAGGATATCGCCGGAGTCACGGAGATTCCTGTGACCACGAATCCCGACGAACGCCTCTTCAACCGCTTTCCCTTGTATCTCTCACCCGAAGTCGGCGATGCGCAGGTCTACACGCGCTTGATCGAACGTGGCAAAGCGCTCGGACATGTGTGCATTATGGCCAACAACCACGCCGACTACTTTCAAGCCGACAGTGCCATGCGCACCAATTTGTTCACCCTGCTCGACCTCATCCACGCTGACTCGTCACTGCGCCCGACTCCGATACCACCACCACGCACCCACGAGCGTCGCGACGCTTAGCGCAGTAGCAAGGTAATAGCCGTCTTTGAACGTCATCACCGCAAACAAAAGACTCGAGGTCAGCATGGCCACAATGGGCAGGCGACTCGCCTGTGCCGGTATGTGGCGTAACCAGCGGTCGGTCGCACATGCCAAGCCAAACCCGACCAACCACCATCCGGCAAAATTCACCGTGGGCACACCGTAGTACGGTCCGGTGTCGTGCCAGATCCAGTAGCCGTTGATGTGGGTGGCGACTGGCTCAATCAAAATGTCAAAGAGCATGACCACCAGACCCGTACCCACACAGCGCACCCACCAGCTGGCCTGTGGTGTGAGTGTGATGACACTCTGCCAAGCCCCGGCAATCACCATGAGCCACGCAAAGACGATGACCACGGGCACTGTTGCAAATATCATGGGGCCGAGCACGGCGGTGTAGTCATAGGATCCAAAGGGGACATCGTAGGTGGCGCCGACGTGTTCGACTGCCCAGGCACCAAACGCAATGATTGCGATGGGCCACCACGCCGAACGACCCAGCCACGCCAGCAACCAGAGCGCAATGCTCGTTCCCTGCAACACGAGCAAGACCCCGCCAAATCCGCGAGCGTTGGCAGGGATTTCGCTGAAGAGCAACGTGATGATGCTCCCAGGCATGAGCGCCACATACAACAAAAAGACGCATCGAGCCCAACGCTCGGGATGGTGCCAAAGGTGAAGGGACCACCAGCGCTGGATATTAGTGCTGACCATAACCGCCTCCTGCGGGTGTATAAAGATGCAATACATCACCGGCGTGTAGAGTATGGGTCCCCTTCCCGCCAATATCGACACGGACTCCGTTGTGTTCGAGGAGATTGACGCCACATGCGCCTGCACTCCCCCCTTGATGCCCACTCGGTGCAAAGCGCCGCCGTTCGGTGAGCACGGTCACGGTCGCAGGCACGAGAAATCGCACGGCTTTGTACAGGCCATCGCCACCGCGGTGTACCCCAGCGCCACCGCTGTCTGAGCGAATGGCCAGCGCCTCAACGCGTACCGGGTACAAACGTTCGAATGCCTCCACGGGGGTATTGCGCGTGTTGGTCATGTGCGTTTGTACCGCAGAGAGACCAGGGGCATGGGGGCGCGCCCCCATGCCGCCGCCCAGTGTTTCATAGTAGGCAAAGGCAGTGCCATCGTGGTGCATCCCGCCCATGGTCCAATTGTTCATGGTACCCGCAGATTGTGCCGGGATGCGCTCGGGAATAGCCTGAGCGAGGGCGTGCAACACCGCATCAACCACCCGTTGCGAGGTTTCGACATTGCCACCGGCCACGGCTGCTGGCGGCAACGGGTTGAGGAGTGAACCCCGTGGGATGTGCCAGTCAAGCGGGCGGTAGAGTCCAGCGCTCGCGGGCATGTCGTCTCCGGCCAGCAAACGCAGTGCGTAGAGCACGGCCGATTCGGTGACGGCTTGTGGTGCGTTCAGCGGGCCAGCGGTTTGGGGCGCAGTGCCACTGAAATCGATGGAAATATGGTCAGATGCAACGGTGAGCGTGACCACCACATCGATGGCGGTTGCGCTTTGGCCGTCGTTGTCCAGCTGCTCCCGCCCCACATACGTGCCAGGGGGAATGCTGGCAATCAAGGCCCGCATCTGCCGTTCGGCATAATCAATGAGTGCTTGGCACTGTTGATCCCACGTGTGTTGCTGATAGCGCGCCACGTACGCTTGAATGCGTGCTTCGGCGATGCGGTGACACGCAAGTTGGGCCGCCAAATCACCACGGCGCTCGTCACTAGTGCGTGAGTTGCGTGTAATCACATCAAAGACGGCTTGATTGATGACTCCACCCGCCACCAACCGCACCGGCGGAATGATGATGCCCTCTTGGTAAAGCGAGGTGCTCATCGGCATGGAGCCGGGTGTGATACCACCAACATCCGCATGGTGGGCCCGCGTCGCACTATAGGCGACGAGCGTATCACCCACATAGACGGGCGCCACACTCGTAAAATCTGGCAAGTGTGTGCCCCCAGCAAACGGGTCATTGAGCAAAATGACGTCGCCGGGCAACAACGGAGCGCACTGCACAATGGCCGCTTCCACGGAACGGGGCATGGCGCCAAGATGCACGGGAATGTGGGCGGCTTGGGCCACCATCTGACCGTGGCGATCAAAGATGGCACACGAGTAATCTCGTCGTTCTTGGATGTTGGCGGACAAGGCACTGCGTTCGAGCGCTGCTCCCATTTCTTCCGCGATGGCCGTACAGCGATGCCGGAAAATTTCAAGCTGAACTGCGTCCATAGTCCCCCACTAGGCAAAAACTAACTTCTCTGCTATGATTATAGAGGAAAGAAGATACAGCCTGTGTGTATGAGCCCAACAGTGAGTGTTGGTTCCCGCACGTGACGGTAATGGAATCCGTTGTCGGCGGACGGGAGCGGCCTGCACAGTGTCTGTTTAGTGGAAGGCTCCTGTATGAGTACGATTGTCCACGCGACCCCGATTACGGTGGTTCGCGGTTTCGCCGCAGCGCAAGCACATGCGCACCTCACGTCACACATCCCCGTCGTGCACCGATGTGACTACGAATTCGACACCCCCCAAGAAATCATCCATTTCGACACCGATTTGCACTTGGCCGGCGTACCGTTGCGCCGTTGGGTCGTTGGTGATCTTGGCCACCCACAAGCGGTTGCCTTCTGTTTTCGTGCCACATGGAATACGCCCCGACATACATTTTGGGCCCACATCCGTATCGATCCTGCCCTATCAGCAATCGATCAGGTGCGCATCGGTGACCAGCTGATGCAGACCGTACAACAGTGGGCCGCAGCAGCTGGTGCGCAATTCCTCCGCCTCATGTCACACCCAGATTCATCTGGCCAGCAGTTGCTCGAGCGCCACGGCTATCGGCATATCGGCACCGAGCAAAAATACGTGCTCGATGTGGCCCATTCCGCGGTAACAACTCCCCCACAACTGGATATCCCCGGCTTTCGTGTGACCACACTCGCCGAGCTCATGCGCACCCACGAAGACGCCGTTGAGCAAGCCTGCCAGCTCCATGCGGCCATCTCGCTCGATGTGCCCATGCCCGATGAACCGGTGGTGACCATCACCAAGTTCCGCCGCTTACTCGGCGAAGACCTCGATCCGAGTCACTACCTCCTCGCTATGGTCGATGAGGTGATGGTGGGTGAATCCATTCTTATGGAAAGTGACGACGATCCGGCCATCTACTGGCAACACGCAACGGGCGTCATCCCTGCCTACCGCGGCAAAGGCATCGCCAAACACCTGAAGTTGCATGCGATTGCCACCGCCAAGGCGGTCGGGGTGCGCCAACTATTCACTTGGATGGAGACTTCCAACCTGCCGATTCTGCACCTCAACCACGAGCTTGGTTTTGCCGAGTACGTGGCGCCAGGTGCGGCTGTGTACGTCTACGAGCGCCCGCTATCACTCGCTTAATAGTGACGCGGACGCCGCGTGCTAAACGGATCAAACAACCAGCGGGTTGGCACCACCAGCGTATAGAGCGATTTGCGTGCCACTGAGCGACGGCTCGGTGGCACGAACAGTGTGCGCAGCAGTTGTTTGCCACCAGAAACGATCCAATCAGCGATACTATGCACCGCAGCCCCCGTGATGAAGCCAAATGCGATGCTCAGCGAAATGACGGGATGATCAACGACCCAGTCCATGATGCGCTGTGCCACCGTTTGTGAGTAGGTGGGAACGGGCACACCAGAGCGTTGAAACAGGTATTCAACTGCAAACAGAAGACCAATCACACACCAATAAAAATAGAGCAGGCGGACCAAAGGCGGCAAGACGAGCCCATGACTCCAAAAATGCCGATGCGGGATGACCCACTTGTACGGTTGCCACACAAAGTAAAAAATACCCCAGCGCTTGTGAATGCGTGAGTCAATATCAAGATCAGGCGAAAAAAGCACCCCAGAAACGAGGTGCGCCACGCCAACGACGATGGCCACAATTAATGCAGAAGATTCGTTGACCTCGATGCCGCGAAAGAATCCGTATAATCCAGGCGTTAATACGAGGGCTGAGGCAATGGTTAAAAAGTCGTGCGTTGGTGTATTTGGCATAGTTGGCTCAACATGACCGTGAAATGTCATATGACAGAAATTATTTGCGGAGTTGGTACCGCATTCCTTGGTCGAGAATAGTTACGAGTTGGTCAAAAAACACCAACGCTTCCGCATCACTGCGTGCATTCGTCGCGCGTTGGAAGAAGATGTTTACCTGACTTACGAGCGTTTGGAATACAAATTGGTAGACGTGTGGATCAATGGTGCTTTTGAGCGAGCGATTGGCTATCCCGTTGATGACGAGCTCTTCGATGAAACGGGTGTGCATGGTGGCACAGATGTCCTGTACCGCCGTGTGTTGTGGCCCACTATCAAGGAGGGCACGCTGAATCAGCGCATGCTCAGTGGGGACACTGCTGTGTAACTGCAGTTGAGCATTCAGGTAATGACGCAGGATCGTGAATACATCGCCGTGGGCAAGCACTGCAACGGGAATGGCACCTTCGAGATGCCGCACCACACGATCATTCGCCCATTTCACCGTGTAGAGATAGAATTCCTCTTTGTCGGCAAAATACTGATAGATACTGCCTTTGGCGATTCCCAATGATTTCACAATCGCACTGAGTGATGCTTGTGCGTAGTTGTGCATGGCAAATTCATGGAGCGCTGCGTGCACAATCGCATCGCGTTTCTGCGCATCGAGGTTCCACCACGTTGCCGTTGGCATATGACTCTCCGGTCATGTGACTTACAAGTCATAGTATAGACGAGGGGAACAACACGTGTCAATTTCAGATGAGTATCAGCGAGCATGCGTACTAAGTTATGTTATGCTGAAGCAGAACATCGCTCGGGAGGTGGTATGACTGTGCAAACCGTCAATCAGAACATTCGCTATCTCGTCATTGAGCTTTTTTGGGCAGCCATTGCCACCGCTGGGTACTCATTTGCGGCTGCGTTCGTCATCCGTCTTGGCGGCTCTAACATCATGGTCGGGTTACTAACGTCGGCAGCTGCGGTAGTCAACATGCTGACCACGGTTCCATTCGCTGCCTTGATGGAGCGTACAAGCCACCGCAAACCATGGATAATCGGCAGTTTGATTGCGTTTCGTATGCTCCACATTGGCCTAGTCTTTGTGCCGTGGCTCCCGGCATACCAAGCGGAGGCCATTGTCATCATCTTGTTGGTGGCCAATCTGCCCGTTGCGTTGTTCAACGCCGGTTGGTTGCCCATGTTTGCCGAAATCATCCCCGTCCATCGTCGTGCCAAGTTGTTTTCGGCGCGCAATGTCACCTCGGGCGCAACCATGATGGTGGCCACGTATGCGTGTGGTTGGCTGCTCGATCGCGGCACATTTCCGAGCAACTATCAGTGGTTGTTTTTGGGGGCATTTGTGATGAGCATGCTCAGCACCTGGTATGTCAACAAAATGGACATCCCACCGGTTGCTATTTCGGACACAGCGGCCAACACGCGCGTCTCTTGGGCACAAATGCGGTCGCTGTTTGCGGGATCACGTGGCTATACCGCCATCACCATCAACACGGTCATTTTCAACCTTGCGCCGTGGGCAGCCATTGCGCTACAGCCCATTTATTTCGTGCGCGAACTCGGTGCAAGTGATGCGTGGCTTGGAATCTGGTTTGCCATTACCAACGGTGGTGCCATCATTGGCAATTTGTTTTGGCCCAAGCTGATGGAGCGCTACGGATTCCAACGCATCATGACGATTGCGGCGATTTTGAGTAGTGCCTACTTTTTTGCCATCGGCATATTCCCCAATCTCACGATTATTTTGGTGTTGTCGGTGCTCATCGGCATCATCAATCCGGGCATTGATGTCAGTCACTTCAACATCCTCTTGCAGGTCTGTGCTCCGGAGCGGCGTGCCATGGCCATGGGCGTGTTTGTGACCATCATGAATGCAGGGCTGTTCGTGGCGAGCATCGCAGTGGCTCCCATGATTGACTGGTTGAGCGCAGGCGTGGTGGTCATCATCCTTGGGGTAATCCGGCTCTTGGGAGCCCTGCTCTTCGTGTTTAACCCGGTTTTGCGGAACGATGGATAAGAGTTTGGTACAATACGAGGTGCACATCCAATGGTGTGTGCATATTCTGGATGCGTATCACAGGGGGAGATATCATGGAATATCGACGCTTAGGGCGAGCGGGTATCAAAGTCAGTGCGCTTTCACTGGGCGCTTGGGTCACGTATGGTGGCCAAGTCGGTGAGCAAACCGCCAAAGAGTGTATGACAGCCGCCATTGAACACGGCGTCAACTTTTTCGACAATGCTGAGGGCTATGCAGGTGGCAATGCCGAAATCGTGATGGGCAACGTCATCAAGCAGGCGGGCTGGCGCCGCGAAGATTTGGTGGTGTCAACCAAGATTTTTTGGGGCGGCAAAGGCCCCAACGACACCGGCTTGTCGCACAAACATGTCATCGAAGGGGTCAATAATGCGCTCAAGCGCTTGCAGATGGACTACGTAGATTTGGTGTTTTGTCACCGCCCAGACCCAAACACGCCCATCGAAGAGACCGTACGTGCCATGGACATCGTGATTCGCCAAGGCAAGGCCTTTTATTGGGGGACATCGGAATGGTCGGCCGATGAAATCCGCAGTGCCTACGGGATTGCGCGTGAATACGGGCTGACGCCGCCGAGCATGGAGCAACCGCAGTACAACATGTTTCACCGGACACGCGTTGAGCAAGAATACGCCAAACTGTATGCGGATATCGGTCTCGGCACCACGATTTGGAGCCCACTGGCTTCTGGGATGCTGACCGGTAAGTACCAAGAGGGCATTCCCGATGACAGCCGCGCCATGGCCAAGGGGTACGAGTGGTTGCAAGAGCAGATGACCAACGCACAACGGCGCGAAGCGGTGACCAATTTGCTCCCCATCGCCCAAGAACTCGGTTGTTCGTTGGCCCAGATGGCGCTGGCGTGGTGCCTCAAAAACCCGCATGTCAGCACGGTCATCACGGGGGCAAGCCGGGTCAGTCAAGTCCATGAAAACATGAAAGCACTCGAGATTATGGCGCAACTCGATGATGCGGTGATGCAACGCATCGAAACCGCCTTGGCACCGGTCAAGGCCTAGTCTGAGCAAGAAACATCGGGACGCAGGTGGATACCCACCTGCGTCCGATTTGGAAGGTACTGTTACCATGCGATCTCCATCCGGCGTCTACATTTTGCACTCACTTCCTGGCTTCGATAGCATTGTGCGTGAAGAGCTCAAAACGCTCCCCGAGTCGGCAACGATTCAGAATCACATCGTGCATGCGGGCCGCAACGGCATGACTATCATCAGTTATGCGGGCGAGGTCGAGGACTTGCTCGGTCTGCGCACCGTTGACGATGTGTTCTTCCTGGTGCACACGTTTGCAGACTTACCACCCAAATACGCCGCTCTCAAGATGATTCGTGACCGGCTCCTCACCTTGCCGGCAGTCACCACTGCGGTGCGCAACGTGCGCGCGCTCTTCCCGAAACGAGGTGGCGAGGGCAAACTCCGCTACCGAGTGGTGGCGCGTCAACAGGGAGAAGCCCCCTATCGCCGTGTCGACCTCCAGGAAGCAGTAGGCAAAGGCATCGGTCAGCGGGAAGATTTTCGCTGGCGACTCGCCGAAGAAGAGGGCTTGGAATTCTGGGTGACCCAGCACGAGACGGTCGTGTACGTGGCGTTGCGCGTCAGCGATGAGAGCATGCGCCACCGCACCTACAAGATTAACCACATTGAAGCCTCGTTGCGGCCAACCGCAGCCGCTGCCATGGTGCTGCTGACCAAACCCAAACCCACCGACGTGTTTCTTGACCCGATGTGTGGGGCTGGCACCACGCTCATTGAACGCGCCCTGCATTCACGGTATGCGCACATTTACGGCGGCGATTTGAATCCCGAAGCAGTCGCCCAAGCGCAAGCCAACATCGGCAACAAGTACAAGCCCATCGACATCCAGAATTGGGATGCGCGCTCGTTGCCCCTCGATGAGGGCTCCATCAACGCGGTCACCTGTAACCTCCCCTTTGGCGTGCAAATCAGCACCCCCGAAGAAAACCGTCGCTTGTACCCCGCTGTCATGAAAGAACTTCGGCGTGTGATGAGCATCGGTGCCCGCGCAGTGCTCCTGACCAGCGACACCCGCGCAATTCAGCGTGGCCTTGAGCGCACGAGTGGCTTGTATCTCGATCAGCAACACACCGTGATTATTTTGGGACGGAAATCGCATCTCTTTGTGATACAAAAGCGCTAATTGCCTGCGCCTCGGGTACACGACACACCGGTCGGTCGCCTCGATTGGCGACCGACCGGTGTGAGAGTGATCGGCGTTCGTGCCGTCTAGGTAACTGCCTGACGCTCTGCCGGGTATGCGTGATGCCGCCCTGCGACGACAACTTGGCGGATGCGGTCAATGCCGTGCCACACCTCCGCAAACGAGGTGGTCAGCGGGCTGAGACCGAGGCGCAAATTGTCGGGTTCGCGGAAATCCGGGATGACGTTCATCTCTTTGATGAGCGCTTGGTTGATTTGGTAGCCCTGTGGGTGCCGAATGCTTACGTGAGAGCCACGGATGTGGGCATCTCGTGGGGAGCCGAGGGTGAACCCGAGTGGCGCCAAGTGCACGTCAAACAACGCGATCACGTACTCGGTGAGCGCAATCGACTTGGTGCGAATGGGAGCGATGCCCACATCCACCAACATCTCCACAGAGGCTTCTACGGCAGACATGGCCAACATGGGCGGAGTACCCGCCAAGAAGCGCGCAAGTCCGTGAGCCGGAGTATAGGTGGTGTCAAACGCAAACGGCGCCTGCTGTCCAAACCAACCCCAGATGGGCGATTGTACGTCGGCTTGGATGGCACGATTGACGTAGATGTAGGCGGGTGCGCCTGGACCACCGTTCAAGTACTTGTAGCAACACCCAACCGCCATATCGACGTGACAGGCGTCGAGCTGCACGGGAATGGCGCCCGCTGAGTGGCTCAAGTCCCATACCACGAGCGCCCCGACCTCGTGTGCGCGTTGCGTGATGGCGTGCATGTCGTAGATGAAACCACTCTTGAAGGTGACATGTGAGAGCGAAACCAAGGCGGTTTCAGGAGTAATCAAGGCCAGCACATCGTCGAGACTGACGGTGATTTCTTGATCCTGCGAGTGTACCAACGCCAACGAATGCTGATTGCCGTAGTGTGCAATGGCCGCCTGCATGATGTAGAGGTCTGAGGGAAAGTTGAGTGCGTCGGAGACGATGCGGGTGCGCCCAGGTCGTGCCTGCAAAGCGGCCATGATTGCTTTGTACAGGTTGACGGAGGTGGAGTCACAGGCGAGCACCTGCCCGGGTGCTGCACCAATCAGTGCGCCGATGCGGTCGCCGATGCGGGCCGGTGCTTCGTACCAGCCACGTCCCCAGCCACGAATCAACCCGTCTGCCCACTCTTGGTGGATGACAGCGTGCAGGTGATCCGCGGTCTGCTTGGGCATGCGTCCCAACGAGTTGCCGTCGAAGTACACCAGATCGGGATCACTGATAACGAACTGCTCACGGTAGTGCGCGAGCACGTCGTGCTGGTCGGCGTGCTGAGCAGCGACCAAACCAGCGTGGACGTCAGGAATGTGATAGGTCATGGTAGGCCTCTTCTAGCATGGCGACCGTCTCATCCCAGCCCACACAGGCATCGGTCACCGAGACACCGTACTGGAGCGCGTTGTGGTCCGTAGAAATGTTCTGCTTTCCTTCTACCAAGTTGCTCTCCACCATCATGCCAATGAGGGGCGCAATCCCGTTCCGACGCATCTGCAAGGCTGACTGCCACACGGCTCGTTGGCGCCGAAAATCCGACCCGGAATTTGCGTGACTACAATCGACCATCACGGCAGGCGCGATATGGGCCGCTTTCATCAGGTCGATGCTTTTTTTGACGCTTGCTTCGTCGAAATTGGGGCCTTGGCGACTACCACGGAGGATGACGAATCCGTCCGGATTGCCTCGTGTTTTCACCACGGCACCGACTCCGTCTTGGGTAATCCCCAAAAAGCTGTGTTCGGCAGCCGCCGAAATACAGGCGTGCACGGCCACATCAATGCTCCCGTCGGTGCCGTTTTTGAAGCCAACCGGCATCGACAAACCGCTCGCAAGCGCGCGGTGCATCTGGGATTCAGTGGTACGGGCGCCGATGGCCGCAAGTGCCACAATATCGGAGGTGTACTGTGCGCTAATGGGGTCGAGCATTTCGGTGGCCGTGGGCAAGCCGATTTGCGTGATATCAGCGAGCAACTTGCGTGCAATCTCGAGCCCGGCTCCCATGTCAAAGGAGCCGTCGAGATGCGGGTCATTGATGAGCCCACGCCATCCAACCGTCGTGCGCGGTTTTTCGAGATACACGCGCAACACGATGACCAAACGGTCACGCATGCGTGACGCAACGTGCGCCAGCCGCGCCGCATACTCGTGAGCAGCCGCAATATCGTGGATGGAGCACGGCCCAATGACCACGAGCAAGCGCTTGTCTTCCCCAGCAATGATGCGCCGAATGGCCTGCCGTGATTCGTAGACGGCAGTGGTCATCCCGGGCGACAGCGGGAAGCGTTCTTTTAGTTGGCGGGGAGTTGGCATCGCTCCCATCTCCCGCACACGGACATCATCGACCAGACTCACGAGACACCTCTTGTTGTACTACTTCAGACGACGAATGGAGATTTTTGGCCGGCATATTGATCTTGGCCGCAATGAGCACCGACACCAAAATCAACCCGGTTCCTACCCCGAATATGATTTGCTCAGAGACCTGAGCCGCAATCAGCACGGGGGTCAACAACGGCACAATAATACCACGAACTCCGGAGACCACGTGCATGACCGCAAAGTACATCTCGAGCCGCAGGCGATTTGCGAGCGCCATGGCCGTGTTGGTGAGCCCTAATTCGAAACCGCCAAACAGTAACCCTTGACCGATGAACGCGGGGAGTAGCCACCAGAACGATTCAGCGAACAAGAAACAGAGTGGCATCAATGCCCCGCACAGCATACTGACCACCAGTACGGCTATCGGGCCAAAGCGATCGGTAATCCGGCCCCAAAAGAAATACCCGAGAAACCACGTCAAGGACTGCACCAATCCGAGATAACCGACCTCCGTGTAACTGAGCCCGAGCCGGTTGACCTGCACGATGGCGTAGAGCGGCGCACCGATGAGCGTGCCGCACCCGAAGAGTGTATTGAGCAACAAAAACCAGAGGAATGGTTTATTCCGGAGCACTTCTGCAACAATGGCGCGTGCCGGTGCCGGAGGATGATCGGGATCGTGGGCGGTGGGGGCATCGTTGATGCGGAGCTGACCAAACGCGACCGAAGCCAATAGCCCAACCACACCGATAGCAGGAAAAATAACCGTGTAACTCCACGTGTCAAGCATCCATCCTGCAATGGGTGTCATCAGCAAAATGGTCGCCGTCATCCCCATGCGCACCACACTCATCAATCGGCCACGCGCATTCTCGGGGTACAATCGCTCAAGCAGGCGCACGTATCCGGGTGAGGGCATGAGCTCACACACCCAGAAAATACCAATTAAGACCAAGAGCAGGTTGACATCCCCAGCCACGAACGGTACGAGGAACATCATGGAGCGACCAAACATCCAGATGCCGTTGGCCACCTTGATGATGCGAAAACGCGCAAACAGCGCGGCACTAATCGGGGTAAAAATCAGGCCGAGCGACTGGAAGACGACGTAGATGGCCAGTTGCCCCTCAGTGGCGCCAATGTTGCGCAGGACGACCGGAAAAAAGCCGATAGTAGTGGCCCAAAAGAGCCCAAACAAAATGGACGCAATGGTCTCCACCCAGACGTTGTAGCGCACGTCGGCACGCACAGGGCCGAGCATTGAACGCTCGACCCTGTGCCACAACGCACCGATGGGGGATGGTGGCCGTGATACGGTCATACAGTAGTACGCAACGCTTTCATGGCCGCTCCCAGACGGCGAATGCCCTCGACGATTTTTTCGTCGCTCTGATAACTAAAGGCCAGCCGGATTTCGTGCGTGCCCTGCCCGTTGGCGTAACAGCCCATGCCCGGCAAAAAGGTCACGCCGTGTTCGCGTCCCTTTTGGACTAACTCGGCTGCTGGCATGTCAGCAGGGAGATAGCAGTAAATGAAAAAACCGCCCATAGGCACGTTGAAGCGTACATCGGCTGGGAATTCACTGCGTATGGTGTCAACCATGAGGTCGCGCTTGCGCTTGTAGGTGCCGTTGAGCTCATCAATGTGCGCTTCGAGCCTCCCATCTGCAGCAAATCGTTCCACGAGGCGCGTGATAAACGGACCGCTCCCGCCCTCGAACTTGAACTTTGCCAACCGCTTTATCACGGCTTCAGGACCGCAAGCCCACGCCATACGTACCCCGGGGGCCAAGATTTTTGAGAACGTGCCCACATTGATGACCCAGCCCTTGGTGTCATAGGCGATGATGGGGGTCACTGGCTCGCCCTCGAAGCGCAAATCACCGTATGCGTCATCTTCGACGATGAGGACGCCGTATTGCTCGGCCAAGGCCACAATACGCTTGCGGTTGGCAGGTGGCATCAACGTCCCCGTCGGGTTCTGGTAGGTGGGGGTCACATAAATAAACTTCGGCTGAATGCCACGGCTCTGCAAGTCGGCCAGCATGGTAGCAAGTGCGTCGAGATCCATGCCGTCGTCACGCACGGGTACCGTTTCGATGCGTGCACCTGCTGCCTGGAAGGAGCGTACTGCACCGATGAAACAGGGTCCCTCGACGATGACCGTGTCACCCGGATCCACGAGAATTTGTGGCAACAGCGCCAAAATCTGGCTGGATCCGTACGAAATCAACACATTGCTTGGATCTGCTTGGTTGACACCACGATGTTGGAGGCGGTTGACCACAAGTTTGATGAGGCCAGCACAGGTAGGGCCATAGTTTAGAGCACCATCGACATCTTCAGCAAGGACTTCGGCAGTCGCTTCGACTAATTCATTCACAGGGAAGTGAGCAGGATCAGCAAAACCATAAGCCAGACTAATCGAGCCCTCTGGCTCAGGGGCCCAGCCCGGGCTATCGGCAACCGTTTGCGCACGTTGCGCAAAAAGTGCATCCAACGTCGGTGACTGTGTCATAGATGCTCCTTAAAATAGTATGGGGGGGTGACATCCCGCTACCATTGTAGCAGATTCACCCCTCGATATATGGACGTCTCTTTGCTACCGTGTGGCGCGTAACTCGCGCATGGCGGCGCCTATGCGCGCAATCCCAGTCGTGATGTTTTCCACGCTCTGGTAGCTAAACGCAAGGCGCATTTCATGTGTTCCCTGCCCGTTGGCGTAGCACGTTGTTCCCGGCAAAAACGACGCCCCATGACGAATGGCCACATCAACGAGCGGACGAGCGGGCAAATCGGCGGGCAAGTAGCCGTACACGAAAAAACCGCCCTCAACGCTGGTAGTAACCACATCCGCTGGGAAATGAGCATCGATGGCGGCGCGCATCACTTGGTACTTGTGTGCATACGTTTGATTCAACGTGGCAATGTGACGGTCAAGCCAGCCATCCGCACTCACCCGTGCCACTAGGTGCGTCATAAACGGCCCGTTCGGACCATCTGATTTCCACTGGCGCAATCGGCGCATGATTGCGTCTGGGCCGTAGGCCCAGGCGGTGCGCACTCCGGGAGCCAAGATCTTTGAGAATGTGCCGATGTGCATGACCCACTCCGAACCCGGGTAGCTGAGCATGGAGGGTGCGTGACTGCCGTCAAAATGCAGGTCACCGTAGGCGTCGTCGTCGATGAGCAGGACCTCATACGTGGCCGCAAGTGCCACCAAGCGCCGCCGGTCATGGTCGGGCATCAATCGCCCAGTAGGATTTTGAAACGTGGGGATGGCATAAATGAACTTGGGGCGAATGCCGGCACTGCGCAACCGCTTGAGTGTGGCCTCGAGGACATCGAGATCCATGCCATGCTCCGTGACTGGGATGGTCTCGATGGTGGCGCCCGTACTCGCAAAAAACTCCACTGCACCGAGGAAAGAAGGGCCTTCGACGATAATCGTGTCCCCCACATCCACCAAAATATGCGGAAGTAACGCCAACACATGGCCAGATCCATGTGATATCATCAGTCGCGAACGATCGACCGCCACACCGCGGCGCTCAAGCCGTGTGGCCACGAGCTCGTGCAATTGCGCTGATGGTGGTGCATAGTTGAGAATGGGGTCGGGGTTGACGCTTAGTATATGCTCCACACCCGCAACAAGTGCTGCTATGGGAAAACACGTCGGATCGGCATCGCCATACGCCAAACTAATCGTCTGCGACTGCTCATTGGGAAGATCATGCAAAATCGACTCACTTTCGCCGATTTGGCGTGAGTCGCGTGAAAACAATTCAGAAACATCGGCTGGCACACGTACCACTTGCATTCTCCTTTTCGACACGATTTACTTTCGTATTATACGGGAGATTGTTGTGCATTATTCAGAGAACATGCGTTCACACGCCTGGAGCCACTCGACGGTGGCATGGATTTGCCCTACTCGGAACTGCTCTACGGCGCGCAAAAAATGGTCGTCTGCAGGATCGTGTTGCGCTTGTTGCTTGAGCCAACGATCGCACTCAGCAATTTGCCGCGCAAACAAATGGGCACGCTGTTCGGGATGAAAGGTCTGCACACAGTAGAGTTTTGCTAAAAACTCCATGCGAATATCGCGTGGATGTGCCACTGGTGCAAGACACCACGTGTCAAAGGCTACATAGCCGAGTGGAGTCACGTGTAGGAGCTTTTTGCCCCGAGGGGAAGTCGCTTCTCCAGCTATGACTACGTATGTTTCGGCCTCAAGCCGCATCGTCATCGCATACAACGCACTTTGTTTGACGTGCCACACTCGCCCAATCGCCGAAGCACTAATGGCACGATGCAGGGCATAAGCATGCAAGGGTTTGTGGTACAAAAACCCTAGCAGTGCATGTTCGTAGGTTAGTGGTTCTTTTTGACGAGGACTCATATTCCCTCTATCATACATGCTTGATAGATGTACGTATGAGGATTGTATGTCACAAACCGATGAAAAACAACACTACACCCAAGGGATTCGCCGGGCTCGCCTCATGTTGGGCGGATTTGCGATAACTGCATTGGTGATAGGCATTGTTGGCGCATATTTTTCCAATGATGATCCCCAACTCCCCCAGAATCCACCCTCGCACCGCATCGAGTACCAAGTCACTGGGACGAGTACCGATGTGGAGGTGCGCTATCTCAACGACATGGCCTACACCGAAACCCGCACTGGTACGCCGCCGTGGCGCTTCGGATTCCGGGCCACCCAAGGCCGTAATTTGCAGGTTGTGGTCGAAAATCGCGGCGAAGGCACCATCGGGTGTGCGATTACCGCAAGTGGCAAGGACGTTGCACGGGTCTCCGAGGCCGTCGCTCCATCCATTGAGTGTACGGCGCAAGTCCCATGAAGCAATCGACATCCTATCTGCCCACCTTCCGCACCGTGTTTGTGGCGTTCGGGCTTGCCTTCATCATGACGTCGTTTTTGCGCGCCGCGAATGCAGTCATTGCGCCCGATTTGATGCGGGACATCGGCATGAATGCGAGTCAACTCGGGCAGATGACCAGCATGTACTATGCGACCTATGCGTTCATGCAGTTGCCCATGGGAGCCGCGCTTGATCGCTACGGGTCTCGTCTTGTGATTCCGCTCCTGATGATTCCCACCGTCATCGGCTGTTTCGTATATGCGTCAGCCACGAGTTTCCTCCATGTAAGCGTCGCTCGACTCCTCATCGGCGTGGGCACAGCTGGAGCACTCATGGGTGCCGTCAAAACGTTCGGTCACTGGGTCAGCCGTGAACGATTGGCGGCGATGACGGCGAGTTTGGTGGCCATCGGCACAGTGGGAGGCATTTTGTCGACCTCGCCCATGGCCTGGTTGAACGACATCACCGGCTGGCGTACGATTTTCTTGGGCAGTGCGCTCATCGTGGCTACGACTGCCATCGGCATTCGCGTGTTCACCCGGGACACCCCCCAAGGACCACATCCACAGCCGCCCACCACCGGCAATCCCTTTCACGGTTTCGGGGACATCTTTCGTGCACAACCATTCTGGTACGTGGCACCCGTGTATTTCTCCATGCTCGGCACCTTGTTAGCCGTACAAACCCTCTGGGCCGGGCCATTTTTATACGACGTCTACGGTGCAAGCACCACCATCACTGGCATTTCACTGCTGTTGATGAGTATCGGAAGTATTTGTGGCTATCTCATCAGTGGCGCGTTGTTTGTGCGCATCGGCGTGACTCGCCTCATCCTCTCCGCCCAAGGAGTCCTGATTGCATGCTTGGCCGCTTGGACGTTTGCTGCCGGGGTGTTGCCCGTATGGACGTTCTTCGTGGTGTATGTGCTGTTTGGTGCGGCCGCCGCGTTCAACGTCATCATGCTGCCACAAGTCCGGAGCATGTTCCCGGATGCCATGAGCGGTCGTGCCACCACTGCGCTCAATGTTTTTGGGTTTGCGGGCGCATGGATGTTACAATGGGTCATGGGAGTCGTCATTCAGTACTTTGGGCGCACTCCCACAGGAGCCTATCAGAGCATCGGCTATCAGTGGGCGTTTAGTATTCCCCTGAACATTGCGGTCGTCGGCTTGCTCCTTTACTGGCCCATTCATCGCCTCGCACTACGAAAGGAATAATCCACATGCCAACCGTGATTGTCAACGGCACCACCTGTGTGGTCGAAACCGGCACGCGTCTTGTGAACGCCATCGAAGACAGTGGGGTCCGCATCGGTCATCGCTGCGGTGGCAAAGCGCGGTGCACCACTTGTCGCGTCCGCTTTGTCAGTGGTGAACCAGCGACCATGACGAGCGCAGAACACGCCAAACTGGTGGAACGCGAACAGTTTGGCACCTACCGGCTCGCCTGTCAGATTCTGGTGACGCACGACATGGAACTCAACGCCGAAGTGACCCTCGACACCATGCCCGACTGGAGTGACACGGGTCAGCGCTGTGCCGATTACGTCGAGCCTGAGGGTGAATTTTTGCCCAAACCATAACAGAATCGGTGTGCGTGTCTCATTGCGGTGGCAGGGTTACCCTGCCACCGCTCCCCATATCTGATAGCCAATATACAGCAACGACAATAGACTGACCACGCCCACAATCGTCCATACCAGCCATTGATACGCACCATGATTGCGATAATTGCCCATCAGTTCTTGATTACTGACCAGTAGCGCAATGACCACCAGCTCAATGGGCAACAACAAGCCGTTGAGCACATATACGCCCACAAGCACGTCAATCAGCGGCAATCCGGGGATGAGGGCAACAATGGCACCGACCGCGAGCAGGACGGTAAATACCCCCATAAACACCGGGGCTTCGGCCCAGCTCCGTGAGACACCGCGCTCGAATCCGAGTGATTCGCTGAGCATGTACGTAGTCGCTAACGGCAAAATGCCAGCAGCGAGCAATGACGCCCCCAACAAGCCGATGCCGAACAGCCACGTGGCGTTGGTGCCAGCCAGCGGAGCGAGTGCCCGCGCAGCGTCTGCCGCCGTCTCAATGGCGATGCCTTGCGGATGCAACGTTGCGCCCGTAGCAATGATAATACAGCCCGCAACAATGCCTGCAAGTGCGGTACCGATCATCACGTCCACACGGGTATACGAGTACTCGCTCATGGAGACACCCTTTTCAACCACCGATGACTGCACGTACAACTGCATGTAGGGAGAAATTGTGGTGCCCACGAGGGCCACAATTAGCATGATGTAGTCGCTGTCGTTGCGCACATGTGGTACGAACCCTTGGAACAGCGCATCGGGGTCGGGTTTCACCAAAAATGCAGACGCCACATAGGCAATAAACACGGCACTGAGGAGCAACAAAATGCGCTCGACCCGCGCATATGATCCTCTGGTGATGAGCAACCAGATGCATACCGCCGCAAGAGGTACCGCCACATAGCGACTCACGCCAAAGAGCTCAGCAGCAGCGGCAATACCCACAAATTCTGAAACGATGATGCCCAAATTGGCCACAAAGAGCGTGAACATGATGAGGGCGGTGGCGCGAATGGGGAAGTTTTCGCGCACCAAATCAGCAAATCCCTTGCCCGTGACTGCACCGAGTCGCGCAGACATTTCTTGGACGATGGCGACTGCAATGGTGATGAGAATCATCACCCACAAGAGGGAGTATCCGTATTGCGCACCCGCCGAAGCGTAGGTGGCAATGCCGCCTGCATCGTTGCCAGCACTTGCTGCAAGGAGACCCGGGCCAACGGCGGCCAGATACGGCCACCAGCGTTTCCAAAGTGATTTCATCGGTGTCGTCCTTGTGTGCCCTACGGGTGATTAGCCGAAATTACGTGCGCCACGCCGTTGCCAGATATCCGGGAGTAACACCGCAAGGGCATCATCGACCGATATCGCTCCGACCAACCAGCCGGCATCATCGATGACCGGTACTGCGGTCAAATTGTATTCACCGAGCAAGCGTGCTGCCTGGA
>Ga0172372_10000757_pt1 | contig 49507 bp, 49 predicted proteins | sample LakKiv5m_2_FD_114544 | JGI IMG/M metagenome (GOLD analysis project Ga0172372, IMG submission 114544) | Freshwater microbial communities from Kabuno Bay, South-Kivu, Congo - kab_092012_9.5m | ecosystem: Environmental > Aquatic > Freshwater > Lake | place: Democratic Republic of the Congo...
AAATGTTGGTCGGTTATTTTGTTCCCACCAGGCTAATATTACCCTCAGTTTATGATCTCCCTGACATAAAAAATAACGGTGAAAAGCTGCACTCCTCCCTACTTCATCTCTCCCCCTGGTAACCACTGCTATTACTGACCAAATATCATCCCCGCTCCCTAATATTCTGGCAATTATTGCTGGTTTCTCTGTGGATGATCCTTCCGCTAGGGCAAATTCTTCATTGGCAATTGACCTCTCTACCACTTTGGGAATCTCCCCCATGGTGCTGTTCATATATCGCCCAGTAAACCCTGTAGAAACCCAACTATTACCTCGCTGCTCAAAGTGAATACCTGTACTAAATTCGTGTATTTTGTGTATTTCGTGGATTTTATTGTCAGATGAGTTCATATTTTTAACCGTTATCTAGTTGTGGATGACGAGAACCTTTACATAGCCAATAAATGGGAGCAATTAAACCAAAGGGTCTCCATAATTTGGGATTTCTAATGACTGCTGTCACTCCTGATCTCCCTCTGGTCAATAAGTTTACGTTGGGTTCTGGGTATTTAGTACCCAACATACCAAATGCTGATGCTGTAAAAAACTCTATGTTCCCCCCTCCCATTTTTTGCCAGGCCTTTAATCTACTACATACTTGGGGAAATCTCGCAGATGCTAGGTATTCTGGTTTGTTTCGGTTTACCCATAGGTCCGGTTGTTCACATTTATTTAATACTAGGGCAATCCTCTTTTTACTCCCCGCTATATCATTCCGATCTAATAGTAACAAAAACTTATCTAACCCATTCACATATTCTGAATCCTTACGTCTACTACTACCATCAACTAAAAATATAATACCATTGGCCTGCACGCAATCTTCTAAATATTCCTCTAGTTGGGAATTGTTTTGGTGCAATAGGTCTCTAAAAAATTCCCCTGAGTAGTCTTTACAACTGACGTTTAAATTCAGTAGTTGATTTTTCTCTTTTAGGGTGATTTGCAGGGTGCAATCTCTAACGTCTGATACGTTGGAGGATAGTTGGGTACTTTCTAGTTCTAGTCCCTGCTCCAGTATGTTTTGCGCTTTGCTGATTAGATCCTGTCCCCCTTCGTCTATGGCTGTTACTGCTTGCACTAAACTTTCAGGGTTGGCATTTGGCCACCTCGCTAAGGATGCCATATAGGTGGTCTTCCCCGCAGTGCGATCGCCTATTAGTCTCACTGAGGCACTATCCTGTGATGTTTTATCTTTCTTTTTGAAGAAGTTAAACATATCCTTGGATCCTCTTACCTGTACTTAACCAATAAAGGGGGGATACTAAACAGTATGGTGACCATTTCTCGGGATCTCTTAAAACAGAGTATCTGTCTTTTTTTCCTAGTTCTTCTTTACGGTTGGGTCGGGGATCTTTGTTACCTAAAACTCCAAAGGCGGATATGGCATAAAATTCTAGGTTTGTCGGAGGAATATTGTCTCTTAAAAAGCGTAGTGTGTCTGGAAAGTGAATGGCAAATAGGTCGCTTTCAGGATCTAATCTACCAGGCCATAATTCCCCTCTCTCACATTTACTCATGGCTATGGCTAATCGCAAATTTTGCAATCTTTGTTGTTCATCCATCAGGGCTATAAATCTTCTGAATGCTCGTTTATAAAATTTGTCTATCCCTTGTTCCCACTCGGTTAGCAGGATTAAACAACCCTGGGTGTCTGCGCTCAAACACTCATTCATAAATTCTTCATGTATTGGATCCCTAGAACCGGATTCTAACTCTTTAAAAACTTCCCCTGGGTAGTCTCTTACTGTTAGTTGTAATCTCTCTAGGTTCTGCCATTTCCTCTTGATTTCAATTAAAAATGAGTAAACTTTTAAATCATCAATGGTTTTGACATATTTCTGGGTGGGTTCTAAAGAAGCTCCTTCTACAATTATGTTTTCTGCTTTGTCTACTAGTTCTCTGGTTTCTTCATTTAATGTCTTTACCTTAATATTGGCCTGTCTCACGGGTGATCTTGATGTCTCTGGTTGGTAGGCTAAAGCTGCTAAATATGTGGTTTTACCTGCGGCCTGGGGCCCAATTATATGGATATTACTCATACTCTTCCCCTTTTTAGTTCTTTTTTAGTTGGGTAACCTTTTTTAAAATGTTTTTTGCCTAGTGTCAACAAAGTTATCTTATTTACCTAAAAAACTGCCTAAGTAAATCCAAGGTAGTTCTAATAAGCCTCGATGGTAAATTGATGTGATAAAACATTTTACGGATGGACTGCTCATACCTTCACCTAATCTCCGGATTTGGGAATACACGGGACGAAAATATTTTTTTAGTACGTGTTCATGTCTTTGTTGCCAATTACAGGGACTATTATAAGGTCTATAGGCCAGTTTCTTTCCCTCTTGGGATAGATCACAAAATAAGTCGGCTTTGTTGAGACAAATGGCTAAATGTCTAATTTGGGGACACTGGTCACAGAAAAATGTCACCCAGGTTTCAAAACGATTACACCATTGTTGCTCTGTGGGAAATTCTTGGGTGTCTACACCAGGTTGAAAGGTCATTCCCCTATGGGGTGGAAGAATGAGTAATATCCCCTCACTCTGACGAATGGGTTCTATGTAGTCTTTCCATTTGTCAGAATTATCCCTTTGCCAATTTCCCCGCCATACTTCCCCTCCGGTGTCAATCCAGTCTAATTCAACCCTTTTATTGCCAGATGGCAGTTGAACATTCATTTCTAAATACCTTTGATAGGGCTTTAGTGTGTCCGTAGGTTTAGACATGGAGTTTTCATCTAGTAATAATAACTTAAGTTGGTCATAGTCTGGACTGGTAACTTTCACATGTTCATGTCTCGGATTGGTTAATTCTAGGGCTAAGTGTGTCTTACCCGTTGCGCGATCGCCTATATATACTACTCCCACGGATGTAATTGTTGTTAAGGTATGTACATTTGGGTATGATTATACTATAACTCAGGGTATTTGGCGAGGCATATTTTTTTCCTAGCGGTGGCCATTTGTAAGGGGCGATATAGCATTTCCGCAAAATCGTAGAAAGTCTTGAAAAAATAAAATAATTGTGTTACAATGCTAACTGGTTAGTTAATCACTATGGGTTACGCTACCGCTAACTCATCCTAACAAATAATTGTGCCTCCCTACTTAGTTAGCAAAAAAGTATCGGAATAAAACTAATTCCTGAAGTGTTGAATTGCTAATTCGCACAAGTTCTTAGACATGGGAAACTCCGGTGAAATTCCGGGACTGTGCCGCAGCTGTTCAGCAATCAACGATTTTAAGCCCCTTACCTATTTGGTCTCAAGGTCTAAAATCTAAAAATTGCACAAGTCAGAATGCCACTTCTAAGAACCTCTACCTATTCTGTCCCCGCGTCGCACGGAGATCTGTTTTGTTAAGTCCACTCACAGCTTGTCCCGGTCTATTTTATAACACTTTTGCCCAAGATGGCATTCTCTGTCGCATCCGCACCCCTGGTGGCATTTTGAATAGCCAACAGTTCCATCTGATCGCTAATATGGCTGATGCTTATGGGGGTGGTTATATTGATATTACTAATCGCGCTAACTTACAAATACGAGAAATTAACCGGGAAATAAGTAGGGATGACCTGCATAACCTACAAACTTCGGGTATGGCTGCTGTTAATCCTGCTATAGACCATCTCCGGAATATCATGACCAGCCCCACTGCTGGTATAGACCCGGGAGAGTTGATAGATGTTCGCCCGCTTATTCAAGATTGGGAGCAATATATTAATAATCAACCCGAACTTGGGGAGCTTTCAGCTAAGTTTAGTGTGGGTTTTGATGGTGGTGGTAAAGTCTCTATCGCCAATTTTCCCAATGATATATCCCTTACTGCTCTGGATGCTACTCCTTTACTTGTTGGGGGGGGTAGGAAAGAACCGAAGTTCTTTCCTACGGGGAAATGGGGACATCAACTAATATATCCCATTTTTTATTTTTGTGCCACTGGAAAGGAAAATTTTTCCCCAAATTTCTCTCTTTGGTTGACTCCTGAACAATGTATACCCGTGTTGGGAACTGTGGCACAAGTCTATCTGGAATACACTTTGCTCTCTAAAGAATGCTTTGCTAAACGCAAACCCCGATTACGAGAGGTAATTAATAATGTGGGATGGCAATGTTTCTTACATAAAGTGTTGGTGCTTTTACATAAAAGTAGGTTACTTGATTTAGAAGAGATAAGGGATCTGGAATTTCAAGTCTCCCATGCTCCTTCTCCAAATCTTTTGCCTAACCACAAATTTAACTCTCAAAAACATGACCAGGTTTTCCATTTGGGTATTCATCCCCAAAAACAATCAGGAATGTTTTATATTGGTCTGGTTTTACCTCTGGGGCGATTACAAACTTGGCAAGTTCGCCGATTGGCTAATATGGCAACCCAATATGGCTCCGGTGAACTGAGACTAACCCCTTGGCAAAATTTACTGCTCACTAATATTCCTCAACAACACCTTTCTTGGGTAACTTCGGAAATTCATGATTTGCAACTTGACTACTCACCTACAAACATAAAAAGTGGGTTGGTCTCCTGTTCCGGAAGCAGTGGTTGCTCCTCTTCTGCTACGGACACAAAAACCCATGCTTTGATATTAAGCGAATATTTACAAACCCATATAAATCTAGATTCCCATATTAATATTCATTTCACTGGCTGTCCTAAGTCTTGCGCCCAACACACTGAAAGTGATATTACGTTGCTTGGGGCCAACATTGAGCAAGAAAATCAATCTGTCCCAGCATATCAAGTGTATATTGGTAATAATATTCACCGCCCAATTTATGAAAATTTCCCCTTTGCCCAATTACCTCAACTCATGGAAAATATATTCAAAGTATATATACTTAATCGTCTGAGTCCTCAAGAGTCCTTTACCGAGTTTGCCAATCGTTATGATATATCTCAACTCAAGGAGTTTTTCACTCAACTCTCAGTTGAGTGTTTTTAATCTTGCAATTTTTCTATTTTATGTATAGTTTATGTATAATTATATACGAGATGCCGGAGAAATATACAAAAAATCCTTTGACATTATCCGCTCGGAAGCACAATTAGATAGTCTTCCGGAAGATGTAGCAAAGATAGCTGTGCGTTTAATTCATGCCTGTGGTATGACGGATATAGTAAAAGATTTAGCGTACTCACTAGATGCGGTAAATTTAGGCAAAAAGGCTTTGGCTTCTGGTGCACCCATTTTATGTGATTGTCAGATGGTTGCACAGGGAATCACTAAAAAAAGATTACCTACTACGAATGCTATTATTTGTTCTTTGAATGATCCAGAAGTGCCCACAATAGCTAAACGGTTAGGCAATACCCGTTCAGCAGCAGCTCTGGAACTATGGCGATTTCATCTTGATGGTGCGGTTGTGGCTATTGGTAATGCTCCTACGGCATTATTTAGATTGCTGGAAATGTTGGATGAAGGAGTGCCACGTCCAGCTCTGATTCTAGGCTTTCCTGTGGGTTTTGTCGGTGCTGCTGAATCTAAGGCCGCCCTGGCGGAGAACAGTCGTGGTGTGCCATTTTTAACTTTACATGGTAGACGGGGTGGAAGTGCGATCGCCGCTTCTGCTATTAATGCGCTAGCATCCGAGGAAGAAACATGAATTTAAAAGGTCGTTTGTATGGAGTTGGGGTTGGTCCTGGAGATCCGGAACTGTTAACATTAAAAGCATTGCGTTTAATACGTTCTGCTTCTGTTATTGCCTATCAGTCAGCCATAGATCGAGAAAGTATTGCTAGAAAAATTGTCTCTCCCTACTTACCTGGGAATCAAATAGAAGTTTTATATCATCTTCCCCGCGCTCTGGAACCGGAAAAGGCTAAAGATATCTATGATCGCGAGGTTGAACCTATTGGATCACATTTGGCAGCTGGTCGGGATGTGGTGGTATTATGCGAAGGAGACCCGTTTTTTTATGGATCTTTTATGTATATATTTACTCGACTTTCAGATAAGTATCAGACGGAGGTGGTGCCCGGGATTTCTTCTTTAATGGCTTGTCCGATTTCTTTGGGTGTACCTTTTACTTATTATAATGATATTTTGAAGGTTTTACCGGGTACACTGCCCAAAGACATGTTAATTAATCAACTTCTTTCCGCTGATGCTGCTGCTATTATGAAGATCGGTCGTCATTTTGTCAAAATCCGGGATGTGCTGCATCAATTGGGACTAAGTTCCCGAGCAAAGTATATTGAACGCGCAACTACTACACAACAGAGAATTGTGCCACTGGATGAGGTAGACCCTGAAGGAGTACCTTATTTTTCGATGATTGTCATACCTACTAAACAAAGACTGTAGTTTACAGATTAAATGTGATTAAATTTGATTTATTCTAATTACAGCAAATTACATTGTGACAATAATATTATGGATAGATTGAAAAAAAACACAACAAAACCGGTGGTTATAATTCTCAGTCAGAATAGTCTCATAGTGGCCAAAAAAATTGTTGGCGTTATACCGGGTGCCAAAATATATGGTTTAGCCAATCGTACCTCTGATGTGGATGTGAGCTTTACTGATTTTGGAGATACCCTGCGACAATTGTTTGTGACGGGAACCCCCATAATTGGTATATGTGCTGCGGGTATTTTAATTAGAACGGTGGCATCTTTAATTACCAATAAAAATCAAGAACCACCTCTATTAGCTGTAGCGGAAGATGGTAGCGCAGTGGTTCCCCTATTAGGTGGATTAACTGGAGTAAACGAACTAGCACGGCAAATAGGAGCTGGTTTAAATGTCAAACCCTCCATTACAACCACGGGAGATTTAAGATTTCGCACTGCTTTATTATCTCCACCCAGAGGTTATTATTTAGTTAATCCAGACAACGGAAAAAAATTTATAGCTGATTTATTAGCAGGAGCAAAAGTTAAATTACAGGGACTAGCTCCTTGGTTGAGTGCCAGTAATTTGCCTATGGATGATAGGGGAGAATTAACTATTCAAGTTACGGAGAAACACCTGATTCCCCCATCTAATTGTTTAGTCTATCACCCACAAAGGGTGGCAGTTATTTTATCCTCCCTTCATTCACAAACACTCAACCATATTTATGAATTATTGACAACATCAGAAATTTCTCCCCACGCCTTGGCAGTGATAATTGCTCCTCTTACTTTAGCTAATAACGCTATTTTGCAGGATATTAGCAAAACTTTTTGCTTACCGGTGAGATTTCTGACCACAAATCAGATCCAAGAACTAACTGATAAAGGATGCAGTTTTCATGAAGCGGTGGTTGGTGCGACCATAGCCTATCATACATCCTTTAATTCACCATTTTCTCCAATTACCCTGGGTATTTCTCAAGAAATTATTGACCCGGAAACTATTGGGCAACCCAGGGGAAAACTGACTATTATCGGTACGGGACCAGGAGGAATGCAATGGATGTCTCCTCAAGTACAGGAAATTCTTCACAGTGCTACTGATTTAGTCGGTTATAAAACTTATATCAATCTAATTGGTTCTCTAGCTGATGGTAAGAACATACATGAATCAGACAACCGAGAAGAAGAATCCCGCGCCAAAAAAGCCCTAGATTTAGCAGCTCAAGGACGATATGTGGCAGTGGTTTCTTCAGGAGATCCAGGTATTTATGCCATGGCTACAGCAGTTTTTGATGTGCTAGATAAAGGTCAATATGACCAACCAGAATGGCAAACCATTGATATTCAAGTTGCTCCAGGTATTTCTGCTATGCAGGCCACTGCTGCTGCGGTTGGCGCCCCCCTAGGTCATGATTTTTGTGTTATCTCTCTCTCGGATATTTTAAAGCCCTGGGAAGTCATTGCTCAACGAATTACTCATGCTGCTCAGGGGGATTTTGTCATTGCATTTTATAATCCAATTTCCCAAACCAGAACTTGGCAATTGACAGCAGCTAAGAATATATTATTACAATACAGAAAACCTCATACTCCCGTAATATTAGGACGTAATATTGGCAGACCAGGACAAATCTTAAAGGTTATAAATTTACAGGAGTTAGAACCTAGGGATGCGGATATGCGAACTTTAATTATTGTTGGCTCTTCTCATACTAAAAAAATAGAATCTCCTCCAGAAAAGACCTGGGTTTATACATCAAGGCGCTACTCAGTATAGTTTATAAATTGCATAATTCTCATAATTGCTGTAATTATGTCTAATTAAACACTACTAAACCCTTGACTTTTTGTTCCTAGTGGTCAAATATAAAAGCATCATGTTCCATCCATGATTGTAGCCAACAAAAGTAACAACAAGCCCTGATATATGTCCGCATTCGCGGACATTTTATTGACTACTTTAATAAAAATAACCTAAATTTAACCCCAATTAGTCAAAGGAAGGATTACAATCAATTCGGACAGACTCTAACTCTAACAAAGGAGGGCCATAAAAGTATGTCCGACTTGAATCGCGGAATTATGAAGTTTGAGGGTGCAGACTCTCCCAAGCTAGTAATGGTATCTACTGTATTGGTATTAGGTTCTATAGCAATACTCATTATCTGGGCTTTGAGATCAGCATACGCATTGGGCTAAGTCTATTAAGATTTCGACTAGGCCTGTAGCTTTTCCATACTTTTTAGGACGCGGATGGTGGGAGCTACAGGTACTTACTTTGCCAAAACCTAACCTAGTTTTCCAGTAAGAATACATTACACACAACAATAAATCAATAAATATTCATATAATGTCTCAGTTTTGGGGTTTATTAGTTATTTTAATTACTTGTCCACTTTTGGGCGCAATGCCAATCATTGCTTGGATAACCCGAATAATCAAGGGTAGGCGATTAGAACAAGTGGGTACTGGTAATCTTAGTGTAGCAGCAGCATTTTATCACGGAGGAAGAGTGGTAGGTGTTTTAGCAGTGATCTCGGAAGCTCTGAAGGGAATCGCTGCTGTGTTAATTACTCGGATATTCTTCCCCCAAGGATCCTTTTGGGAATTAATTGCTCTCATTGCTTTAGTCATAGGTAGATACACTTTCACCAGGGGTGCAGGAACTACCAATGTGGCCTGGGGATTTTTGCTCCATGACCCATTGATAGCAGGATGTGTCACTTTGTCAGCAGCTATTGGCTTTCTCCTTCTCCGTTCTAGACAGGTAATCCAATTTGGGGTGCTGATTCTATTTCCTGTGCTGGTGGCCTTCCTCCATGGTCAAGACCTCAGTAAAATTATTGCCGCCTTTACTTTGGCCGGTTTAATGGGGTGGATTTATCAACAAATCCCTGATGACCTGGAATTACCACCCCAGGGAGCACAGCTGCCAGTTAAACCAATAATGGAGTATTTAAGTGGTAGTAAACCAACTATTATTACTTTAGATGATGTGTTAGATCCGGAGGTATTTGGTGCTAAATCCGCTACATTATCACAGGTTAAGCGCCGGGGTTACTCCGTACCTAAAGGTTGGGTTTTAGCTCCTTTTGACGATCCTAGCCAGTTGATTAATTTCCTCCAACCATCTCCATTGTCACCCCTGGTAGTTCGCTCTTCTGCTATTGGTGAGGACTCCCAACAGGCATCCGCAGCCGGACAATATACGACAGTGCTAAATGTTACTAGTAAGCAAGGTTTAAGTCTGGCGATCGCAGAGGTTAAGAGATCCTACAATAGTGAGAATGCGGTAAAGTATAGACAGGATTTAGGGGTAAAGGATGTGGGCATGGCTGTACTAATCCAACCTCAGATACAAAGTGTGTATTCGGGGGTAGCATTTAGTCGTGATCCCATTTCTCAACAGGGGGATGCAGTAGTAATTGAGGCTGTGGTAGGAACTCCAGAGCAAGTAGTTTCTGGGAAGGTAACACCCGAACAATATCGTCTGTTTGTGTTGGGGGAAGATAAATTATCTACGGTGCAATTTGAGGGAGAGGGAAAAATTCCTCAGTCATTAATCAAACAAGTAGCCTATCTGGCCAGAAGGGTAGAAGACAATTATTATGGCATTCCCCAGGATATAGAGTGGAGTTACGATGGGCAAACCCTGTGGGTCTTGCAAGCTCGACCAATTACTACCCTAGTGCCCATCTGGACAAGAAAAATAGCGGCTGAGGTGATTCCCGGTGTGATTCGTCCCCTAACTTGGTCGATTAATTTACCTTTAACCTGTGGAGTATGGGGAAAACTATTTACTATAGTTTTAGGAGAGAGTGCTTCTGGTCTAGACTTTACCAAAATGGCTACGCTTCACTACTCCAGAGCCTACTTTAATGCTTCCTTGTTGGGTGAGGTGTTCCTGGCCATGGGGTTACCGCCAGAAAGTTTAGAGTTTTTAACCAGGGGTGGGAAAATAAGTCGTCCCCCCCTAGCTTCGACTTTCAAGAACTTACCGGGATTACTCAAACTATTGCAACGGGAAATTGCTTTAGAAAAGCAGTTCAAATTGGATTACTCCCGACTCTTTCTTCCCGGAATGACACAATTGGCTAATGAGTCTTTGGGGGAATTATCACCATCTCAACTCTTGAACAGGGTGGACCAAATTCTGGATTTATTGGAAAAGGTTACCTACTATAGTATTTTATCCCCTTTAAGTGCTGCTATCCGCCAGAAATTATTCCGTGTCAAAGATGAAGAAATTGATCACAGTAATGCTCCTGAAATATCATCATTGCACTCTTTACAACGTCTAGCCATAGCAGCCAAAGATCTATTGCCTGATTTAGAACCTCAAAGAGTTTTTGACCAATTGGCACAAACCACTTCAGGTCAAGGGATTGTAGAAGAATTCCAGGAGGTTTTAGAAGAGTATGGTTATTTAAGTCAAGTAGCAACTGATATTGCTGTACCCAGGTGGAAGGAACAACCGGACTTGTTTAGGCAGATGTTCATACAGATCCTAGAAACCCATGAAGTTATCAGTAACCAGGGATCCACAAAACGCCAGGAGGGCAATGTTCAAAATCGTGTCAACTTAAAAGGAACAGTTACGGAAGTTTATTCTCGACTTCTGGCCGAATTACGCTGGACATTCTTGGCTTTAGAAAAGACCTGGTTAGCATCTCATCTATTAACAGCACCAGGAGACATTTTCTATTTAAACCTAGGTGAGATTAGACGTTTAGTTGCTGATGCAGATCCACAATTGACGGAACAATTAGTAAAATTGTTAGCCAGCAGGCGATCGCAGTTTGGGCAAGATGGTGAAATCAGCCAAATTCCGGCGGTGGTTTATGGCAACAATCCACCCTATCCAATGACTAAAAGTAAACCAGTGAATGTTTCTGACCGAGTTTTAGTAGGAATTCCAGCTAGTCGGGGACAAGCCATAGGAAAAGTGAAGATAGTGCGCAATTTTCAGGAAGCAGGGGAAATTAATAAACAGACAATTCTAGTGGTACCCTACACAGATTCTGGGTGGGCCACCATTTTAGTTCGTGCTGGTGGGGTGATTGCTGAAACTGGTGGCAAACTTTCCCATGGTGCAATTGTGGCCAGGGAATATGGCATTCCTGCGGTCATGGATATACATGGAGCTACTGATTTATTACGAGATGGTCAAAAAGTACGCATTGATGGATCCCGGGGAACAGTAGAAATGGGGAGACTTCCTGAGCTGGGATCTAATTAACTAACTCCCCTTTTATGTTGTTTCTCCTGACTGGGTTGCTGTTTTGTCCCAGGTCAAACTGTTCCGTGATCCCCGGTGCTGATTTCCCTCTAATTAAGAATTGCTATAATCTATTGTTTAAACTTACATTCTTATTTATTATTTAGGTGTAAATTTCTATGGTTTTGCCCATGAGTCGTCTGTCTATTTTCGTAGACGGAAATAATATGTTCTATGCTCAACAAAAAAATGGCTGGTTTTTTGACCCGCGACGAGTGTTAGAATATTTTAAGAACGAACAACCTGAAACAACATTAATCAATGCTTTTTGGTACACTGGTTTAAAAGATCCTCAAGACCAACGTGGTTTCCGGGATGCACTTATTAGTCTGGGATATACGGTACGCACGAAAATCCTCAAGGAATACTATGATGATGTTTCTGGCCGTTATTCACAAAAAGCAAATTTGGATATTGAAATTGTTGTGGATATGTTCAATACCGTCGATCAGTATGACCGAGTAGTTTTATTTAGTGGAGATGGTGACTTTGAAAGGGCAATTGAGCTGTTACGCTCTAAAAATACCCATATTACCGTTGTGTCGACAGAGGGCATGATTGCCCGAGAGCTACGTAATGCTACTGATAGATATATAGACCTGAACGATATTAGAGATCAAATAGAAAAAACCGAAGCTTAGTAGAATTACACCTAATCTAGGCAGTGTCAAAAAGCAACAGTTAGATATGAATAAGGAGTCAGTAACTATGAGTGGGAATCAATGGATCGGTCCAACCAGGCCAAGTCCCTAACCGCCAATTGATAAATTTGCTGGTTATTTGAAATTTAATTATACATCAGCTAGTTTTAAACTATTAATTCTACATTCTTTAAACTGACTCTTACATTCCTTTTAATAAAGTTCAAGGTATTTTAACCCTTACCAATTAGTTAACTTAAACCCAACTCGAAACCAATGAACAATCAAGCAGATAGAATTATCATCTTTGATACCACACTGCGAGATGGAGAGCAGTGTCCAGGAGCTACCTTAAACATTGAAGAAAAGCTGGTTATAGCCAAACAGTTGTCACGTTTAGGGGTAGATGTGATTGAAGCTGGTTTTGCTTTTGCTAGTCCGGGTGATTTTGCCGCAGTGAGCAAAATTGCTGAGACTGTAGGTTTGCCAGAGGGTCCGATTATTTGTAGTTTGGCTAGAGCTAAACAGGATGATATTAAAACAGCAGCTGCGGCTATTAAACCAGCAGCTAAGGGTCGAATCCATACTTTTCTCGCTACTTCTGATATCCACCTACAGTACAAGCTGAAGAAGACTCGCCCAGAAGTTGTATCTATAGCTCGAGACATGGTAGCATACGCCAAGAGCTTCACTAATGATGTGGAGTTCTCCCCCGAGGATGCTGGTAGATCGGATCCAGAATTTTTGTATGAGGTTTTAACCGAGGTGATAGCTGCTGGTGCAACCACGGTTAATATTCCTGATACGGTGGGTTATACCACCCCCGGAGAGTTTGGCAATTTGATTAGGGGGATTAAGGAAAATGTTCCCAATATAAACCAAGCTATCATTTCTGTTCACGGACATAATGACCTAGGTCTGGCGGTTGCTAACTTCTTAGAAGCAGTAAAGAATGGTGCTAGACAGCTGGAATGTACTATTAATGGTATTGGCGAAAGAGCTGGTAATGCTGCTCTAGAAGAATTGGTCATGGGTCTTCATGTCAGACGACAATACTTTAATCCGTTCTTTGGTAGACCAGCTGATTCGGAAGCACCTTTAACCAATATTGACACCAGACAAATTTATAAGACTTCTCGATTGGTTTCCAATTTAACGGGAATGTTGGTACAACCCAACAAAGCCATAGTGGGTGCTAATGCTTTTGCTCATGAATCTGGTATTCACCAAGATGGGGTACTCAAGAATAAACTCACTTATGAGATTATGGATGCCCAGTCGATTGGATTAACTGACAACCAAATAGTATTGGGTAAACATTCGGGCAGGAATGCTTTTAGATCCCGATTAAAAGAGTTGGGCTTTGAATTGTCGGAAAATGATCTCAATAGGGCATTTATTCGTTTTAAGGATGTAGCAGACAAAAAGAAGGAAATCTCAGATTGGGATTTGGAAGCTATTGTTAATGATGAAATTAAACAAGTTCCCGATTTGTTTAAAATTGAGTTGGTGCAGGTTTCCTGTGGTAGCAATGCTAGACCCACTGCTACCGTAACTCTTCGCACTCCAGATGGTCAAGAACTGACTGATGCGGCCATAGGTACAGGGCCAGTAGACGCAGTTTATAGGGCTATCAATCGAGTGGTGAATGTGCCTAATGATCTGATAGAATTTTCTGTACAATCCGTGACAGCTGGAATTGATGCTTTGGGAGAGGTAACCATTCGTCTGCGTTACGAGTCCCGCGTGTTTTCCGGTCATGCAGCTAATACAGATATAATTGTAGCTTCTGCTCAGGCTTATGTGAATGCTTTAAATAGGCTATATGCAGCTATAAATCAAAAGTCAACTCAAGAGGTTACGGCTTAAACGAGAATGGTTAGGGAGTGGTGATTGCTCACCACTCCCCGACTGAAACCTAACTAAACTAACTAAAAATAGCAATGAAAGCACAAGTATTTAGAGGCGTAAATCACTTATCCTATGAGGAAGTTCCAGTTCCTCATTTAGCACCAGAGGAAGTACTAGTGCAAGTAAGAGTGGTGGGTTTGTGTCAATCGGATATTAAAAAGATCCGTTATCCTCTGTATGAACCCCCACGGATTTTTGGACACGAAACCGCTGGCACTATTGCTGCAGTGGGTTCTCAGGTCAACGGTTGGCAAGTGGGAGACCGGGTAGCAGTGATGCATCATATACCCTGTATGCGCTGCGCCTATTGCCTGAATGAAAATTTTTCTGTATGCGATGTCTATAAAAATATTTCTACCACAGCAGGTTTTAACCCCAGTGGAGGGGGTTTTGCCGAATATGTGAAGGTGCCAGGTCATATTGTGGAAAACGGGGGTTTAATCCCCATTCCTGACCATATTAGTTTTGAAGAAGCCAGTTTTGTAGAACCTACCAATTGCTGTCTAAAAGCTGTAAAAAAAGCTCAAATAGCACCAGGACAAACAGTGTTAATTACTGGAGCAGGTCCGATTGGGTTAATGTTTATTATGTTGGTGCAATATTTTGGTGCTAGGGCGATCGCCACGGATCTCTTACCATCCAGAATTGAAAAAGCTATGGAGATAGGAGCAGAAGCAGCATTTGATGCTCGTGATCCAGACTTGGCTAAAAAAGTCCAAGACTTGACGGGAGGAATGGGTGCAGATGTGGCATTGTTGGCAGTTCCCAGTGACAAGGCTTTTTTTCAAGCCTTGAACAGTACCCGCAAGGGTGGGAAAATACTCTTTTTTGCCGAATTCCCTCAGGAGGTGGAAATACCCATTAACCCCAATATTCTCTATCGTCGAGAAATAGACTTAATAGGAAGTTACAGTTCCTCCTATAGGTTACAAAGCCTCGCAGCAGATATAGTTTTTCGTCGCCGCATTAATGTTCAGACATTAATTAGCGATCGCTATCCTTTAGAAAACTTACATCAAGCAGTAGAGCAGGCGATCGCACCTACAGCAGAAACCTATAAGATCTTAATTTACCCATGAAAGGAACCATTATAAGTAGGATGAAAGCAAATTGATTATCGCAGGCTTGTTATCATTCTATCTTGCATTTAACCTGGGTGCTAATGATATAGCTAATGCCATGGGAACATCCGTAGGGTCAAAAGCAGTTACACTCAAACAGGCCATGATCATAGCGGGGGTTTTAGAATTTGCGGGTGCTGTATTATTTGGGGGAGGTGTGACAGAAACCCTGGGGACGAAAATTGCCCATCCGGAATTGTTTATCACCACACCCAGAACCCTGTTGTTAGGGATGATGGCAGTGCTTATATCATCAGGATTATGGCTCCAACTAGCCACAGCCCTATCTTTACCTGTATCATCATCCCATGCGGTAGTTGGTGCTATTGCCGGCTTTACCTGGGTAGCAACGGGTGTAGACAACATAGACTGGCAAGCCATAAGAACCATAACCCTGATTTGGGTATTGACACCTATAGTGAGTGCCAGCATAGCTGGTATTTTTTACAGTATCATCCAGAATTACATATTATCCCCAACCGACTCCCAGCAAAGATTACAGGAATGGATTCCCTGGTTAAGTGTGATCGTTCTGAGTATATTTGGAGCCATAGTGTTGGTTCCCTTAGCGGAACCAGTAACCAGGTTTTTCGATCAACAAGTGGGCTTACAGATCCCTCCACACAGTATTGCCATTTTTACTATTGTACTTGGCATTATTGTCATGACAATATATAGTTGGAAACAGGTGGAAAATACCACCGGGCAAATTTCAGCATCCCCCATCCACAACTTGATAGAAGGATTATTTGCCAAGTTTCAACTTTTAAGTGCTTGCTTTGTTGCTTTTGCCCATGGTGCTAACGACATTGGCAATGCAATTGCTCCTTTGGCAGTAATTTCCTACATTGACCAAACCCAGAAAGTTCCCATTCATGGAATCACCGTTCCTGGGTGGGTAATAATTTTAGGAGGTGTAGGAATAGTCAGCGGATTAGGGATTTGGGGTAGAAAAGTAATCACCACCATTGGTGAACATATTATCCCCCTGCAACCGAGTGCAGGATTTTGCGCTGAATTAGCTACTGCTACCACTGTTTTGTTAGCATCTCGTCTAGGTTTACCCGTATCCACATCCCATGGGATCATAGGTAGTATAATAGGAGTTGGATTAGTCCAAAGCCCTCGTTTAATTAACTTTTCCACCATTCGAGGAATCACCGCAGCTTGGCTAATTACAGTTCCCGTTAGTGCCTTTATCAGTGCTCTAATCTTCATTATTATCCGGATTGTCTGAAATCTCACGAGAAATCTTGGAATATATTTTGAGTATATAGAACCCCCACTACTCAAGAGTAAGTAGGGAGGCACAATTATTTGTGGGATGGGTTAGTGGTAGGGTAACCCATGGGGGTGTTGGGTTTCGTTCCTCAACCCAACCTACGTTCATGTTTAATTCCACCCACCTACTTAATGTTCCATAACTGACAAATAATAGGTGATAAGTGATAATGACAAAAAACTAATAACTCTTCAAGGTGTTAGAGGTGAGAAACTAATGGGGCGACTTGAAAAGCGACCAGAAAACCAACGCAGTAGAAATGACCTATCTAGGTCAGCAGAAAACGCCCTTTGGGACATGGTGGAGGATTTAGAAAATCTCCAACAGAATGTTCTACGAGCTTTACAGGATGATGTGAAGCGGTTAGAAGGTGAGAAAAGTCGTTTAGCTAAGGATATTGAAAGATTAACAGAAGAAAAGGAAAAATTACAACAAACACGACAAATTACCGAACAACAAGTTTTAATTCGCCAACTAGCGGAAGTTTTGTCCAAGCACATATCTTCTCAATTGCAGTCTTCCCTAAAGATTTTGGTTAGTCAAGCACAGTTAGTAGAGACAGAATCTTCTGACCAAGTAGCCATGAAATGGGCAGAAGTTAATGCCAAAATAGCTGGTCAGATAAGTGAGAATATTACGGAGATAGTTAACAATTTAGATAATAATTTGACAGTCGCTTTTAGTTCCCTACAGGAGGAATTAAAGAATTATCAAGGTCATCTTTCCCAACAGTTTTTAAAAATCTATGATCAACAACGACAAGGAGAACAAATTTTAACAGCTTATGTTAGTCGGTTACAAACTGAGTTAGACAAAGCTAAACAAATAAATTCTCAGGTGTTTGTGACGGGAGGATCGCCAACCGTACTACAGCTGGGACCACCTCAAGAATTATCGAAAGATGTGTCAGCTCCCCAAAGCTCCTATTCTTCAACCCCAGAGTTAATACTTGACAGCAATATAGAATCACCCCCCAAACAAGTTGAAGAAGTTACAGTCGAGGAAGTAACCGATTTAATTCCTGATGCTTTAGCAAACAAAACAACTACCCATTTCTCCGTAGATACAATTATAAGTACGCCACATACTCCCATAAATACACCATATCAAGAACCTACTTTTGAGCGAAAATTGCCCAAAAATAATAGACATATCTCATCATTACAAATAGGGTTTCTGTGGTTAGGTTTATACACAATTGTCTCTTCTCTTTATAATGTAATCATCCGGGCATTTTTCTGGGATGGTTCTCAACTTTTAGGAGAGTTCCAGAGAGGGGGTCTACTATTACCAACTTTGGGTAATATTTTCCTTTTATTAATGCTGAGATTTCTGGTAGTTCTACCCTTAATGTTGCTTTTGGCTCCTACTTTCCATCCACCAATTTGGCAAGAAATTAAAAATCTATTTGGGAAACCTAACAGAAACAATAGCAAACATACTACAGGAAAACAATTATTAATCTTATCATTTTTAAGTGGTGGATGTCTATTCTTGTCTGAGTTGTTTATTTACGTTGCTATTAGTCAGCTAACCGTAGGGGTAGCCATGAGTTTATTTTTTGTCTATCCCCTAGTGACGGGAATATTGGCTTGGTTCCTCTTGAGTGAACGTCCTAGTCCGGTCAAGATTGGTGCTATTTTTGGTATCCTAGGCGGTCAATTATTCATCCTTAGCAGTCCCACCACTACCAATACCCTGGCAAGTATTTTTGCAATTCTTTCCGGAATAGCCTTTGGCAGCTACGTAATTATTTCTAGGTTGTCTGCATCTGCAATACATCCTGTCTCTTTTGCTTTTCTTAACTTTGCTACTATGTTACTACTAAGCTTTCTTTGCCTATTAGTACCATTACCAGCTGACTGGAATATCGTACTGAAATCATCTGGCTTCTTAGAATTAGTCCTCGGCGCTTTTATGTTGGCTGTTCTCACTCTTGGTGCCTGGTTGTTAAAAAGTTTAGGCACTAGCAAGCTGGGATCACATTTTTATACTCTATTTAGAGCTTTTATTCCCATTTTTACTGTGGTCTTGGCCGGACTAATGATTCGAGAAAATTTGGATTTACCCCAGATGATAGGAGTTATATTGGTCACGGGTGGAGCAGCGGTTATTAGCTGGGAGAAAATGCACAATCGACCGAAAATCACCGAGCCCTAAGATTTAATCTTGTAAACACGTGAAACTATTGGCTAAACGAGGTTTCAAAGTTATTTTAAGGCCCCTATTCCCAAAAGTAGAACCCAAAAACTAAAAACAACAAAGTTGTTTATAAAATTTTGTCCAAAATTTTGTTAAGATCATGGAAGTTTGGCAGATCTTTCATCTGGTTGAAGACAAAAATTTAATTTTGTTGTACAATAGCTAACTTGAATTCAATTACCAACTGTTTTGTAAACGTGTCACTCATTTGTCTGTGAATATGAATAACGACATAGATCTGATCAAACGTCTTGGTCCAAGTGCAATGGATCAGATCATGCTTTATCTGGCTTTCAGTGCCATGCGCACGAGTGGACATAGGCATGGAGCGTTTTTGGATGCAGCAGCAACGGCGGCAAAGTGTGCAATTTACATGACCTATTTAGAGCAGGGGCAAAACCTGCGCATGACTGGTCACCTGCACCATTTGGAGCCTAAACGAGTCAAAATCATTGTGGAAGAGATCAGGGAGGCCCTGACAGAAGGTAAGTTGCTGAAAATGCTAGGTTCTCAAGAACCTCGTTATTTGATTCAATTACCCCATGTGTGGATGGAAAAATACTCCTGGCAACCCGGAAAATCCCGCATTCCCGGTTCAAGTCTCACAACTGAAGAGAAAAAACAGATTGAGCGCAAATTACCCGCAAATCTGCCTGATGCTCAGTTGGTAACTTCCTTTGAATTTTTAGAGCTAATTGAATTCCTCCACAAACGCTCTCAAGAAGAGTTGCCACAGCAGCATCAAATGCCTTTGAGCGAAGCACTGGCAGAACACATCAAGCGCCGACTAATCTACTCGGGTACGGTTACCCGGATTGACTCTCCCTGGGGAATGCCATTTTATGTTCTGACTCGTCACTTTTATGCTCCAGCAGATGACCAGGAGCGTACTTATACGATGATTGAAGATACTGCGCGCTATTTCCGCATGATGAAGGACTGGGCAGAAAGAAAAAGTCATGCTATGCGTGCTGTAGAAGAGTTAGACATAGCCCCAGAAAAAATTCAAGCTGCCATGGACGAGTTGGACGAAATTATCCGGGTGTGGGCAGATAGATACCATCAGGAGGGTGGTAAACCCGTAGTTTTACAAATGGCTTTTGGTCAACAGGATGATTAGATTCTCAATAGCCATGGTTGTGAAAGTCTCCGACCCAGAAGGTCGGAGATATTTGGTTTTATAGGCTATAATATCAGAAAAATAAGTCATCATGTGACTCAATTTTCTCTAGTTCTTGGCTAATTGCTAGAATTTATGTGATAATGGATTGTTTAGGTAAAGTTTAAACAGGATTAGATAAGGAAACTCATGTCTCGATATAGAGGTCCGCGCCTCAGAATTGTGCGCCGTCTGGGGGAATTACCAGGATTAACTCGCAAAAGTGCCAGACGTGCTTACGCACCCGGGCAACACGGTCAAAACCGTAAGAAAAGATCTGAGTATGCTATCCGTCTGGAAGAAAAGCAAAAACTCCGATTGAATTACGGTTTGACGGAAAAGCAAATGTTACGCTATGTTCGCAAAGCCAGACGAGTCACTGGATCTACTGGACAAGTGTTACTTCAGTTATTGGAGATGCGCTTGGATAACACAGTTTTTCGATTGGGAATGGCCCCCACTATCTCAGCAGCAAGACAATTAGTCAGTCACGGTCATGTGACGATAAATGGAAGGGTGGTCAACATTGCCAGTTATCAATGTCGTCCAGGAGAGGAAATTGGGGTTAAAGATAAGGAAGCATCCAGAAAATTAGTAGAAAATAATTTGCAGTATCCTGGATTGGCTAATCTTCCTAATCATCTGGAATTCGATAAGAACAAGTTGGCTGGCAAGGTCAATGGTGTGATTGAGCGGGAATGGGTGGCACTGCAGGTGAATGAACTGCTGGTTGTGGAATACTATTCACGTCAGGCATAATTTGGCTTTTGAGGCTATCCAAAACTACTTATCTGAAGTAGTTTTGGTGCTTGCTTTATCCACCGATTTGGGACATGGTACGACTGTAAGTGCCAAGTGTACCTGGGTTCCTCTCTTTAAAGTTAATTTCTGATTTCAGGTTTAATAACTCCCTTACTTGTTGTTGTAATTGCTCCATGGTCTGACTTGATCGCAGGGCTGTTTTTAGGTCTATTTGTCCAGATTCATTCAATAAACAAGGACGCAACCAACCATCAGCGGAAAGACGCACCCGGTTACAGCGATCGCAAAAACATTCAGACATCTGACTGATAAAACCTAGGGTTCCCTTGGCTCCGGGAATTTGAAATACATCCGCAGGTCCATTACCACAAACCTGTGATTCTGTCAAACCCCAACGCTGACGAATCTGATCTCGTAATTGTGCGGAGGATACCCAACCGCGATCGCTAAATAGAGTGTTGTTACCAATGGGCATAAACTCAATGAATCTAACATGCCAGTTTTTGTCTAGGGTTAGAGCAGCTAGGTTGAGAATTTCATGGTCGTTGACACCTGGAATGACCACTACATTTAACTTTAAGGGGTTAAATCCGACCTTGTCAGCGGATTGAATCCCACACCAAACTTGTTCCCAACCGTGAGAACTATGATGGCCAATAATTAAATTAAAGGTATGGGGGTTAAGGGAGTCTAGACTAATGTTAATTCTGGTTAGTCCTGCATTATAGAGATCCTGTGCTAGGGGCGCTAATAAAAAACCATTGGTGGTCATGGATAAATCTTGGGTTTGGGGGAAATGGGCAATTTTATTTACCAAGTCCACTACCCCAGGACGGAGTAAGGGTTCACCGCCGGTTAAACGAAACCGGTTGAATCCCACGGGAATAAATACATCTTTAATTAGGGTTAATAGTTCATCATTGGTTAACAGTTGTTTTTTGAGAATGTAGTTGAGTTCCGTATCATCTGGCATGCAGTAGACACAACGAAAGTTACAGCGGTCTATTAAACTAATACGTAAATAGTTAATCTGGTTCATTTTTGTTTAGTCGAATTTTGATACTTTTTATTTTCCCAGTCTCGAGAATTTTGACAACATAGTCAGCTATAATCTCCAGATATACGTAAATTTTTATCCATATTTATTGATCGTGCAAGATACTGACCCTATGAATAACCTTGCAGCTGTACTGCAACAACCTGTAGATTTAGACTTTGAAATACCAGATCCAGAAGATGAAGAAATTGACGAAACTGACTTTTTAGAGAGGTTAGAGGTAGTTTGGCAGGTATGTGACCGTTTTGACCTCCAGACAGAAATCTGGCGGGGTCGGATTTTACGTGCCATCCGTGACCGGGAAAAAAAAGGTGGAGACAGCAGGGGAACTGGGTTTCTCCAATGGTTAAAAGAAAGGGAAATTAGCAAAAGTCAAGCATATCACTGGATTCAACTGGCTAATAGTGCTGATACTTTAATACAAGATGGCAAGCTCGACCCGGGTAAAGTCAATAATTTTAGTAAACGGGCTTTTGTGGAAACTGCTAAAGCAACCCCAGAAGTACAGCAAATGGTCAGTGAAGCAGCTCAAAAGGGCGATCGCATTACTCGTCGAGAAGTTCGTCAATTGACTGATGAATGGACTGCCATGTCCTCGGAATTATTACCTACACCAGTGAGGGAGAAAGCTGCGGATAATAGCCTTCCTGCTAGGTATATAGCTCCCCTAGTTAAGGAAATGGAGAAACTACCAGAATCACATCAGAAGGTCTTACAAAGAGAAATAGAGGTGAGTCCTGATGTGGATACTTTAAAGCAGGCAACAACAGAGGCTAGACAGTTAGCTAGATATCTCAAATCAGCAGCTCAAGTTCAAGCGTTAGCAGAGGAGAATGTGGATATTGAAATTGCTTTGGAAGAAGCGCAAAGAGTTGGGTGTTTAAGTGTTGCTGCTGACCTGGTGAATCAAGCGTCTCAGATGGAGCAAAATATAGCTAAGTTGTATTTGGTCTGGAAACGGATTAGTAATTTGGCTGATAGGTTATATGTTGATACGGGGGCAAGTACACCTAATTTACGTTCTCTACTTGGTTGTATTGAACCCCTAGGTGGTGAAATGATGGAAATCAAACTTAATGGCGCTACTGAGCATACCATTAGACTACAAATTCAGGAAACAGATTAGAGGAAAAAATGGGAACTAACCGCTATAGTTTTAGGTATAGGCCTTGATTTGTAGTAAATTTATAGTAAATTCGCACCATGACAGCACACAAACTTAACGAAATCGAAATAGCCCAAGCTCTCAAAAGGTTACCCGGATGGCAAGTTCAAGGGGGTAAGTTATCCAAAGAATATAAGTTTAAAGACTTTGCTACTGCTTTGGGTTGGATGGTCAAGGTGGGTGTTTATGCTGACACTCTAGGACATCATCCAGAATGGTTTAATGTTTATAACAGAGTAGTGGTTAATCTCGCTACCCATGATCTAGGTGATGTTATTAGTAATTTAGATGTGGAACTGGCACGAAAAATGGAAGAGAGTTTTTAGTAGGTTAATCCTTCATATTCTAACTGAAAATTTCCCTGACCATTCACCATTTTTGGTAAAAACTACTATAATTAACTAAGTTAATAATTTGTAATCAAAAGTAGTTCCTAATTGTGTTTACAACCACACTAACTCGAACCCAGAGCAAACCACCCCTGGACTTATTTACTGCCATTAATAATTTAAAAACCGAATTAAATGCAGTAATACTAGCTCACTATTATCAAGAACCAGATATACAGGATATAGCAGATTTTATTGGAGATTCTCTGCAACTAGCGAAAGCAGCAGCAAAAACCAGCGCGGATGTGATTGTATTTGCTGGTGTTCATTTTATGGCGGAAACGGCAAAAATCCTTAATCCTGATAAATTAGTTTTGTTACCAGACTTAAACGCTGGTTGTTCCCTCGCTGACAGTTGTCCTCCGGAAAAGTTTGCAGCATTTAAAGCCGCTCATCCAGATCATATAGTCATCTCCTATATTAACTGCTCCGCTGAAATAAAAGCTATGAGCGATATTATCTGTACCAGTTCCAACGCGGTCAAAATTGTCCAGCAAATACCTAAAGACCAAGGGATAATTTTTGCTCCTGATCGCAATCTGGGAAAATACGTAAGCCAACAAACAGGAAGGGATATGCTTTTATGGCAGGGTAGCTGTATTGTACATGAAACCTTCTCTGAAAAGAAAATAGTTGAGTTAAAAATTGCACATCCTCACGCCCAGGCGATCGCCCATCCAGAATGTGAGAGCAGCGTTTTGCGTCATGCTGATTATATTGGCTCTACTGCTGCGCTCCTTAATTATTGTCAAAAAAGCCCTGCTGTGGAGTTTATAGTTGCTACGGAGCCAGGAATTATCCATCAGATGCAAAAATTAGCACCGGGCAAACACTTTATCCCTGCTCCTGCTGAGAATAACTGTAATTGCAATGAGTGCCCATTTATGAGATTAAACACCTTAGAGAAGCTATATTTAGCCATGAACAAGCGGACTCCAGAAATTACCATGTCAGAGAAAATTCGTGTTCAAGCATTAAAACCCATACAAAGGATGTTGGAAATGAGTAATTAAGGAAATTTCAATCATGGAAATCCGCGATCGCATTAAACCGTTCAATATTTACTCTCCTAGATGATTATGAACCTAAAAACGAAAAAAGCTATTGAACAACTAGAAAAATTCGTTTCTACTCCCCTAGAAGAAACGCTGAGACAGCACGAAAAGACTACACATCAAGAAATAGCAACTAACCTATTTAAGACCGTAGCCAGCACCGTACCAGCTTATCAATCGTTTTTAGCGACACATAAGATCAAAGGGGAAACAATTCAAACTTTGGCGGACTTCCAAAAATTACCGGTGATTTGTAAAGAAAATTATATTTCTGTTTACAGTTTGCCAGAACTATGTGAGGATGGCATGTTAGGAGGCTGTGATATGATCGCGGCCTCCTCTGGCTCAACGGGAAAACCCACATTTTGGCCCCGGTTCTTCACTGATGAATTACAAATAGCCACCCGGTTTGAGCAGATTTTTCATGACAGTTTTAGTGCGGACAATAAAAGTACCTTAGCAATAGTTTGCTTTACCTTGGGAACATGGGTAGGGGGAATGTTCACAACTAATTGTTGTAGATATTTAGCAACTAAAGGTTATCCCATTACAGTAATCACACCTGGAAATAACAAAACCGAAATATTGCGAGTTGTAGAAGAATTAGGCAGTAATTTTGAACAAGTTGTATTATTGGGATATCCGCCATTTTTAAAAGATGTCATTGATACAGGAATCGCCAATGGTTTGCAGTGGAAACAATATAAAATTAAATTGGTAATGGCGGGGGAAGTATTTAGCGAAGAATGGCGAAGTTTAGTAGGTGAAAGGATAGGAACGGAAAAGTTATGCTATGATTTCGCCTCAATGTATGGAACAGCAGATGCAGGAGTTTTAGGAAACGAAACACCTTTAAGTATTTGTATTAGAAGATTTTTAGCAGCCAACCCAGCAGCAGCAAAAGCATTATTTGGTGAATCTCGGTTACCGACGTTGGTACAGTACGATCCTTGTAGTCGGTTTTTTGAGGTCGAAGATAGTCAACTCATATTTTCCGGTAACAATGGTATTCCCCTAATTAGATATAATATTTTAGATCATGGGGGTTTAATTACTTATGAAGGAATGGTTAAATTTTTAGCTGAGTGGGGTTTTGATCCGGTTGCTGAGTTAGGTAAAAATAGAGGAATACACCAATTACCATTCGTTTATGTTTTTGGACGTTCCAATTTTGCTGTTTCTTATTTTGGTGCAAATATTTATCCTGAAAATGTGAGTGTGGGATTAGAACAACCAATTATTAGAGAATGGGTAACGGGTAAGTTTGTGCTACAAGTAAAAGAAGATCAAGATCAAAATCGCTTTTTATCCGTGGTCGTGGAGTTAGCACCAGGGTTAGAGGGAAGTGAGGAGAAAATTATAGAGATCACCAATTCTATTCTTGCTCAATTGTTACGTTTAAATAGTGAGTTTGCAAATTATGTTCCTGGGGAATATCAAAGACCACAAGTAGAATTAAAAGCTACAGGTGATGGGGAATATTTTCCTACGGGGGTAAAACATAAATATACTCGTAATTTATAATTGGAAATGGTAGAGATTCCCCAGGTATCATTGACCTATACTAAAATTTGTGCTAATATTTTCACATACTCCTAATTTTGACTATAACCATGATTTCTGCTCTCCCTAATTCTGGTACTCAAAATCTACCTAATGTACGCTTACAAATCCGTGCACTGTTACCACAACTGATAGAATGGAGACGTAAAATACATCAAAAACCAGAATTGGGGTTTCAAGAAAAACTAACCGCTCAGTTTATTTCTCAGCAGTTACAATCCTGGGGAATAGAGCATCAAACTGGTATTGCCCAAACTGGTATTGTGGCTACAATCACAGGAGCAAAATCCGCCACTGGTAAGGTCTTGGCTATTCGTGCTGATATGGACGCATTGCCAGTTCAAGAAGAAAATAAGGTATCCTACTGTTCCCAACAGGATGGAATCATGCACGCTTGTGGACATGACGGACATACTGCGATCGCATTGGGAACAGCATATTACCTACAAAAACACCGTCAAGACTTTAGTGGTCAGGTAAAAATCATCTTTCAACCAGCAGAAGAAGGACCTGGTGGAGCTAAACCAATGATTGATGCGGGAGTATTAAAAAATCCCGATGTGGATGCTATTATTGGTCTCCACTTATGGAATGATCTGTTGGTGGGCACTGTGGGAGTGCGTCCAGGTCCTTTTATGGCGGCGGTAGACTTTTTTAACTGTACAATTTTGGGTAGGGGTGGACATGGAGCTTTACCTCATCAGACCGTTGATTCGGTTGTGGTTGCAGCTCAGATTGTGAGTGCTTTACAAACTATTGTAGCTCGAAATGTCAACCCCCTGGATTCAGCAGTGGTGACCATTGGTGAACTTCATGCTGGTACAAGAATGAACGTAATTGCTGATACTGCGAGAATGAGCGGGTCAGTAAGATATTTTAATGGTCAATTGGCAGAATTTTTCAAGCGGAGAATCACGGAAATTATCCGGGGGATTTGTGAAAGTCATGGAGCTAATTACGAGTTAGAATATACACATCTTTATCCCCCTGTAATCAATGATGGGGGGATGGCACAATTGGTGAGAAAAGTAGCAGAACAAGTGGTAGAAAAACCTGGGAATATTATCCCTGAATGTCAAATTATGGGTAGTGAGGATATGTCATTTTTCTTGCAAGAAGTTCCAGGTTGTTATTTCTTTTTAGGTTCTGCTAATCCTGAAAAACAGTTAAACTACCCCCATCACCATCCCCGCTTTGACTTTGATGAAATAGCTTTAGCAATGGGGGTAGAAATCTTTGTGAGATGCGTGGAGAACTTCTTAATACCCCAGAATTAAACCCCATCCTCACTAATAGTTGGCACAATTGTTGGTTCTTCTGTGGGAATAGGTGTGGGAATGGGTGTAGGAATAGGTGTGGTTGTGGGGGTGGGAATAGGATCTTCTAAGGGAGCGGGGGTTAGGGTAGGAACGGGAGTTTCCGTAGGAGTAGGGGTAGGAATAATAGTTTCCAGGGGGGTGGGAATGGTAGTTCTGGGAGGAATGGTAGTTCTAGGAGGAATAGGAGCTCGTTTAATGGGATTTTCTAAAGCGACAGATAGACTATAGTTACTTTCAGAAACTGTTGTAGACAAAGTAAGTTGGATGGTTAACCTACCCCTACTTGTCAAGACTCTTTCATAGCTGGTCACTTGTTGAGCATCGGTGCTGAGGGGTTGACCGTCAGCAGTAAGAATAGTTAATAAAACGCCACTTTCCTCATTAACTGCTATGGTGAGCTTTTGTCCTGGACTACCTCTAAAACTGTATTCAATTACCTCCCCAAATTTGATGATTCCTTCTTCATTAGCATTATTAGATGAATCCCATGCTAAATTCCGTGGTTCCGTTTTGCTAGGTGTGGGTGTCAATGTAGAATTGGGGGTAGATCTGGGAATTACAGGAGAATCAAAATTCTGGGGTGTGGTGGGGGGAGATAACCTTTGACCACGAAGGTAATTAACTAGGGACCAAGAACTAAATCCCGCCAAAATAACTATAAAACCACCAATGGCGACCATGGCCAAAGTATTGTCTAAAATAGAACTATTAGTATGAGGTGATATTACTGGTTCAGGTGAGTTAGTTGGGGTGGGAGATGGATGACTAATAGCAACAGTAGGTAAATAGGATAGATTAGGATCCCGAGGGTTTAACGGACTTGAGACTTCTAAATTAGTTAAATCAAGAAGAACTTCCTTAGCAGTTTGATAGCGATCGCCTGGCATACGACTTAACATGCGATTTAACACCTGAGCGAACTTGGGACTAACTTGTACCCAGTGCTGCCATTTCCAAACAAAAGTAGTTTCATCAAATAGATCTGCTGGTTCTTTTCCGGTGAGGAGAACTATAGCTGTAACAGCCAGTGCATACAAATCACTATTAGGATAAGCCTTTCCGGTTTGGACTTGTTCTATGGGGGAATATCCTAGTTTACCTACTGTAGTAGCCTGATGAGTTGAAGAATTTGACAATCTAGTTGCTACTTCTTTAACAACACCAAAATCAATCAACACAGGTTTTTGGTCTGTGCTGCGCAAGATTAAATTATCCGGGGAAATATCCCGGTGAATGATCTTAGCTTTGTGAATATACTCTAAAATCGGTAATAAGGATTGTAATAAATATAGCACCTCTGCTTGAGTAAAACTTTGACCTTGAGTACGACGTTCATTTAAGATAGTATGGTAGGTTTTCCCTCCCACGAAATCCTGTACTAGGAACAACCGTTGGTCTTGGGCAAATTTTTCTCGAAACTTAGGAATTTGGGGGTGATCAATTTGATATAGTATGGATGCTTCCCGATCAAACAATTCTTGAGCTTTTTTACCCTCGTATGAATCTGGTTCTAAAATAACCAATTCCTTGATAGCGCAAAGTTCGTTAAAACGTCCTTGGTCTTCTGCTAGATAGGTTCTACCAAATCCCCCCTGTCCCAAAAGACGAATAATATGGTAGCGATTTTGGAGAATAGTTCCAAGGTTAATGGGTGATGGCATAATCATAGTAGTTGAAATTAAAATTAAAAGCAAAATATTTAGAGGGTTAAATAAAGCATAAACTAGATCACAGGAATATCAAACCTAAAAATGCTTGCTGGGGATATAGTTACAAAAGGAACTCATAAAAGTTCCCAGGAAGCAAAAATCCTCCAGCTTCCAGTTGTGGGAATTTTTACCTTAATTATCTACAAATCTACAATGCTAAAAGCTGGAATAGTTGGACTTCCCAACGTCGGAAAATCAACTCTATTTAACGCTGTAGTCGCTAACGCTAAAGCGGAAGCTGCTAACTTTCCATTTTGCACCATAGAACCGAATGTAGGCGTTGTTGCAGTACCAGATGATCGGTTAAACGTCCTGGCCAAACTGGCCAGCTCTGAACAAATTATACCTGCACGGGTTGAATTTGTGGATATTGCTGGTCTGGTGAAGGGTGCTAGTCAGGGTGAAGGGTTGGGAAATCAATTTTTGTCTCACATCCGGGAAGTGGATGCTATAGTACATGTGGTTCGTTGTTTTGAAAATGATGATATTATTCACGTTAGTGGTTCGGTGGATCCAGTACGGGATATTGACATTATTAATTTGGAATTAGGTCTATCAGACCTAGCTCAAGTTGAAAGACGCATAGAAAGATCACGCAAGCTGGCACGAACTAGCAAAGATGCACAATTTGAAGTTACGGTTTTAGACAAACTAGTAGCAGCTCTCAACGAAGGTAAGTCGGTTCGTCAAGTCAGTTTAACTCCGGAAGAAGCTGCGGTAATTAAAAACTTAGGACTGCTGACTAGTAAACCGATTATCTATGCTGCTAATGTAGCTGAGGATGACCTAGCTACAGGTAATGACTTTGTGGAGAAGGTACGAGCAGTTGCAGCACAAGAAAATGCTCAAGTGGTAATAGTCTCTGCTCAGGTGGAAGCTGAGTTAGTGGAATTACCTGATGCAGATAAGTTTGACTTTTTAGCATCTCTAGGTGTGCAAGAGGGTGGTCTCAAATCTTTGATTCGTGCTACCTATGCTCTTTTAGGTTTACGGACATATTTCACCTCTGGACCCAAGGAGACCCGCGCTTGGACTATTCATGCAGGAATGTCCGCACCTCAAGCAGCGGGTGTCATTCACTCTGATTTTGAGCGGGGATTTATTCGCGCAGAAACCGTTGCTTATGATGATCTGGTTACCTATGGATCTATAAATGCTGCTAAGGAAAAGGGTCTGGTCAGAAGTGAGGGTAAGGAATACATTGTGCAAGAGGGAGATGTGATGTTATTCCGATTTAATGTTTAGATAGGGAGGTGGAAATGGGGACAATGTTAAGCAATACTCCCCCTCTTCCTAGCTTCTTTATAGGAAATACTAACATTTTTAATTCCCGCTTTAATCATCTCTCTTTCTAAAAGGGCGAAGAAGTGATTCCTATCCCCACTTCTAACTACTGCTTGATTATGTGCTTCCGCGATCGCTACTGGATAGCCATACCCCTTTTGTATTTGTGCCAATACTAGTCCCAGAGCTTGATCTATCATCCCAGGGTCATTTACTACCCATGCTGGAAACTCAATTCGGGCGATTTCTGTGCCTACATGCAAGTAACAAAAGTAAATGACTTGATCATCATATAATTGTAGAATCCGGGAATTGCTTCGCCATAATGCGCTCCTTTGACCAGGTTGGAGTTGGGTGGCCCATAATGTGGTGTCTCGCAAACCTTCAAATTTTTTACAGGGAACGTAATCTAGTTGATCTGGACAATAGTTAATACAGTCAGGAACGGGATAGGGACAGTTTAATAAACGCAATAGATTTTTCGCTTCGTTGTTACGAGCTGCACTTAGATATCCAACTATGGGGATTCCTGCTTGACGTAATTTTCCCCAAGCTTCTAAGATAGGTGGTAAAATTTGATCTCTGGCTTCTAGTGGTAGCTGTTCTAAAAACCAATAGATTAGGGAGCCATCTACCATCGCTAGGGAAGGATGCTCGTTTTTTATGCTACAGGCTAGGTCAGAAAGTACCGTAATTTCCGAAGTAGTTCGACAATGGCTCATCCATTCTTCGGTTTTTAAACCCCATTGACGAGCAATATATAGGTCTTCTTCTCGGTAAAATATCTCTGGTAAACTGTCTAGCAGGGGATGACGATTTTGTCCATAATATAAAACCACTCTCCCTATATTTAGTAAGTAGCAATAGGCAATTTCATGATGGTTAGGAGCAATTTGAGAACCGTCCGTAGCAATTATAGTATGTACTTTTGGGGGAGTAGAAATTTGAATACAGGTGTCTAAAGGTTCTATGGGTGTAGCATTGGCAAAAGTAATGCGATCGCGCCATTTTTCCTGACGCTTGACTATTTCTTCTTGACACTCGCAAGCCTTTTTTAAATTTTCCTTTGCTAATTCCAACTTACGGTTACTTTCAGCTACTTCAGAGCAAAGGTGCTGGCTTAAACCCTGCATTTGCCCAGCTAGTTTTGTTAAATCTAACATTATTCACATCAAGAGGTGGTGGGATCAGGAACTGGATATTAACCACTTAGAAAAATCTTGCACAAAGCGAGAAAGTGGGAGCAACTGAATGCGCGGGTCATTTTGTCCAGCTTCTCTTTCTGATTGGGTATTATAACCCCAATCTGCTAAAAAAAGCCCCACCTTGTCTAAATCCGATTGTTGTTGAACCAGTTGTAGAGTTTTCAATCTATCTTCCACAAACCATAATCTTGCTGGTTGATGTTCTGTTGCAGGAATTAATTTTCGTAAAATTTCGTATTTAGGAAGTTTTACTTCTTTACCAAAAATTGCCTTTTCTGGTAAATTAACCCCCTCTTGTTCTAACAATTGCTTGACAAAACGTCCCTCTTTAGTGGTAACAATGAATAATTCCACTTCACTATCAATGGTAACCTTTAATCGTTCTATCACTCCTGGATAAAATCTATGTAATCCCAACCACCCGTCTAAATCTGTGGATATCCACTGGTCACGCAAACCATCCAGTTTCTTACCAACTTCCTGAGATGATAAATGGGATGTTTTTAAGATCTCTAGGACAATTTTTGGCCAGTCTTGTAGGATCTGATCATCAGAAAAACCATCAATTATAGCTTTAATCAAAATAGGCATTTCCCAACCGGTTTCAATCACAGGACGGAGACGATAAAATCTCAAAGCTAAATCATCCGGTATTATTTCTTCCTGGGATGGACAAAATTGGCAGTAGGTGCGCCACGCCACCTCAAAGTATTCAAGGAGTCCGTCACAAATGACTCCATCAAAGTCCAGGGCTAAAATTGTAGGATGATTTACTGTCATGGTTTGGTTTAAGTAGGGAGGCACAATTATTTGTAGGGGCGATGGCGTAACCGATGGGGGTGTTGGGTTTCATATTAAACCCAACCTACGTTCATCTTATATTTAATTCCACCCACCTACTTAAAGATCAAAAACTGATGATTTCAACTCAAGTGGGTCTGGGGAACAGGAAATAGATTTAAAATAAACATGAACTATTAATCTACTATTATAGAGGATTTTCAATATGAGTAGTGCAGGTTGTAGTCAACCAAAATCAAAAATTATCCCCCTACCCAGTTGGTTACGTCCTCCTCTGGGTAAAGCTAGTGAAATCTCTACCGTACAGCGTATTATTAAACAGCGTCAAATTCATACTATTTGCGAAGAGGGACGCTGTCCTAATCGCGGAGAATGCTACTCTCAAAAAACAGCTACTTTTTTACTCATGGGACCTACCTGCACTAGAGCTTGTGCTTTTTGTCAAGTAGATAAAGGTCATTCACCTATGCCCCTAGATACAGAAGAACCCCAAAAAGTGGCTGAAGCAGTACAATTGTTGGATTTGAAGTATGTTGTACTCACCTCTGTAGCTCGTGATGACCTAGCGGATGCAGGATCAGGACATTTTGTCAAGACTATGCAGGCCATTCGTCTAGTTAATCCAGAAACCCAAATCGAGGTTTTAACACCGGATTTTTGGGGTGGTGCAGGTGTGGGTGAAATAGGTCAAAAGCAAAGAATAGCCACTGTTGTTCACGCTAAACCTGCTTGTTATAATCACAATGTGGAAACAGTACGCAGTTTAACAGGATCCGTGCGTCGGGGCGCTAAATATGACCGTTCTCTAAATGTATTAGCAACGGTTAAAGAAATTGATGCTGCTGTCCCTACTAAGTCGGGTTTAATGTTGGGCCATGGAGAAACCCAAGAGGAAATAGTTGAAACTATGCTAGACCTACGAGCTGTAGGATGTGATAGAATCACCCTGGGTCAGTATATGCGTCCTTCCTGGGAACATTTACCAGTCCAAAAGTATTGGACTCCAGCAGAATTTGCACAATTGGGTCAGTTAGCAACAAGTATGGGGTTTAGCCACGTGCGATCTGGTCCCCTAGTACGTAGTTCCTATCATGCTGGAGAGTAAACACCCTAAAATACGTCAAATTGAATAATAGAGAGGAAAAGATTTGGCATCCTTGGGTTTTACATATACTCGTTCTTTTGGTTCCAAACTTAATTCATCAAATCGTTCACGACTTAAATAGGCAGTAAAAGTTTGTCCATCATCTAAAGTCAATTCCACTTGCACTTCCCAACCCAGGTGAATGATACGGTGAACTATCGCAGTCGTATTGGTTCCATTACCAGCTTTTTCTATAATCACATCTTGGGGACGTAAAAACACTTCTGGGTTAGGTGAGTCAAAACCACTACCTTGAAATATTTGAGCAGAGCTGGGCAAAACGTTGACAGGACCAATAAAACTCATAACAAAAGCGGATGCGGGATGATCATAAATTTCTGCGGGGGTTCCCATTTGTTCCAGTCTACCCTGATTGATGATCACAATTTTATTAGCAACTTCCATAGCTTCTTCTTGGTCGTGGGTGACAAAAACAGTGGTAACACTAACTTCTTCATGGAGACGACGCAACCAAGCACGTAGGTCTTTACGCACTTTAGCATCCAGGGCTCCAAATGGTTCATCTAGCAGTAGCACTTTAGGTTCTACCGCTAATGCTCTTGCTAAAGCTACTCTTTGTCTTTGTCCACCAGAAAGTTGGGAGGGATAACGCTCTCCTAATCCACTCAATTGAACTAGATCTAGTAATTGCTCTACCCTACCCTGAATTTTCTTTTTTGCCAACTTGCGGATTTCTAACCCAAATGCTATATTTTGCCTGACAGTTAAATGTTTAAATAGTGCATAGTGCTGAAAGACAAAGCCAATGTTTCTTTCCTGCACACTCTGATAAGTAGCATCTTTACCTGTTAAAAAGATTTTACCTTGATCCGGTGTTTCTAGTCCTGCTATTAGTCGCAATAATGTGGACTTGCCAGACCCAGAGGGTCCAAGTAAAGCTACTAGTGATCCGCTGGCAATTTCTAAGCTCACATCCTCAACAGCATGAAAACTCCCAAAGTATTTAGACACGTTCTCTACTACTATACCCATTAGCTTGATACCTCTCTTACTAATCTACGGTTTGCAACTAGGATTAATGTAATTTTATTTATATCACATATCCATATCACAATTTCTCAATTTTACTGGTCAATTTTGCTGGTCAATTTTACTGGGAGTGGGGGTAGGTATTTATGACGAAGTATGAAGGAATGTTGCAATTATGTGAAAACCTAGGAGCGAAAAGGTCGAACCCAGGAAGGTGTGTGCTAGGATTCTCTGGTAAATTGAAGGATTAGGAGTAAACCTTTGACATTACGAGTTGCTGTTGTGGGTTCTGGCCCAGCTGGTTCATCTGCTGCTGAAACTTTAGCTAAAGCAGGGATTGAAACTTATTTATTTGAGCGTAAGTTGGATAATGCTAAACCTTGTGGTGGTGCTATCCCCCTTTGTATGGTTAGTGAGTTTGATCTACCAGCGGATATTATTGACCGTCGGGTACGGAATATGAAGATGATCTCCCCCTCTAACCGGGAGGTTGATATCAATCTGATCAACCAAGAAGAATATATAGGAATGTGTCGCAGAGAGGTCCTAGATGGTTTTTTAAGAAACCGGGCCGCTAAGTTAGGTGCTAACTTAATTAATGCCACTGTGCATAAATTAGATATACCTAATAATAATTCTGACCCCTATACAATTCATTATGTTGATCACAATGAGGGTGGATCTGTTGGCGTGGCCAAAACTCTCAAGGTGGATTTAATTATTGGTGCAGATGGTGCCAACTCCCGTATTGCCAAAGAAATGGATGCTGGGGACTATAATTATGCGATCGCCTTTCAGGAGAGAATTCGTCTTCCTGAAGATAAAATGGCATACTATAACAACCTAGCGGAGATGTATGTAGGAGATGATGTTTCCACAGATTTTTACGCTTGGATCTTTCCCAAGTATGACCACGTAGCTGTGGGTACTGGGACCATGCATGTGAATAAAGCCAGTATTAAACAGTTACAGGCTGGTATTCGCGCCCGTGCAGCGGAAAAATTGGCTGGGGGTACAATCATTAAGGTAGAAGCCCATCCCATACCGGAACATCCCCGTCCACGTCGGGTAGTAGGTCGAATTGCTTTAGTAGGTGATGCTGCTGGTTACGTCACCAAATCATCAGGCGAAGGTATTTACTTTGCTGCTAAATCTGGAAGAATGTGTGCGGAGACTATTGTAGAAATATCCAATAGTGGAGCGCGCATTCCTAGTGAAAGGGAATTAAAACTTTATATTAAGCGTTGGGATAAAAAATACGGACTTACCTATAAAGTATTGGACCTGTTACAAACCGTGTTCTACCGCTCAGATGCTACCAGAGAAGCATTTGTAGAAATGTGTGATGACATGGATGTTCAAAAGCTGACTTTTGACAGCTATTTATATAAAACCGTAGTTCCAGCTAATCCAATCACGCAGTTAAAAATTACGGCTAAGACCATTGGCAGTTTATTACGTGGTAATGCACTTGCACCATAGTATATGTAGTTTAGGGTTGGGGGATGTCTAATAATTCCCTACCTTACCTATGTCAAACTACTCATACAGCATAGGAAGAGAGCTTCAGTCCATTCAACCACTGCACCATAAGTGTCTCCGGTATGTCCACCCAGTTTATGGTTAAACCATGCGGGAACAATAAAGGAGATAATATTGCCAATAATTAGGGTAAATAGAACCAAAAGAAAGTTACCTTGGTTAAAAGCCAAAGTGAGCAAGGTAAAACCCAAAAGCAAAACCCAACTAGGCAATAAATCCATCTGATGACGAATGGCCTGTTTATGAAATGCTCCCTTACCAGTAGATTTCAGATAGGGATATTGGAAAATAGCCAATTGCTGTCCCCATCTTCCCCAACCACAAGCAACCATTAGAAGAAAAAAGCGATTTTGGGAAATATCCGTCAAAGCAGCCATTTTTATCAGTAAAATAGCCAGAGCTGCCATGACACCAAAAGCACCCGTAGCACTATCGGCCATGACTTCTAATCTTCTTTGGGGATCAGTCACTGCTAAACCATCAGCAGTATCCATAGCACCATCTAGATGTAGACCTCCTGTGATCCCTATCCAGATAATGACTATCAAAACACTTTGTGTTAATGCTGATATTCCTAAATAATCAAACAGCATATCCAAAAGACCCAAAATAGCACCAATTAACAAACCTATAGCAGGAGCAAAAAGGGCTACCCTTTGGAATTTCAGGTCTGGAAGATGGGGGAGTGGGATGGAAGTGTAAAACAAAACAGATGCAATCACACATAAAAATTGTCGCTGACAAAATTGCCAAACTTGCTCAAGAATTGCCATTTTAAAAAGAAATCTTTAGATAAGGCATTAAAACTTAACAAAAAACAGGGGAGAGAATCAAGAGATATAGATGGACGATTAGCATATAAAGTTGATATTTTGGAGGTATAGGTTGTTGTCTGGTAAAAAGGTCAGACATGCAACCAAAGAATCACATTTCCTGTGATTGCCAATTGCTAATTCTTACCCTTCCTCAATCCCTATTTCCCTATGAATAATCATCTACCCGAAATCCGGACACCCGCCCCTTGTATTGTAAACAACGGGATTATTGTGAATAAACTCGATATTCACAAACTTTTAAGCGATTTGGGTCGAGTTCATTACATCTACACCCAAGGAGATAAATTACTCAGTGAGGGTGATGGAGATGTTATGGAGGTATTTGCCCACTCCCAAAGATCCACATTAGTTGCCAATAACACGCTATATCTCAACATATATAGTTTTGACTATTTGGAATTGAAGCAGTCCGATGCACAAGAAACCTACCTTGACCTAATTCAGGAAGAATATTGTCTACGTCTGATTCCTTTATTCATCCCTCCAGAAGAAAGGTGTGATGACCAGTTCAACAACGGGGTGATAGAAGCTATGATGGACCAAGTGCTTTCGACCAGATGGGATGTGGAAATCGATGATGATTGTTCTGATTGTTTGTAACCCCATTTGTAACCCCAATATTCATGTCTAATTTTTCTTTTCAACTGGTGGCTAACTGTAGTCAAACCCAAGCTCGAGCAGGGGTGTTTTCTACCCCCCATGGGATTGTGGAAACTCCCAGATTTATGCCCGTGGGAACATTGGCTAATGTTAAAACTGTTACCCCAGCTCAATTGGCAGATACGGGAGCGCAAATGATTTTATCTAATACCTATCATTTGCACTTGCAACCGGGAGAGAAAATAGTTGCTGGTGGTGGTGGACTGCATAAATTCATGGCCTGGGATGGTCCCATGCTAACTGATTCCGGCGGATTTCAGGTATTTAGTCTCAGTGAAATGCGGAAAATTACTGAGGAAGGAGTAGTATTTCGTTCGCCTCATGATGGACAAATGATCAAGTTAACCCCTGAAAAATCCATAGAAATTCAAAATATTTTGGGGGCGGATGTAATTATGGCATTTGATGAATGTCCCCCCTATCCCGCTACTTATCAGGAAGTCACCGCAGCTACGGATAGAACCTATCGGTGGTTAGAACGTTGTATTAAGTCCCACCAACGTTTAGACCAGGCACTATTTCCTATTGTACAAGGAGGAGTTTATTTAGACCTGCGCACCCGTGCAGCAACAGATTTAGCCAAGTTAGATATGCCAGGATATGCTATTGGTGGTGTGAGTGTAGGTGAACCACCAGAATTAATGGCCCAGATAGTTAGGACTACAGCTCCCCTATTACCCAGGAACAAACCCAGATATTTGATGGGTGTGGGTACCTATCGGGAAATGGTGATTGCCATTGCAGCAGGTGTGGATCTATTTGACTGTGTTATTCCTACTAGATGGGCGCGACATGGCACTGCTATGGTTCAAGGGGAAAGATGGAACCTGAAAAATGCCAAGTTTAGAGAGGACTTTGCACCCATAGATGAGACTTGTCACTGCTACACCTGTTCTAATTTCAGTCGTGCCTATGTGTCTCACTTAGTCCGTTCCCAGGAAATTCTGGCATACACTTTACTAAGTATTCATAATATTACCGAATTAATTCGCTTTACTCAAGCAATTCGAGAATCTATTTTACAGAATCGCTTTTTAACGGACTTTGGTCATTGGATGAACGATCCTCAAAAAGATCTGGAATAGGAAGTTGGTCATCAAAAATATTCAGTTGCCATTCTTGGGTGGTAAAACTGGTAACAAATAAATTAGTCCAGAAATCACCGTTAAAAGTACAGATAGCCAGAAGGCATATTTAGCATAGATTTGCCAAGTTGTGGGTAGTGGTGCAATCAGTAGAGCTATGGAGAGAATTTGGGTGATGGTTTTTAATTTTCCCCAAATATTAGCTCCGCTAATTGTGGTTTGATTAACTCGCCAACCTGCTATAGCTAATTCTCTTGCTAGGATGATGAATACTCCCCAACCGGGAATTTTACCCAGTTCTACAAATACCAAGAACGGTGCTAGAACTAATAACTTATCCACCAATGGATCTAGGAATTTGCCCAAATCCGTAACTTGGTTCAGTTTTCTGGCCAGATACCCATCTAACCAATCTGTTAGTGCTGCTATTAAAAATATAATTAAGCATATCCATCTAGCACCCTGGGTGGGAATATATAGCCCATACAGCAAAAACGGTATTCCCAATAGTCTAGACAAGGTAATAGTATTTGGCAAGTTCATCCAGTTCATATATAGTAGAAAAACGACAACATTCAACATAGATGAAATATAACTATATACTAGTAACGATAGGTACGGTAAATTTTGATCAGTTGGTCAACTTTTATACGCAGTTACTAGAAAGCCCACCAACCAAATTTATACCTAGTGTTTATGTTGAGTGGCAAGTTGACCATCTGAGATTAGGTATTTTCAGACCGCAAAAAGATCATGAATCAGAATTTGTAGTTCATGGCAAAAATCCGCTAAGTTTATGTATAGAGGTGAGCAACCTAGAAAATGCCATTTCTGATCTGAAATCTCTAGGTTATCCTCCCACGGGAGAGATTTCCATAACTTCCCATGGTCAGGAGATTTATGCCCAGGATCCAGATGGTAATCGTTTAATTTTGTACAGCAGTAGCAATATTGATAAACAATGTCCATAACACAAAACTACAAATTAAATATCATCCAATGGTATCCTGGTCATATTGCTAAGGCGGAAAAAAATCTTAAAGAGCAATTAAAAAGGGTAGACGTGATATTAGAAGTTAGGGATGCGCGTATTCCCCTATCTACACACCATCCCCAAGTTAAAGAATGGATAGGTAATAAATCACGGGTACTAGTGATTAACCGACTAGACATGATTTTGCCCCAAGTGAAATCAATATGGTCAGAATGGCTTAAAAAACAAGGAGAAGTGCCCTATTTTGCCAATGCTCAACAAGGTCAAGGAATTACAGCCATAGGTAAAGCAGCACAAATAGCAGGAACAGAACTGAATGAAAGGAGAAAACAAAGGGGGATGTTACCTCGTCCTGTGCGTGCAGTAGTGATTGGTTTTCCCAATGTGGGAAAATCCGCACTGATTAATCGGTTGTTAGGGAAAAGAGTTGTGGAAAGTGCTGCTCGTCCGGGTGTCACCCGTCAATTGCGCTGGGTGAAAATTTCTGAACATTTAGAGTTGTTAGACGCACCGGGAATTATTCCTTCTCGATTAGAAGATCAACAAGCAGCAGTGAAATTAGCCATCTGTGATGATATTGGAGAAGCATCCTACGATAATCAATTAATAGCAGCTGCTTTTGTGGATATGGTCAATCAGTTTCAAGAAACTTCCCCCCATTTATTACCACCCCATCCACTACTTTCTCGCTATGGTGTTGATTCTATTATTCATACAGGAGAAGCATATTTAGAGGTGTTAGCAGCAAGTCGTTATCAAGGAGATGTGGAACGTACTGCTAGGACTATCATTAGTGATTTTCGCAAGGGACTTCTGGGTGCTATAGTTTTAGAAGTACCTAAAATTAATAATAGTTAATTTTCTTTTCTATCTATGTCTTTAGTTAAAACATCAGTACAAACAATAGCAAAAAAACCACTTATTGGTTTAAAAGCAGACTCTTTCCGTCACCCTTTAGACTTGGAAGCAACAAAAACTCTTCGGCAAATTCCAGGAATAGATATTATGGTCAGAAATCTGCTTGGCCCAGTTGCTGAACAGGTATTCTATGCAGAAAATATAGCCTCCAGTATTTTGGTAAGCGAAAAACAACTACCTGATTTACATTATCTATTAATAGATGCTTGTAAGAATTTGGATATTGAGCTACCACAATTATATATACGTCAGCATCCTAGTCCTAATGCTTACACTTTTGCTATGCGGGGTAAACAACCCTTTATAGTATTACATACTTCCCTGGTTGATATGCTCACCCCAGAGGAAATACAAGCCGTGATTGGTCACGAATTGGGACACCTCAAATGTGACCACAGTGTTTATCTAACACCAGCCAACCTGTTAATATTAGCCACTTCCATTTTACCCAACATTGGCGTTGTTTTAGCTCAGTCACTACAAAACCAGTTATTAGAATGGGTACGCTGTGCCGAGTTTACTTGCGATCGCGCTGCATTATTAGCAACTCAAAATCCCAAAGTGGTGATGTCAGTATTAATGAAACTAGCTGGTGGTTCACCAACCCTAGCGCCCCGATTAAATTTGGATGCTTTTGTTGCCCAAGCTCGTGCTTATGATGCAATAAGCAAAACTGAATTGGGCATGATGGTTAAAGATGCTCACACAGCCCAGTTAAGTCATCCTGTACCTGTCCTGCGGGCCCGGGAAATTGATCGATGGTCTAGCAGTGTTGAGTACCATAATCTCCTGGGAAATAAGGGTTTGGAAAATCGAGATCAAACCCAGGGTGGTTGGAGAAATTGGTAAGACGGATTGGCATTAAATGGCGAGTTGGTTTCCATAGGTACAGCAAGAGATGCTCTTTTTAAACGTGCAGAGCAAGAGTTAATCACTTTTACTATCAATAATAACGATAAGAAAGCCCGTTGGGTTTTTGATTTCCGAATTTGGGAAACCGATCTTCTGAAAATGTGCGTATTAGAATCAGAGATTGATGAAGAAATTTAAGGGTACTCATGCTTTACCACTATATTGGGAAACATTAAATCATGTAGGAAATAGTAACTTATCCCTTGAGAAGATGCTATTTATCACTTGATAGAAATTGGTTTTTGTAGGGGAGGCTACTGAATACCGATACTTCTACCCGATGATCCAAGAATAATAAATTGCTCTAGTTTTTGAGGCTCCCAACCGACATTAAATCCCTTTTTCCAAGCGATTTCTCTCGCCTTTCTGTAAGTAGAAAAACTATCTGGTTTGACAATAAAAGCGATATAATCTTTTTCGGGATCGAGGCGACTTATAATTTCCTTAAACTGAGAATCAGCTTCTGATAACTGCTCGTTAGATGTTCCTATATTTTTGTTAAGTTTTTGGTACTGCCATGAAAATGATTCAATATCTACTAATTGAACTTGATAAGATTCTGTTTGCGGTCTAAATTCCCTAAATCTGCTGACTTTTTCATCAAGACAGCTTTTATATTGGCGCAGTTCTTCTATGTATACCGTTAATTGATCCAGTCCGTAGGAATAAGGCTCTATAGGTTCTGTACAGGTAGGTAAGGTTTTAACAAAATCCTTAATTTGTCGAGAAATCTCCTCGGTATCTAGATAACTAACGTGGTTATCTACCACCTCAAAAAGATGAGGACTTTTTTCGGTTTGAGAGACTAGAGGAGTTCGGATCGTGGTTCCTGACTGCACGGCTACCAGAGTTATAAATAAACTGACAAACATGAGAACACCTACCGTATTGGTCATGATGTCAAGGAACGAATCTAGATTACCTACAGATAAACTTGAATGATTGTACTTTCTTAGTTTTCTCATTTATTTGTCCAGTCAGTTTTTTATTTCTGATTTTATATTTAACTTCCAATCTTTATCCAAAGGCTCATAACCAATATCTATTCCCCTACCCTCAATCAAACTTCTGACTCTTCTAAAGGTATCGATGCCGTCGGATCTGACCACGACGATTAGATATTCTTGACCGGGATCGATTTTCTTTAGTAATATTCCGAGTGGTGAGAACTGACTTTCTAAACCAGAGGAAGGCACCAAAACTTGGTCGGGATGCAAAATTACACCATCGGCTTTACACTCGATATAACGGGGCTGTTTTGATCGATTTAAACCATTATCACTCTTAGCTACAATTGTTACTTGCTTTTGGCTGCCGATAATCTCGGAAGTAAGCACTATAATTAAGAGAATAAGACTGCCAATCGTACAGGCTAGAATCGATAAAAATGGAAATAAATCTATCTGTATAGACTGTCGGCTACGGATCGCTCTAGGCATAATTTAAGTTCTTTGATCTTCTTGTTCTAAAAGTAGAATCCGGCGCGGCTTATTCAGTTGGTCTAACGTTGGTCTTAACCGCTCCAAGCTAGTCTGAATTTCCCCTAAAACTCCTTCCAAAACGGCTTTTTCTTTGAGATTACGGAGATTATTGTCTAAACTACGCTGCAAATTATCAATCTCACTGATTTGGGTCGCGTATTTCTCTAAACTGCTTATTCTTTGTTCTAAGGCTTGCGCCGCTGCCTCCAGTTTATAACCAACTACTAGAGCTTGTTCTCTAAATCCATCGGACACAGCTAGATGATTTCGATGAATCTCCTGGACAGTTGTTTGAATCTGATTTACTAGCCCTTGCTGTAGTTTTATCTGGTCACCAAGAAAGGTCGAAAAATCCTGACTTTCCCTAGTTACCCTCTCCCTTACAGTTTGAATTTCTTGAACTGTTTGAGTAATGGCTTCTTGTATGCTGTGTACTTCTTGAGTGAACCCTTTTGCTAATGCTACCGCCGCTTGTTCTGCATAATGTTTGGCTGGTTCGATTAAAGTTTCAGGAGCAGGGAAGTTTTGTTGAACAGCTTTTATTACTGCTTGTTCGACCATTTCTTCGCTAATGGTCTCGCTCCCTTTACTTGTATCTTTTAATCGTGGTAATACTTTATCGTTAATGTAGATATCGATCGCCAGTAGCAGACGGGATTCTAAACGTTCGACCATCACCAAGGGCAACATCACCAATACGCTCATAAATAAAGCCAAAAGAGTAGTATCAAATGCAATCGCTAACCCTTGTGTCACAGTACCGATACCCTGTTTAATTTGGTCGATATCGCCGGCATTTTCCAGAAACCCTGTAAATCCCCCCACGGAAGCACTAATACCGAACACCGTGCCGATAAATCCCAATAGGGGAATTGCCCAAACTAAAATCTTCGGAATGGTATAGGAAGACTCGGAGGCACTATGGTAAAAAGCGGAATCTTCCAAAGAAAATTCGTTAGCAATTTGACGATTACCAGAGTTAATATACACGGCTAGTAGCCGACTACAACGACGGGCTAATACATTCTTCTCTTGAGCTAGATTCTGTTGAAGATTGATGACCTGATCGCTAGTTGGATCGTCAAGGGATATGTCAGATGGAATTAGTTCTTCCCCCAAAGTTCGCGATTGTTTTTGAAGCTTAAAAAATTTTAGCAGGGTCAAAGCCGCTACAATTCCGGCAAAGGCAATCGTGAGAATTTGAGTGAATCCCCTCTCATACAATAAAATCCCAATAAAAGTATTTTTGATCGGAAATAGCAGACCGTAGATGGCTAGGGTGATTACTAAGCCAATCCCAGAAACTACGAGAAAACTGACGTCTAATTCCCTTCGATCTGATTTGAGTGAGTTTAAAATAAATTTGGCTTTCATAACCAAGATTGAACAGATTGATAGATTTTCATCGGGCTAGTCTCCAATTTTACAGCAATTCTAAATTTGAGGTTTCATGATATAAAAATCTCTGGTTTTTACGCAGGGATTTCATTCCTTTAAACTAGATAGTATAAGAGGAAACCACAAGAATGAATAAATTTTCATATTTTGAAATGGAGTGCAACTTCCAGTTATAGTAAACAATGAAACAGTAATTAATTAGAATATCCGATTGCATCTACCTTTAGATAGATTTTTAAGCCCAAGCATACAATAATCTTCATCAATGAATAATGTCAACATTTGAACTATTCTCTCAGTGTTTATATTCAGATTATTCTTAAATAGCCTACTTAGTAATATTTCCATAATATAGTAAAATGAATGCATAATGGGTACTATCTCTGTTACAGTAGCATTATGAACACTTTAGGAACCATATGATCTACGAGATGACAAAATGTATGAAGGACTAGTAGCAAGCCGTCAATTATTAATAGACTGGTTACAATCCCTACCAACCACCACAGGAATTCCCCCTTCTCATCCTACCGGAGGCGATCGCTCACATTGCTAAAACCTAAAAGAGAGTTTTTGCAAATTAACAGGTTGGAGTGAAAAAAAGTTTATGGAGATTTCCATTCTTCCCCTGGGATCATAGCTATAATCATAATGTTACGTAATGTTCCAGTAGGTAAATCTCGCCCTCGATGATAAGGAACAATAACCTGAGTATCCCGATCTTTGCTACGCCATTTCTTATGACTACCCTTTTGAGAGATCAGTTCAAAGCCATACTTGCGTAATATGCGCTCAACCTCGTCAGCATTCATTCTCTTGAGCCGAGTCATCCGACTATAACCTCGCAGATTAATGCTCCAGGTAAAAGTTCAATGTTATCAGGCTGCAAATAAAGCTCAATGGCTTCCCGTATATTGTTAAGAGCCTCCTCTTGTGTGATACCAGCAGATGTGCATCCAGGCAACTCTGGACACCAAATTCCCCATTCCCTGGTCTCTGGATCGGGTTCAAGTATGACTCGCCACTTCATAGTTTTAGACATCTATAGAACTAACCTAACATTATAGCAGAACAGACAAGAAAAAAGTCTTGATATGGGAGACAAAACTACGTAAAATTAATAACAGTTAATTTTTCTGATTGTCTATATGACCTTAGATTTTATTAAAATTTCCGCCCAAAAAACTCCATTGGGACTAATTGTCACCTTACACGGTTGGGGTGCCAATGCTGAGGACGTAGCATCCTTATTACCCCATGTTAACTTACATGATTATGAGTTTTTACTTCCTAATGCTCCCTATCCCTATCCCTATAGCGATAATGGTAGAGCATGGTATGATCTACGAGATGATAAAATGTATGAAGGACTAGTAGCAAGCCGTCAATTATTAATAGACTGGTTGCAATCCCTACCAACCACCACAGGAATTCCCCTGTCTAAAACTATTTTGACCGGATTTTCCCAGGGTGGCGCCATGACCTTAGATGTGGGTCTCAACTTACCCTTGGCCGGTTTAGCAGTCATGAGTGGCTATTTACATCCTCAAGTCTCCACTATAGAAAAACGCCAGTTCCCCCCAACCTTAATTATGCACGGAACCCAAGACCAGATTGTTCCCCTCTCAGCTGCAATTAAAAGCCAACAGGTTGCACAATCCTTGGGAGTTCCTGTTGAGTACCATCAGTTTGATGCGGGACATGAAATTAATTTGGCTATGTTGAAAGTATTGAGAAATTTTATTATTAAACTAACCAATCCGGAGAAAAGATAGTTCAACAAAATGTTTTTTTCTTTGGCTGTGCGATCGCTATTCGGGGGTGATTTATGCTTTTAAATGTTGCAATCTCACCCAAAGATCAACCCATCACTTTTTATGCAAACTTAGACAGAAACTTTTGGGGTACAACTTCACCAAATAGAGTCAAGGAAAGCGATCGCTCTTTTGGAACTCGTTCTGTGGAGATGACTGTCAAAGGGCGCAGATTTGAAAGCATTTTAGAAGAGTTTGGTGTTCCTTATTATTTAAAGGTAGATATTGAAGGAGCAGATTTATTGTGCGTAAAGGCATTGAAGCAGTTTGATACTAAACCACAGTTTATATCCATAGAATCAACTAAAGCTTCTTGGAGTGATTTAATTGAAGAATTAGATTTATTAAAAGAATTGGGTTATCAAAAATTTAAAGCTGTTAACCAGGCAAAAGAGCTATCAATCATTCGATACCCACTGTCGCTAAGGTTTATAGTTAAAAATTTGGTACAATCATGTTCTAAGTGAGTAACCGATTTTAATAGCCCAGAGAAATTAGCCAAGAAAATTTATGCTGAAGCACAGCCAAACATTAAGGCGATGGGGTACAACTTTTATAATTATATTTAGTATAGCTATTATTGCTATATGTATATTTCTGTGGCAGAAAGTAGCGACAGAAGAATCTAAAATATCCCATCCCCTGTCTCCCCTAACGGCCAAAGAAATTAACACAGCAGTAGCTGTAGTTAAAAGAGAGAAAAACCTAAGTGTAAATGCTCTTTTTCCCGATGTATCCTTGCAAGAGCCTGATAAAACAATGGTGTTGAATTTTAGTCCAAATAGTCCCATCATCCGTCAGGTTCACATTACTATTTTGGAGCCTAAGAACAAAAAATCTTACGATGCAGTTATCGACATCAACCAGGGAAAATTAATATCATGGAGGGAAATCACTAGTGGACAACCTCCTTTTTGTCAGAAATGTTAGTCCCCTACTCTAATACAACTCGCGCATGGGCTGTTAGAAGTGCTTTTGATGTGGGTGAATATAGATTTGGTTGGTTATCTACTCCCCTAGATAGAGGCAAGGATGTACCGGAGAATGCAGTCCTATTGGGTGCAGTTTTCGCCGATGATTTCGGTCAACCAGGGAAGACAGAAAATATTATCGGTATCTACGAGCGAGATAGTGGTATTTTGTGGCGACACTATGATTTTAATACTGAGACTTTTGAAGGTAGAAGGGCCAGAGAATTGGTGGTGACAAGGGAACGGTAACAAGTAAATAACCATTAACAGGAATAATGAATAATAGAGGTAACATTTTGACAAGTTTCCTCTTTATTAACAATATGTTCTAGTAAATTAAAGCAAATCACAGATTTAATATTTAATCCAGAAATAGTTTTTAAAAACTTAGGATCGTCTAAGTTTCCTATAGATTTAAAGATATAAGGAAGAACAATCATTAGGTCGGGCGTGTAAATATTTTGAAGTAGTAGCAACAGAAGAATGTCCTAGAGAGGTACTTACTTGTTTAACATCTGCACCGCTTTGTAATGCTAGTGTGGCATGAGTATGTCGTAACCAGTGGGGACTAGCAGTTATTCCAATTCTTAAACTAGCTGCTCTTACAATCTCCCAAATTTGATTAGTAGATAAATGTCCTTTCCCCTTTCGTGACATGAATATGGGATCATGATTGGCTGTTTTAGTATCCTTTAAACTAGTCCAAAGTACGGGGGGAATAATGAGAGTTCGTTGTTTCTTTCCTTTACCAGTAACGGTAATGTAAGCTACAGAGCCGTTATCTCTGACATTTCTCCACTTTAAGGAAGTCAATTCGCTGACTCTCAAACCGCAAAAAAACAATAATTCTAGTATCAATTTATTCCGGTTATTTGACTCTAAGGAAATCATATCATCAATATCAGAACGGTTCAGAATACGTTCTGTCAAAGCACTTTGTGGCTTTGGTGGTTTGACTAAAATGCCCACATTATAATTAGTAGCACCAAGTTTATTGATGTATGACAAAAAAGACTTAATACAATTGCCATAAGTATTTTGGGTATTTGCGGATTTGCGAGACTCCTCAAGAGATAATAAATAGCCTTGGAGATCCTCTACTTTGCAGCTAATTATATCCGTACCAGAATCATTTAAGTAAGCAATAAAACTATTAATAACACGTTTGTAATATCTAGCCGTAAGGTCAGACTTGCCATATAACCACATATCGATCAACACAGTAGTATCCGTTGGTCGAGTTTTAGTAGCCGATGATCTGTTTATTTTTAAGTGGCGTAGCATAAATACCTCATTTTTTGTCATCGAATCTAAGATTAGCACCCTTATCTTAGATTCACATCAGTTTACATGTACTATATAATTAAAGGAACCTAGGTGTTAAAAAATGCGATCGCCTGGATTAGATACTGAGGATGGGGGGTTTTTAACAACTATCCCCAAACCATGCGATCGCTCCCCTTAAATATTGCCATAAACGGGAATAGTAGCACCCCGGATATCCCCAGCAGCTTCCGAAGCCAAAAAACAAATTACCTGGCCAATAGATTCGGGTTTGACCCATTTGCCAGCTTTTTCCACACCCATTGCCTCTCTATTAGTGGGTGTATCAATAACACTAGGTAAAACCGTATTTGCGGTGATATTAGTGCCCCTAGTTTCATCAGCTATGGCCTTAGTTAGAGCTATTACAGCGGATTTAGATGCAGAATATGCTGCTAAATTGGCAGCAGGCTCTAAACCAGCACGAGAACTAACGGTAACAATACGACCATAACCATTCTCTAGCATTCTTTTTAAACTATGTTTGCAGGTTAAGAAAGTTGTGTAAACATTTAATTCAAATTGATGTTTCCAATCATCAAAACTGCATTCATGGGTTTTGCCATAGTAAAAACCACCGACTAAATGAATTAAGACGTCGACTTTAGTCATGCTATTAACCAGTTCTTCCACGGAAGAATCGCTTTCAAGATTTACAGGAATAAATTGAATCCTGGCCATATCCGCAGGGGGTAAGATTGTTTTTAATCTTTCGACATAAGTAAGATTGCGGTATGGAATGGTGAGATATGCACCTTGAGCTAAAATTGTGGGTGTGACGCCTAGGCCCAGTCCACCTGTTCCACCTGTTAGTAAAACTTGTTTCCCTTTCATGGAAAATTTGCCCCTCCGAGTTTAAGGTTTGTAAAAGCCTTTTCTATAATAATAAGGCTAGGTTATCATTGCTGATTAGACTTGGTATGTGGACATCATAACCCATTTCAAGGCTGGGGGCTATAGGTATTAAGAAATGCGATCGCATTTCTTTCCAAGTTTTAAATATCTACCTTAAGATAGATGCGGGGAAAGATTGTAATCACCTAAAGTGTCTTTGTTTACATTTGTTGAGGCTGTAAAAAAGAATGGATGACGAAGAAAAATACATATATACTGCTGTCACCTTTGCACCTGTACAAGGATTTATAGAAAAGTC
>Ga0172372_10000759_pt1 | contig 49452 bp, 44 predicted proteins | sample LakKiv5m_2_FD_114544 | JGI IMG/M metagenome (GOLD analysis project Ga0172372, IMG submission 114544) | Freshwater microbial communities from Kabuno Bay, South-Kivu, Congo - kab_092012_9.5m | ecosystem: Environmental > Aquatic > Freshwater > Lake | place: Democratic Republic of the Congo...
AGCCTCAACACCGCCATCGCCCGGACGGAGCGAGAAATCGCGCTGATGCAGGAATACCGGACGCGGCTGACGGCGGACGTGGTGACGGGCAAGCTGGACGTCCGCCCCGCCGCCGCCCACCTGCCCGCCCTCACCCCCGATTCCACCCCCGATTCCACCCCCGAACCCGCCATCGCGGAAGTAATGGAAGAAGTCGAAGCGGAGGAGGCTGGCTAGTTCCCAAATTGGGAACAACGTGTTGACAACTGATAATAACTTGGGAACAATATGCGCGTCATCAGTCGCAAGCCGCTGCGTGAATTCGCGGTAAAACATCCCCCGGCCAAAGCGCCGCTGGATGCGTGGTATGCGGAAGCGTGCCGGGCGGATTGGGCCAGCTTCGCGGACGTGAAGGCGAGATACGGCAGCGCCGACGTGGTGGCGGGCAACCGGGTGATTTTCAACATCGGCGGCAACAAATACCGGTTGATCGCCAAGCTGGCCTACAAGAGCCGCACGCTTTACGTCCGCTTTGTGGGCACGCATGCGGAATACGACAAGACTGACGCAGAAACCATTTAACAGGACCGACCATGAAACCCAAAGTCATCCATACTGAAGCCGACTACGAAGCGGCCCTCCAGCGCATTGACGCGCTGATGGACGGCGACCCCGACCCGGCCTCTCCCGAGGGGCAGGAGCTGGAGCTTTTCAGCGTGCTGGTGGAGCGCTACGAGGAGCAGAAGTATCCGATGGATTTGCCGACGCCCGTGGAGGCGATCCAGTTCCGCATGGAGCAGCAGGGGCTGAAGAACAAGGATTTGATTCCCTACATTGGCAGCGCGAGCAAGGTGTCGGAGGTATTGTCCGGCCAGCGCAGCCTGAGTCTGACGATGATCCGCAACCTCGTGAAGGGGTTGGGCATTCCGGCGGAAGTTCTGATCGGACAACCCGGCGCAGAGTTGAAACCCGACAAGGACATGGCCGAGCTGCGCAAGTATCCGGTGGCGGAGATGCTGAAGCGGGGCTGGTTCACGGGGTTTGCCGGTTCGTTGACGGAGGCGAAGGGGCAGTTGGAAGATTTGTTCGCCGGGTTTGCCGGGGCGCTGGGCGGTGGGGTGCTGCGTCCGGCGTTCAATCGTCAGCATGTCCGCGATGGCAGCCAGCAAGACGACTATGCACTGGCGGCGTGGCGCATCCGGGTGATGGGTCTGGCGCTGAAGGAAAATCTGCCGCCGTATCGCCAGGGCACAGTCACGCCGGAGTTCCTGAGCAAGGTGGCGCAGTTAAGCTTTCTCGATGCCGGTCCAAAGCTGGCGGGCGAGTTCCTCAACAAAAACGGCATTCATCTGGTTGTGGAACGACATCTGCCCAAGACCCACCTCGATGGCGCGGCAATGAAACTGCCGGACGGTTCGCCGCTGGTGGCGCTGACGCTACGGCATGACCGGCTGGATAATTTCTGGTTCACACTCTTCCACGAATTGGCGCACGTGGCGCTGCATCTGGATCAAGACGGATACGAGGTGTTTTTCGATGACCTGGACAATACGGGGCGCGACAAGTGCGAGAGGGAAGCAGATGCCTTGGCTCAAGAAGCATTGATTCCTGCGCGGGCGTGGAAGGCCTCCGGGCTGCCCAAGCACGCCACGGCTGACGCTGTTGGCCGTCTGGCCAGCCAGTTGCACATCAGCCCAGCCATTCCTGCCGGACGGGTGCGGCACGAGCGGAAAAATTTCTTCGTCCTCAAAAACCTGATCGGCCAGGGCAAGGTGCGATGCCTTTTCCCAGCAGCACACAATTGAGTCGCCGCGGCCATGCCACCCCAAACCGACACATCCGAAAAAGGCCTCGAAACGCTGATCATGCGCCACCTGACCGGCACGGATGGTTTGTCGTCCGGCGCGTCGGGAAAGTTGGCGGAGGCCAAGCCGTTCAAGGGCGGCAACGGTTGGTTTGCGGGTAAGGCGACATCGTATGACCGGGAGTTCGCCGTGGATGTCGAGCAACTCTTTGCCTTTCTCCATGCCACGCAGCCCGAGGAGTTCGCGAAGCTCGGCATCGGCGATTACAAGGACAAGAAGAACATCGCCCGCCAGAAGTTCCTCGCTCGTCTGCAAGGTGAGATTTCCCGGGGTGGCACGATTGACGTGCTGCGCCACGGCATCAAGCACGGGGCGTTGAGCTTCGACCTGTTCTACGGCACGCCTTCGCCGGAAAACAAGAAGGCGGTGGAGCGGCACGCGCAGAACCGTTTTAGCATCACCCGCCAGCTCGCCTACAGCCGCGAGGAAACCAAGCGGGCGCTGGACCTGTGCGCGTTCATCAACGGCCTGCCGGTGATGACGTTTGAGCTGAAGAACAGCCTGACCAAACAGACGGTCGAGGACGCGATTGAGCAATACAAGCGCGACCGCGATCCGCGCGAGACGCTCTTCGAGTTCGGTCGCTGCGTGGTGCATTTCGCCGTGGACGATGCGCGGGTGGCGTTCTGCACGCATCTCAAGGGCGTAAAAGGCGCGGCCAAGGATTCGTGGTTTCTGCCGTTCGATCAGGGCTGGAGCGACGGCGCGGGCAACCCGCCTAACCCGGACGGGCTGAAGACCGATTACCTGTGGAAGCGCATCCTCACGACCAGAAGTCTGACCGAGATTCTGGAGAACTACGCGCAGATCGTGGAGGAGGAGAACCTCAAGACGGGCAAGAAGAAGAAGGTGCAAATCTTCCCGCGCTACCATCAGCTCGATGTGGTGCGAAAGCTCCTCGGCGATGTGCGCGCGAAAGGTGCAGGCCAGCGTTACCTGATTCAGCACAGCGCGGGCAGCGGCAAGTCGAACTCCATCGCGTGGCTGGCACATCAGCTCATCAGCGTCCGCAAGGATGACAAGGAAGTGTTTGATTCCATCATTGTCGTCACCGACCGCCGCATCCTCGACAAACAGATTCGGGAGACCATCAAGGGCTTTGCCCAAGTCAGCAGCATCATCGGCGCAGTGACAGAAGGCGCAGGGACATCGAAGACCCAGCAGCTCGCCAAATTTCTCAAGGACGGGAAAAAGCTGATCATTTCGACGGTGCAGACGTTCCCGTTCGTTCTCGATGCCATCGGCAGCGAGCATCGCGGCGGCAAATTCGCCATCATCATCGACGAAGCGCACAGCAGCCAGGGCGGACGCACCGCCGCCGCCGTAAGCGCGGCCTTGAACGAGAAAGAAGCGAAGGAAGACGAGGAGGAAACGACCGAGGACAAAATCAACCGCATCATCGAGCAGAAGAAGCTGCTGCCGAACGCGAGCTACTTCGCTTTCACCGCCACGCCCAAGAACAAGACGCTGGAGATGTTCGGCATCCCTTATCCCGAGGGCGGCGAAGTGAAGCACCGGCCCTTCCACGGTTACACGATGAAGCAGGCCATCCAGGAGGGCTTCATCCTCGATGTGTTGAAGCACTACACCCCGGTCAATAGCTACTACCGCCTCGCGAAGACCATCCCCGGCGACCCGGAGTTCGATGTGAAGAAGGCGCGCAAGAAGTTGCGCCTTTACGTCGAGAGCCACAGCAAGGCCATCCGCGACAAGGCCGAGATCATGGTGGACCATTTCATCGAACAAGTCGTCGGCCAAAACAAGATCGGCGGACAGGCCCGCGCAATGGTTGTCACCGGCAGCATCCAGCGGGCGATTCAGTATTTCTTCGCCTTCCGCGATTACCTCACGGAAATCAAAAGCCCTCACAAACCCATCGTCGCCTTCTCCGGCGAGCCGGAGTTCAAGGGCGAGAAAGTCAGCGAAGCCAAGCTCAACGGTTTTCCCAGCGGCGAGATCGCCGACCGGATACAGGAAGACCCGTATCGCTTCCTCATCTGCGCGGACAAGTTCCAGACCGGCTACGACGAACCGCTCCTGCACACAATGTATGTGGACAAGGTGTTGAGCAGCATCAAAGCCGTGCAGACACTCTCCCGTCTCAACCGCGCGCATCCGAAGAAGCACGATGTCTTCGTGCTCGATTTCCAGAATGACACAGAAACGATCGAAATGGCATTCGCTGATTACTACCGCACCACGATTCTCAGCAAAGAAACCGACCCGAACAAGCTGCACACGCTCAAGAGCGAGTTGGATGCCTTTCAGGTTTATGCCCCGGATAAAGTTGCCGAGTTGGTGGAGCTGTATCTCGGTGGTGCGGAGCGCGAAAAACTCGACCCCATCCTCGACGCCTGCGTCGCGGTGTATGTGAATGACCTCGACGAAGACGGCCAGGTGAACTTCAAAGGCAAGGCCAAGGCGTTCGTCCGCACCTACGATTTCCTCGCCACGATTCTTCCGTATGGCGTGCAGGAGTGGGAGAAGCTGTCGATCTTCCTGAACTTCCTGATTCCGAAATTGCCCGCACCGGTTGAGCCGGACTTGGCCAAAGTCATCCTCGAAGCCATCGACATGGACAGCTACCGCGCCGAGAAAAAGGCGACAATGGCCATCGCTCTGCCCGATGCGGATGCGGAAATCGGACCCGTGCCTACCAGCGGCGGCGGGCACAAGCCCGAGCCCGAGATGGACAAGCTCTCGAACATCATCAAAGCCTTCAACGACCAGTTCGGCGGTTTGTTTGCCGACCCGAAGGCGGTCGAGAAGCGCATCATAGAGGTGATTCCGCCAAAGGTTCTGGCCGACGCCAAATACCAGAACGCCAAGAAGAACTCAGACCGGCAGAACGCTCGGATCGAGCACGACAAAGCCCTGAAGCGCGTCATCACCGCGATGTTCAAAGACGATGCCCAGCTCTTCAAACAATTCCAAGACAACGACTCCTTCCGCCGCTGGCTGACGGATACCATCTTCGGAATGACCTACGAGGAGTAGGCTGGCACACAAGTTCAATGACGCGAAGAGGCTGTCCAAGCTCGTGCGCGTGCGCGGGAGTGAGGCATCCGACCGTTCGTTTGGCACTGTTGGGCACCCCAGCTCGGCGAACGCGCGTCGGCTGACCGGTTTTTGAGGTAAACCACTGACAGAAAGCGGGTTGCGCCCGAAAAAGACCCGTTTTTGGCCCGGGGGAATCGGGGGTTTCTGAAAAAAACATCGTTTCCCCGGCGGGGAATTGGGGTTTTTTCGGCAAAACGGGGTTTCCACGCGGGAGGAATCCACGTTTTTTCGGCAGAAGGGCATTTCCCCGCGGGGGAAAGCCGGTTTTTTTGAGAAAAGGTCATCTCCCCGCGTGCGGAAGTGACGTTTTTTCGGCAGAACGCCCCTTCCCCCCGCGAGGAAGGGCGGTTTTTTCGGCCGAACGGGGTTTCCGCGCTGGGCGGGAAGCCATTTTTTGGCCGGGATGCCGGTTCCCGCCGGGGCGGACACGGAGTTTCCCGGCTGGCGGGCGATCCGGCCTGGTGGGAAGGCGCTCCCCGGGAGGCGGGGCTTCCCCGTGCCGGCGATTTGTAATCGCCGTCGGGAGGCGGGTCGGAGCACGAGGGGCGGGTCTGCCGGGCGCTGCGGACGGCGGTTGCAAACCGCCGGCACGGAGGAGTCGCGTGGCTTTTCTCCCTCACCTCGTTCCTCTCCCGCTGGGAGAGTAGGCCACGCAGTCCACGTCACTTTTCCGGGAGCGCGGGTGTGTGGCCCGCAGTCGGCGGTGACCAGTGCCGGCGATTTGTAATCGCCGTCGGGAGGCGGGGCTTGCGCGTAGGTGGCCGCACCCCTCATCCGGCCGGCGGCCACCTTCTCCCCTCGCTCCGCGAAGGGAGAAGGCTTCCCCGTGCCGGCGAAGGTTCCGAGGCAAGCCGTTCCCGCTTCAGCATCGGAGAAAACACGGCGGACAAGAGTGTCCGCCTTACTGCACCACGTTGATGGTGTGCAGCACGTCCTGCTTGAACTCGACGCCAGCCGCCGTCTTGAGCTGGAACTTGAGGAGCTGCTGGTTCACGGGCTGGAGGTCGGTGATGGCGAGGGTCACGGTCCGGCCGTCGGCGGAGAGCTTGGCGGCGGTGATGTCGAGCTTGTCGTGGCCGCGCTGCTCTTTGCCGTCGGGGCCTTTGGCGAGCTTGAACTCGGGGGAGCCGTAGTTGCTCGTGCGCTGGTAATTCCAGCGTTCGCCGGAGTAGTTCTGCGCGTCCTCGGCGGCGGCCTTGTCGAGGGGCTGCGTGAAGGTGAGCGCGACGCCGGCCTTGGTGACGTTGAGCTTCGCAATCGAGACGACGGGCTTGCCGGTGTAGCGGATGCGGTCGAAGCCGCCTTCCTTGGCGGCGTTGCTCTGCCAGCCGCGCAGGCCGGCGTTGTAGAGCTGGCCGTCCACGGGGTTGAAGCGCGGGCGCATCGCGGAGGAGGTGAGCTTCACGGGAAGCTTCACCACGCCGCCCTGCGGCTGGCCGCCGATGAATTCCTTGAGCACGAGGTAGATGCTGGACTGGCCGTAGGACCAGTGGAGCAGCTCGCTGCTGAACGGGCCCCATTTGGTGCTCGTGACCCACGCTTGGCCGCCGCCGGAGTTGTCCCAGCTCTTCGCGAGCCAGCAGAGGGGCTGCGAAAAGGTCTTCACGTCGCGGCCGTGCGCGAGGTCCTCGACGCCGTAGAAGCCGCCGGGCTTGACCCAGTTGATGGGGCACATGGGCACCCAGGTGCCTTCGTTGTCGCCGGTGGTCAGCTCGCCGTTGGGGCCGACGCCGATGCCCGTGGGCGCGCGCAGGCCGGTGGCGACGACTTCGAGCTTGTGGCCATACTTGTCCACCTTCATCAGGCAGCCGGCGTGTTCGGAAATCTCGCCGTTGCCGCCGCCGCCGCCGAAGCCACGGCCGCCGCCTTTTACCGGGCCGGCTTTGGCCATGTAGAAGTTGCCTTCCTTGTCCGTGTGCAGGTCGAAGGTGAACTCGTGGAAGCCAGGTGAGCTGGTGATGTCGTCGTTGAAGGTCTCATAGACATCGCACGAGCCGTCGCCGTCGAGGTCGCGGTAGCGGGTGATTTGGTCGCGGCCCGAGGTGTAAATCACATCGTCCACAATTTTGAGGCCGAGCGTCTCGAAGCCGCCGCTGGCGAAGCGCCGCCAAGTGAGCTTGTCGAGCTTCTCGTCGAGACCGCTGACAATCCACACGTCGCCGTCCCAGGTGGAGAGCGCGGCGCGCTTGCCGTCGGCGAAGAAGTCCATGCCGCCGAAACGCACGCGGCGGTTCCACGGGTTCGGCACGGGCGGCGTGAGCACGTCCTGCACGTAAGCGCCGTCCGGCGTGCTGCTGGCGGCGAGGACGCCGTTGGTGATGACGGCCTCGGGCCAGTGGGCCTTGCCGGCTTTGGCGGTGTCATTGAAACGCGGTGCGCCCTGAGCGAGCGCGGCGACCTTGCCGGCGCTCGCCGCGTCGGTGCGCGCGATGGCGAGCTTGAACGACGAACCACCCGCACCCGCCGGGATGCGCAGCAACACACGCGCGTTGTCGGCGAGTTCGAGCTTCGCCCCCTTCGGAGCGCCGCTGAGGACGACGGTCGTCACCTGACTGTTCGCCGCAGTGAGGGTGGCCTGGTTCGCCTCGACCTTGGCCTGCGCGCCGTCCACTTCGCAGACGGCGGCGAGCAGTTCCTTCGCGTTCTTGCCGAGCGAGATGTTCCGCACAAAGGCCGTGACACCGTCGCGCTCGACGGCTTCCGCGCGCTCCTTCACCGGCGTGCCCAAGACTTCGTAGCTGAGGGTCACTTCCATGCCATGGACTTGCAGCGAACTCACGCGGCCCCACGCACGCGGCAGCGGGCCGTAAGGTTCCTTGCGCGGATCTTTGAACGAGCCGCTCGCGTCCGCCCAGCCCGGCTGCACGCGGAGGCCAAACTGCTGCTCGCCGACCAACTCGGGATGCCCGCCGTGCGAGCCGTCGAAGGTCACGCCCTTCGTCGAGACGAAGCCGCCCGTCCAGCCCGCGCTCCAGCGGAGCAAGTCCTGGTCGAAGCACATCGCGGCGTTCGTGCCGAGGCGGATGGCGATGCCCTTGTTGGCCTTGTTGACGCCGGGGAACTTCGCACCGATGCACGCCTTGAGGAAGGGGAAGTCATCCTGGATGAGGCCGGGCTTGACCGCTGGTGCGGCCGCTTTTTTCTCCGCTTTCTTTTCGTTCTTGGCATCAGCTGCCAACAGCGTGGCGGCGGCCAGGGTCAGGGCGGTGCCGAGGGCGAGGGAAGCGAATGACGGGGGCAGGGTTGACTTCATGTTTGGTGCGAAAAAGTCGCGCGCCGCACCGGTCAGCAGACAGGTCGGCGCACGAACGGGACTTCCGACCCGTGCCAAGCAACCTGCATTCAGCCGAAATCGACCGCTGCCGGCCGGCCGCCGGTCGCGCAGGCCAGGCCATCGTCGCCGGCTGAGGCGATGCATCGCGGGTTGCAGTCATTGGGCCGCCGCGTAGGATGCGCCCACTCGTTGCGCATGAACAAACTGATTTCAACCGTCATCTGGCTCGTCGTCGCCCTGCTGGGTGCGGGGGCCTACGCGACCATCGCGCTGAAGCGCGGGGAGCCGCTCAACTCGGTCTACATCCTGGTCGCGGCCCTGTGCACCTACACCATCGGCTACCGGTTCTACTCCAAGTGGATCGCCGCCAAGGTGATGCTGCTGGATGACCGGCGCGCCACGCCGTGCGAGGTGCATGAGGACGGCCACGACTTCGTGAAGACGAACAAGTGGATCGTGTTTGGGCATCACTTCGCCGCGATTTCGGGGCCGGGGCCGCTGGTGGGCCCCGTGCTGGCGGCGCAGTTCGGCTACCTGCCGGGAACCTTGTGGATTCTCATCGGCGTGGTGTTGGGCGGGGCGGTGCAAGATTTTGTGATTTTGTTTTCCTCGATGCGCCGCGATGGCCGCTCGCTCGCGCAGATGTTGCGGGATGAATTGAACACCTTCGCCGGCCGCGTCGGGCTGGTGGCGATCCTGTCCATCATGATCATCCTCCTGGCCGTGCTGGCGCTGGTGGTGACGAACGTGATGGCGGAAAGCCCGTGGAGCGTGTTCACCGTGGGCGCGACGATTCCCATCGCGATGTTCATGGGCGGCTACCTGCGCTGGTGGCGCGTGGGCAAGGTCATGGAAGTGTCCGCCATCGGAGTCGTGTTCCTCCTGCTGGCGGTGTGGGGCGGACAGTTTGTTCACGCCCATGCGGACTGGGCCAAGGTCTTCACCTTGCGGGCCGAACCGCTGGCGTGGTCCATCATTGGCTACGGTTTCCTGGCGAGCGTGCTGCCGGTGTGGCTGCTGCTGGCACCGCGCGACTACCTCAGCACGTTCATGAAGCTGGGCACCATCTTCGCGCTGGTCGTCGGCACGGTCGTGGTGCTGCCGGTGTTGAAGATGCCGGCCATCTCCGAGTTCGTGAACGGCGGCGGCCTGGTCGTGCCGGGCAAGCTGTTTCCCTTCTGCTTCATCACCATCGCGTGCGGGGCCATCAGCGGGTTCCACACGCTGATCTCCAGCGGCATCACGCCGAAAATCATCACGCGCGAAGGGCATTGCCGCGCGGTGGGCTACGGCGGCATGTGCCTGGAAAGCCTGGTCGCCATCATGGCCATCATCGCGGCGTGCTCGCTGGAACCGGGCGTGTATCTGGGCATGAACGTCGCCGGCCCGGCCGAGGCCACCGTCGCCAAGATCGCCAAATCCGGCCTCACGACCCTGCAGCCGGACGGCGCGGGCGGATGGAAGTCCGCCCCGGTCGCCGTGTCGGTGTCCGAAATGGACGCGCTGGCGAAGGAGATGGGCGAACACACCTTGTTCGGGCGCACGGGCGGCGCGGCAACGTTCGCGGTGGGCATGGCCAAAATCTTTTCGCAGGTCACGCACGGGCGCTGGCTGGACATCTGGTATCACTTCGCGGTGATGTTCGAGGCGCTGTTCATCCTCACGACGCTCGACGCCGGCACCCGCGTGGGCCGGTATCTGCTCCAGGACGCGCTGGGCCGTGTTTGGAAGCCGCTGGGTGACACGCGCAACCTCGCCGCCGGCATCCTCGCCAGCGCGCTGGTCGTCGCGGGCTGGGGCTTTTTCCTCATCCTCGGCGTGCGCGACCCCGACGGTGGCGTCAAGGCGCTCTGGCCCATCTTCGGCATCGCGAACCAACTGCTCGCGAGCATCGCGCTGTGTCTCGCGACGACGGTGATTCTCAAGATGCAACTGACCGAGCCGAAGCTCGCGCCGGAGGAATCCAAAGTCCAAAGTCCAAAGTCCAGGGTCGGCAATCCTGCCTACGCGCTCGTGACCCTGGTGCCGCTCGTGTGGCTGCTGTCCGTCACGATGACGGCGGGAATTCTCCGCACGACCGCGAAGGATTCGTTCTTCGCCGTGGCGGAGACGAACGCGCAGAAAATCCCGGGCTTGGAGAAGCAATTGGCCGAGGCGACCGCCGCGAAGGACGAGGCGAAGGTGAAGTCGCTCTCCGCCGACCTTGCCAAGACGCGCACGCTTTACTTCAACAACCGCGTGGATGGCCTCGTGACGGTGTTTTTCCTCGCGCTCGTGAGCCTCATCGTGGTGCTGTCGGTCATCGAGTGGGTGCGTCTGCTGACCCGCGCGCGCGCCGCGACGCTGTCCGAGACGGAGCCAGTCTGGCTGCCGGATTACGCGGTGGCCGAGGGCAAACCGGTGCAGTGGTGGAACATTTTCGCGCTCGGTTTCCTGCTGCTCAAGGAAGTCAGCGGCGAGGCCGCCGTGGACCGCGCGCAGGCGTGCATCCCGCGGAAGGTGGACCTGCTCGGTGGCACCAAGGCGATGGTGAAGGAGCAGCGCGCACAGGCGTATGTCGCAGCAGCGGAGAAGCGGTTTGACGGCGGGCCAAACCGGTGTTGTTAGCCACTGAAAGGAGGCGTTCATGCTCTGGGATCTCATCCAACAAGCTCAAATCAGTTCGGCGGAAAGCAAAAGCCGGGCAGCATCCAGCCGGGCTGAAGAGCTGGAGCGCCGCGTGGCGCGCCTGGAGGAGGAACTGCTTGCCACGCGCAGCCAGCTGCGCCGCCTGACGGAAATTCTCGAACAGCGTTTTGGCGAGGACTTGAACGGCGATGGCCGGGTGGGGCGCTGACATGAAACTCGGCCTCTACGGCGGCTCTTTCGACCCCGTCCACCTCGGGCACCTCCTGGTGGCGCAGGCGGCGTGCGAGGAGTTCGGGCTGGATCGGCTCTGCTTCATCCCAGCCGCGCAGTCGCCCTTCAAGCCGGGCACGAATCCCGCCCCCGCCGGCTCCCGCCTGCAGATGCTTCGGCTCGCGCTGGCCGGCCAGCCACTCTACGAGGTGGACACGCAGGAAATCGCGCGGGGCGGCGTGAGCTACACCATCGACACGGTGCGTGACTACCGGCGGCGTTTTCCCGGCGCCCAGCTGTTCTGGCTCATCGGCGCGGACCACGTCGCCAAGCTGCCGCAGTGGCGCGACGCGGAGGAACTGGCCGCCCGCGTGGAGTTCCTGGTCATCCCCCGGCCCGGCGAACCGGCGGTCCCCTTCCCTGCCCCGTTTCGTGGCGAGATGTTGAAGGGTTTCCCGCTGGGCGTCTCCTCCTCGCAAATCCGTGCGCGGGTGAAGGCGGGACTGCCGATCGAACTGCTCACCGGCCCGGCCGTCGCCGAGGCCATCCGCGCGAACAGGCTTTATCTCTGACTTGGATCTTGGCAGTGTCGCCGCAATGGAATCAAAGCAACTGGCCCTGCTCTGCCGGGAACTGGCGGACAACAAGAAAGCCGAGGACATCGTCGTGCTCGACGTGCGCAAGCTGTCGAGCGTGACGGATTACTTCGTCATCTGCTCGGGCACCAGCGAGCCGCAGCTCCGTGCCATCGTGGGCGAGATCGAAGACCGGCTGCGCGAGGAGCACGGCATCAAGGCCCGGGCGGCCGACGGGGCCGACGGCGGGCGCTGGGTGGTGATGGACTTCTTCGACGTGATTGTCCACGTGATGCACCCGGACGTGCGCAAGCAATATGACCTGGAAGGCCTATGGAGCGACGCCAAGCCCATGCGAGCCGCCACGCGGAAACGCAAGCCGGCCGCCAAGTGAGGCACTGACCAGTCCCCACGGAACTTAACCCCGGCACGGAGCCCGCTTGCCGCTAACGTGCTCAGGCCCGCTTTTCGAGCCCAAACTTGTTGATCGGCGAGACGAAACGCGGCCCTTCGCCCGTTTGAATTACCCGCACGAGGTATAGCCACAGGGCCCCCAGGATCAGGAGATTCACGGTCGATGAAACCGCGTGCCAGAAGCCGAACGCCTTGGCGGCCACCTCGCGCTGCTGTCCGGTGGCCGGCAGGCGATACTGTTCGGCATACTTCACCCGTTGAAGCTGCTTGAGCTTCGGCTGGAGCCACAGTCCACCGAGCAGGCTCAGGCCCAGCACACCCCCCACCAGCCAGACGGTTACGCGCGGCGGTTCCTTGCCGGAATACATCCATTCCGCCCCGAGGTGGGCCAAAGCGAGAAAACCGCACAGGTAATGCAGGATGAAATACCGGCCCAGCACCAGCTCCGCGACCGCCCCGTTGTAGGGCGGCGGGAAAAGCTGCTTCATCTCCGGGGTGAAGAAGGCCGGCCCGACGAAAAAGGTGAAAAACACGGTCGCGCCAAACCACACCGCCGCCACCGTCACACCAAACAATCGCAGGAAGGAAAGCACGTCGTCAGGCTAGGAAGATGCCCCTGCCCTGCCAAGCCCGGATTCCGGGCAGCTCCGTCCGGTTTCCTTCTTGCTCCCGATCTTGATCCTGATCGTGCTCCCGGAATTTGCCCTTCCGGAAGCGAGCAGGATTACGATCAAGATCAGGAGCAGGAGGAAAGCGCCGGCTAAGCCGCCGTGGCTTTCGTCGAAGCCGCCGCCTGCGCCGCAAGGGCCGCGAGCGTGACGTTCCCCGCCACGGATTTTTCGACCTCTCCAAACTTTTCGAAATGCCCGCGCACCTGTTCCCGGACGGCGTCATCCCGGGTGGCCACGGTGCCGTTGCGGCTGGTGCGCAGGGCCAGCAGGATGTCGTGACAGGTAATCTGCTCCAGTGGGCGGGCAGGCAGGTAGGCGGCTTCGCCCGCCTGGCTTTCGGCCAGCAGCCGGGCGTTTACCAGCGCCAGCAGGATCCTTCCCGCCATCCGGGTCGGCACCCCCAGCTGTTCCGACAGGGCAGCGCCCGTGGCGGGCTTTTCCCCGGCGAAAAACCGCCGGCCGATCTCCACCATGATCCGCAGGCCGATGAATTCGCGGCTGCGCTGGTCGAGGTTCTCCACCTGGCGCTCCTGGAAGTAGGCGCGGCGATTCTGGAAGCTGTAGGCCACCTGCGCGCCAAACAGCAGGATGATCCACGAGAAGTAGAGGCCGATCATCACCACCGGCACGAGGCCGAGGCTGCCGTAAACCTTGCTGTTCGACACCACGCGGGACACGTAGAGCACGCTCAGGAGGTTGTTGAGCTGCCACAGGCTGCCGCCCACGACGCCGCCCACCAGCGCGGCCCGCCAATCCACTTTCGTCGCCGGCAGCAGCGCGTAGAAGGCCGCGAAGCCCAGGCTCAGGAGCACCAGGGGGAGGAACTTGAACAGGAACGCGGTAAGCTTTCCAACGCCCAGCGGCAGCTTGGCCAGGGCTTCCTGAAAGGCCGTGAACTCCGTGCTCGACGTCAGACCGATCACCAGGATGAGCAGCACCGGCCCCAGCGTCAGCGCCGCCCAATACTGCGTCACCCGCGCAAACCAGCTCCGCCCCTGCTCAATGCCCCAGATGTCGTTGAACGTCGCCTCGATGCGCGCCAGCATCATGATGGCAATGTAAACGAGCATGAGAGCCGCGCCCGCCGACACGGCGCTGGTCTTTTGCCCATCCACGAAGTCCTTGAGCTTCTTAACGGTTTCCTGCTGGGCGCTCTCGGTTCCCTCGGCCGCCGGCACCACGGCCCCCACGACTTGGTGGATCATCATCTCCAGATACTTGTCGCCCTGCTCGCCGCGCAGGAAGCCCAGGCCGATGGTCAGCACGAGGGCGAGCATCGGCACCAGGGCGAGCAGGCTGGAATACGCCAAGGCCGCCGCCCGCACCGGCACCCGGTTGCGGATGAAGCTTTTCACCGTGAGCACCCAGAAGTGGACGAACCGCTCCGGAACGGACAGGTGTTCGTCGTCCGCCGGGGCATCCGCGTGGTCGCTCCACGTGCGCTGGGCCCGGGTGAAAAGCTGTTTTAATCGCGACAAGGCGTCGTCTGCCATGCCACGAAACTGCCGCACCCCTCGGAAAGCGACGAGTAAAAATCTCCACGGACGGAACGCATCCGTCCCCTGTGAACGCAAGTAGGCACCAGCAGAGCCGAATCACCACGCCCTCACCCTTTGTGCTTTTTGTGCCTCTTCGGGGCAAACCTCCTTCGTGGTCGAGGTTTGCAAACTCCTGCCCGGCACGTAGTGTCCCGCCATGGCCGAGCCGAAGAAAAAGCCGGTGCCCCGCGCGGAATTCACCCCCGCTGACCCTCCGTTGGATTCCCCCCCGCTCACCGACCTCCTCCCGCGCGAGCAGCTTGAACAGCTTTCCACCCTCCAGCTTGTCGACCTCATCGCCAGCAAGCTCCCGCCGCGCCACGCTTCGCTCTTCGACATGGTTTATCTCCGCGAGCGCATCGCGGCGATGGAGGAGATGAACGACCAGGCCCGTGCCGCGCTAGAGAAGATGGACGCCGCCATCGAAAAGCTCCGCTCGCCGGCCTTCCGTGTCGGCACGTTCCTGATGCCGGTGGACAAGGACAAAGCCCACGTCTGCCTCGGCGGCACGGACTACGTCTGCCGCGTGGACCCGGCCATCCCGCTTGCCAGCCTGCAAGCCGGCCAGCGCGTGCTCTGCAACGAAGCCTTCGCCGTCGTGCAAGGTCTCGGCTTCGACCGTAACGGCCCCATCGTCCGCGTGGACGAACTGCTCTCCGACGGCCGCCTGCGCATCGGCCAGGAAGCCGGCGTCAACAACCTCGTCCTCCAACGCTCCGCCCTGCTGGCGAAGGAAAAGCTCAAGCCCGGCATGGAAGTGCGCCTCGACGTAAACCAACGCGTCGCGCTCGAAATCATCGGCGTCGGTAAGCGCGTCGAGCGCGCGCTGGAAACCGTCAGCGAACTCCCGTGGTCGGCCATCGGCGGCCAGGACGAAGCCGTCCGCGCCATCCGCGACGCCATTGAACTGCCCTTCCTCCATCGCGACCTGTTCAAGAAGTTCGAACACTCGGTGCCGAAGGGCTTTCTCCTCCACGGCCCGCCCGGCTGCGGCAAGACGCTCCTGGGCAAGGCCACCGCCTACAACTTGCGCCAGCAAATCAAAGCCGAGACCGGCGTGGACCGACCGGAGTTTTTCCTGCACGTCAAAGGCCCGGAGATTCTCAACATGTGGGTCGGCGAGAGCGAGCGACAGGTGCGCGACCTCTTCGCCCAATGCCGCGAGCGGGCCCGCGACGGCGCGCTGGCGTTCCTGTTCATCGACGAGGCCGAGAGCATCCTCGGCACGCGGCGCGGCGGGCGCTTCAACAGCATTCTCAGCACGCTGGTGCCGATGTTCTGCACCGAGATGGACGGCATCGAACCGCTCACCAACGTCGTCGTCATCCTCGCCTCGAACCGCGCGGACCTGATTGACCCGGCCATCCTGCGGCCCGGGCGCATTGACCGCAAAATCCGCGTCCGCCGCCCCGACCAGGCCGGTGCGCAGGCCATCTACGAAATCTACCTGCGCGATTCCCTCCCGCTCGCCGAGCCGAAGGCCGACCTCGCCCGCGCCGTGACCGAGGCGCACTTCGCCCGCACGCCGGACAATGAGTTCGCCGAGGTGAACTTCCGCAGCGGCCGCCGCGAACTGCTCTGCCGGGGCGACCTCGCGAGCGGAGCCATCATCGCCGCCGTGGTCGAGCGTGCGAAGAGCCTGGCCATCCGCCGCACCATCGAGACCTCGGCCAGCGACCCCCAACTCACCCGCGCCGACCTCCTCACCGCCCTCCGCCTCGAACACGACGAGAACGACCTCTTCCCCGCCACTGACCTGACTGAAGACTGGCTCAAGCTCACCGACTTCGACCCGGAGAACGTGGTGAAGCTGGGGCCGGTAAGGGCGAGGAAGACGGAGCGGAGCGGGGTGGTGTAATGAACCTCCCAGATAAAACGGCACGCTTGCTGGGAACGCTTGTAATTTGTGCCTGTCTCATAATGTTGGCCGGCTACTGGCTAATGCCTGGGCCATACTGGAAATACGGTGATTACACGTTCCTTTGCGTTACGGGCGTCTGCGGATTACTTGTCGTCATCATAGAGAAGCGGTGGAGAAAAGTCGGAGGATGGCTCGTGCTGGCTGCTTCAATCCTGCTTGGCTTAGCGACGTTCGACTCCCAAAAGCGTCACGAAGAACTGAGAAGCCTGCTTCTCAGAGAAGCTGAAATCCGGATTTTGAACCAACTGCCGAACCAAGTTTCGCCGGACTAGCCTCGACGCAAGCCCAGCCATGAAGCAGAATGCCACTGCTGATTGATCGTGCGGCGAAAGACATTCCACCGCGCAAACCGAACAAATGGCCATCAAATCTGAAGGCGGCTGGACACGCAAAAGCGAGGACGGCGTGAAGTATGAAATCTCCTGCCGTCGCTACGGCGGCGAGTGGCTGTTCTACCAGCAGTTCAAACGCGGCGAGGATTGGGAGCTGGTGAAGAATCCGCTGCTTGAGGACTGGCTCGAACTGCTCGACACCGTCCGCCGCCGCATCAACCGCCGCCTGCTCCGCCCCGAGGAAGAGGTCAGCGTGAAGAAGATGATTTACGACCGCTTTCCCGGCACAAAGCTGGACTAGCACGCGTATGTCGCCCCTGATTCTCGTCACGCCCTGCCAGCAGGCCGCCGGCACCGAGTTCGCCGACGCCTCCATCAGCCTCTCGAACCGCTATACGCAGGCCATCAACGACGCCGGCGGCATGCCGCTTGTCCTGCCCGTGACCGCCACGCGCGAGCAGGTCGCCGAACTGGTCCGCCGCGCGGACGGCGTGCTGCTGACCGGCGGCGAAGACATCGAACTCAAACACTACGCGCCTGACACGCCGCCCGAGCTGGCCGCGAAGCTGGGCGAGGTCGAGCCGCAGCGCGACGTGCTGGAGTTCGCGCTCGTGGACGAGGTTTTCCTCCAGCGCAAGCCTTTGCTCTGCATTTGCCGCGGCCATCAGATGCTGAACGTCGCGCTCGGTGGCACGCTTATCGTGGATCTCTCGACGCAGCGGCCAGACGCGCTGGCGCACAAGCAGGTCGAGCGCAAGTTCGAGCTGGTGCATGACGTGGCGCTCGCGCCGGACTCGCAACTCGCCAGCATCCTCGGCACCACGCAGACGGGCACGAACAGCACGCATCACCAGGCCGTCGCGCGCGTGGCCGAGCCGCTGCGCGTGACGGGCACCACCTCGGATGGCGTGGTGGAGACGATGGAGTTGAAGGACCCGGCGCGCCTGCCGTTCCTGCAATCGGTCCAGTTTCATCCCGAGCGGCTCTACGACCGTCACCCGCACTTCGCCCAGCTTTTCCGCGCGTTCATCCAAGCCAGTTCCAAGCGATGAACGGTCTGCTCCCAGTGGCGCGCCAGCGTCTTGGACTGCGCCAGTCCTCTGGCGCTTTTGCACCGCGGCCCAAAGCGCCAGAGGACTGGCGCACTGCAAGACCTCGCGGCCTTTCGCCAGCGGTTCGGGTTGCCTAAACCGTGCTCTACTTCGACCACAACGCGACCGCGCCGCTCCATCCCGTCGCCCGGCAGGCGTGGCTGGATGCGACGGAACGGTTCATCGGCAACCCATCGAGTCTGCATCGAGTAGGCGCGCGGGCGGACGCGGCGCTCGGGCAGGCGCGGGAAAAGCTGGCGGCCATCCTTGGGTGCCATGCGCTCGACCTAGTGTTCACCTCGGGCGCAACGGAATCCGCCAATACCGTCTTCCACCATGCGGCACGGACGCTTGCGCCGGACGCAGAAGTTTGGCTCTCCGCCATCGAGCATCCGTGCGTGACCGAAGCGGCGCGCCGACATTTTCCGAAACGGCACCGGCTGATTCCAGTCACGCGCGACGGTCTGGTGGACTTGGACTGGCTCGCCAAAAAGCTGAAGCGCACCCGGCCCGGACTGCTGGCCGTGATGGCGGTGAACAACGAGACCGGCGTTGTCCAGCCCGTGCGCGAGGTGTTGGCGCTTTGCCAAGCGCAGGGGGTGCCCTGGTTCTCCGATGCCGTGCAATGGATCGGCAAGCTTCCGGCGCGCGGCCTGGGCGATTGTGATTGGTTGAGCGGCAGCGCACACAAGTTCGGTGGGCCGCGCGGCGTGGGCTTTTTGAAATGCCCGGCGAAGGGCCGCGTCGAGCCGCTGCTGCGCGGTGGTGCACAGGAGGAAGGCCGGCGCGCGGGCACGGAAAACGTGGCCGGCGTGCTGGCGATGATTGCCGCGTTGGAGGCGCGGGAACAGTCCATGCGCACCGGAGCGCCCCCGGCCAGCCTGCGCGACCATTTCGAGCGGCAGTTGATCAAGTCACTTCCCGGCACAGCCATCGTCGCGGCCACTGCCCCGCGAACATGGAACACCTCGCTGACGCTCATGCCCGAGGTGGACTGTCGCACGCGCTGGGTCGTGAAGCTCGACAAGCTCGGGGTGGCGGTCTCGACCGGCTCGGCGTGTGCCAGCGGCAAGGAGGAGCCGAGTCCCGTCCTGACCGCGATGGGTTATTCGCCCGCCGAGGCCGCGCGCGCGCTGCGGTTCAGCGCGGGCTGGGAGACGCCAGCGGCGGACTGGGACAAACTGCTTGCGGCGTTGAAGCAGGCCGACCACGAACTGCGCGGGAAACGAGCGGAATGAACTACGCCAAGGCTTTGGAGCATCTGCACGGGCTGGCCGTCTTTGGAGCGCGGTTTGGCCTGGATACCACCCGGCGCATGGCAGCGGCGCTGGACAACCCGCAGGAGCGGCTGCGTTTCATCCATGTGGCCGGCACCAACGGCAAAGGCTCGACCTGTGCGATGCTGGAGAGCGTTTACCGGGCGGCGGGGTTTCGCGTGGGATTGTTCACGTCGCCGCATCTGGTGTCGTTTCGCGAGCGGATGCAGGTGAACCGGGAGCTGATCAGCGAGGCAGAAGTGGCCCGGCTGGTGGAGGAAGTGTTTCGGGCTCAATGTTCAGTGTTTAGTGGGGAGAAGATCGAAGCCGGCGAGGCGGAATCGCCCACTTTCTTCGAGTTCGTCACCGTGATGGCGTTGAAGTGGTTCGAGGAACAGCGGTGCGATCTCGTGATCTGGGAGACGGGATTGGGCGGGCGACTCGATGCGACCAACATCGTCACCCCACTGGCGAGCGTCATCACGAACATTGCCTTTGACCATCAGCAGTGGCTGGGGAACACGCTCGCCAAGATCGCGGCGGAAAAGGCCGGCATCATCAAGCCGGGCGTGCCAGTCGTGACCGCCGTGGATGCTCCCGAAGCGCTGGCGGTGATTCGCGAGACGGCCGCGCGGAATCGCGCACCGCTGACGGTCGTGGTCTCCGAGACTTCCGGCGAAACGAGGCAACAGCCTGGGGAAAGCGCAACGCCGCGGATCGGGCTGCGAGGGGAACATCAACGACGCAACGCCGCATTGGCCGCAGCCGTGGTGCGCGCGCTGCATTCCCAACTGCCAGCGGACGACGACGCCCTGTGTCGGGGACTGGAGTCAGTGCAGTGGGCCGGCCGGCTGCAAGTTGAGCGGATAGGAGACCGAGAGTTCATTCTGGACGGCGCGCACAACTTGGACGGTGTCCGCACGCTGGTCCGGGCGCTGCGGGACGAATTCGCCGGCCGGCCCTTCGCGCTGGTGGTGGGTGTGCTGGCGGACAAGGATGTGGAGCTGATGTGTGCTGAACTTGCCCCTGTCGCCCGCCGGATCGCCGCCGTGCGAGTCACAAGCAACCGCTCATTGCCTGCGGAAGCGCTCGCGGAGATGTGTCGGCGGGCGAGTCCACGGATTCCGGTGTCAGCCCATGATTCGCTGGCCGAGGCGCTGGGGGCCCTGACCGCGGAACCGCGCGTGGTCATTGCCGGCTCGCTATACCTCATCGGGGAGGCGCTGGAGCGCCTCGGGTTGGGCACGACCTCAAGCGAAAGGGGCTTGAACGAATGGCAGCCGGGCGCGAAGACGTGAATCCTTCTGTCGCTCCAAGCCCTCGCAGGTAACTCACCTGACTGCTTGACTTGGTTTTTCCGGCTGTTATCCCTCTCCAAGCTGATGCTTAAGCGAGCCGCCAAAGCTGCCATCATTATGGCTGTAGCCCTTTCTCTGGGGTTGCATTGGGCTTTGCTTCAATCGGTCGCTTGGGCGGGCATGTTTGCCAGTTACGCCCAACAGACCACCCTTCGCGAGGCGTTCGTGAAGACCTTCGACGGGAAGAATCCCTGCCGCATCTGCAAACTGGTGCGCGAGGGCCAGCAGTCCGAGAAAACGAAGCAGTCCGTCCTGCCGCTGGTGAAAGTCGATTCGCTGCCCTACGCGAAAGCCTTCGTTTTGGAACCGCCCGCGGTGAGAACCTTGCCGGTCGTTTCTGACGTGGCCGCGTTACCACGCGCCGAATCTCCCCCCACGCCGCCGCCCCGGCTGGCGTAGTCCCTCCTCCCAAGCCCGCATGTAGCCGGGCTGTGGCGCTGCCGTGTGGCAGTGCCGTTTGAACAGCCTGTCCTCGTGCGGATTCCCGTGCGGCTTCGCGCCGCAGGTCGAATTGGGCAGGGGCGGCTGAACTTCCAGACGCATGGCAGTTAACTGTCCTTGCTGCCTTGTCTGGATTCACTAACCGCGACCCTCGCCCAACCTTCCCCCCAAAACCCCGCCTGTATGAGTGCCAGGTGGGAAGCGACGGAAGAATAACTTGGGATGCGGGGCCTGATCAGCCGGAGTGTGGTTACTTTGTCCTCCCACCCCTCGGCGCACCATGGTCAGCCCCGCATCCCGCTCAGTGAACGTTCGATTGAATTATGAAGACGGAAAGAAATCAATGCCAACCTGCCGTGCCCGACCGCCCCGCCGCACAGAATTACGGCCTAGCCGGTTTCACGCTGATTGAGCTGCTCGTAGTGATCGCCATCATCGCCATTCTGGCCGGCATGCTCTTGCCTGCCCTGTCCAAGGCGAAAGAAAAATCCCACGGCATCCGCTGCGTGAGCAACACGCGTCAGCTGGTGGTGGCCAGCACCCTCTACTCCGAGGATTTCAGCCGGCACGTGACCTTCAGCGGCGGCGTGGATCGAAAAACCCTGCTGTATCCCTACCTGCAACAGGGCACCAATAACGCCGATGTCCTCGGGCCACAGGCCTGGAACTGTCCCGCCAACCGGTTCACCAACTCGGCTGGCTATGGGTTCAATACATTGATGAACAATGTTTACGTCTCCATTGTCCGCAATCCCACGGAGACCGTGGACATTGGTGACGCGGGCCTGAACAACATTGTTGGCGGTGTGCCCACCTACATCCAGTCCACCCACCTCATGCCCCCCTCCACGATGCAGAACGCGACTTTGGGCCGGCCCAACCCCCGGCACCAAAACCGTCAGGCCGTCAGCGTGGGCTTTCTTGACGGACATGCTGCCTCGACCTTGGTGGCCGCACCGTTTTACCCCGGCCTGCCCGGCGTGTGGCAGGGCAATGGCATCACCGATCCGGGCGATGCCAACTACAAGGACCAATGGTGGGATACGTATTGACCGGCGGGACCGTGACAGGGTGAATGGAAGCCCACGGGCCGCATCCAATGCCCGAACGCATTTCCCGGTGGAAAACCCATCGGGGGAGCAGTCAGAAACACACAAAGCAGCTCCACACATAAAATGAAAGAAACCACCAAGACCGCATTGCGCGCCTCGGCTCTATTGGCCGTGGCTTTTGGCTTGTGCGTCACCGGCCTCACCGCCGCCGATGCCAAGAACCCCATCAAGGACGCGATGCAGAAATACAACAAGGCACCCAAAGGCACCGACCCCGTCTGCAAAAAGGCCGGCGCCGGCACCGCCACCAAGGAGGAAATCTCCGGCATGCTCGCCGCTTACAAGGCCATGTGCGCCGCCAAACCCCCCGCAGGGTGATCAAGCCAAGTGGACCAAACTCTGCACCGAACTCGTGAACGCCACCGCCGCCCTCGAAAAGGGAGCGCCCGGTGCCGCTGACAACTTCAAGAAGGCCAACAACTGCAAGGCCTGCCACGACGAGTTCAAGCCCGCCGCCAAGAAGTAATTCGACTCCTGCCCATGCGCCCACTGGAGCCAACCGCTCCAGTGCGGCGCGGGCGGAGGTTCCCCCGTCCCCCCGCCGCACCTCCTCCGCCCGATGAAATCCCTCTGTCTCAGCCTTCTCCTGACCCTTTCCGTCCTGCTCGTCTGCCAGGGAGCTGACCGGCCCGCGCTCCCCGCCCTCGCCTCCGGCACCAACACCTTCCGCATCACCGGCATGCACTGCGCCGGGTGCGCCGGCGGACTCGACGCCGAACTGCGGCTCACCCCCGGAGTCGCCCGCGCCACGGTCACGCTGACCAACGCTACCGCCGTCGTCACCTTCGACACCAACCGCGTCGCCACCGCGAAACTCCTCAAAGTCATCGAGGAAGCCGGCTTCAAAGGCACAGTGATCAAACCGTGAACGCCCCGGCGACGCCCACCGTGAAGGACGCGGATCCCGTCAACCGCGAAGTGGCCGTATTCCTCGCTGTCGTCGCCGTGTTGGCCATGGGATTGGCGCTGCTCACTTGGTTCATTCGCCGCCCAGGAGCTCCACCCATCCCGGAGCCCATCCCGACCGCCACCCGCAAGCTGGTGGATTTCTCCCTCGTGAACTGGGATGGCCGCAAAGTCACCCGCGCGGAAGTGGCCGGAAAATTTCTCGTCGTCAGCTTCCTCTCCACCAGTTGCTCGGCCACCTGCACGGAAGTCAACCGCCGTCTGGAACAGGTGCAGACGGCCAACGCCGGGGCCAACGATCTGCGGCTGCTCTCGCTGAGCACGGATCCGCGCACCGACCAACCGCCAGCGCTCGCGCAGTTCGCCCGCCGCTGGAACGCCGACCCGCAACGCTGGTTTATTCTCACCGGGGAGAAGGAGGCGCTGCACCGGTTGATCGAGACCAGCTTCCTCACGCGCGACCCGGCGCTCGCAGACCAGCCGGGAGCGGGTTTCCGCCACCATTACGCCATCGCGCTTGTGGATCGCTCCGGTGCCGTGCGCCATCACTTCAACGGCCTCGCGCCTACGGTCACGGCGGATGTGCTGGATGCACTGCATGAGCTGCGAAAGGAGCTTCGTTGAGCTCCCGTTGCTTGGTTCTTGCCGTGGTGACAGCCGTGCTCCTGTGCGGCTGCCAACCGCCGGATTCCGCCAATACAGTCTCACCCCGCAGCGCGGTGGATTCCACCCAAGCCATCAGCAAAGCCCGCTCCTTCCCCACGCGTGGCGTCATCCGCGAGCTGCCCGGCGGCGACAAGGCGGTCATCCGCCACGAGGAAATCCCCGGCTACATGCCGAAGATGACGATGGAGCTGACCGTGCGGCACACGAACGAACTGGCCGGCCTCAAGGCGGGCGACGAAATCACCTTCACGCTCTTCGCCGATGCGGACACGCACTGGATTGAAGGGTTGCGCCGCGTCAAAGCCGCTTCCGCACTGGTCGTCGAGCCGCCGTCCTCCCGCCAAGCTGCGCTCACGCCCAAGCTCCGCGAACTCCAACCCGGCGACCTAATGCTCGATGCCGAACTGCTCGCCGAGACCGGGCGCCCTGTGAAGTTCTCCGACTACAAGGGCCGCGCGCTCGCCTTCACCTTCATCTTTACCCGCTGCCCGCTGCCGGACTTCTGCCCGCGCATGGGCAACCGCTTCAAGGAAGCCCGCGAACTGCTCCTCAACCGCCCCAACGCCCCGACCAACTGGCAGTTCCTCTCCATCTCCGTCGCCCCCGAGAACGACCTGCCGCCCGTGCTCGCGAATTACGCCCGGAACTATCGCGGCACGAACCCCGACCGCTGGCTCTACGCTGTCGCGAGCACCAACGCCCTCGCCCAAATCGCCTCCCCGCTGGACCTCAAGTATGCCCGCGAAGGCGGCAGCATCGCGCACAACCTCCGCACCGTCGTCCTCGACCCCGCCGGCCGCATCACGCGCCAGTTCGACGGCAACACTTGGAAGGCCGCCGAGCTCGCCGACGCTTTGGCCGAAGCCGCACTGGCAACCGCCCCACGAACCGCCCCACCATGAAACTCCTCCCCCATCTCCACCTCCTCGCCGCAATCTTCCCCGTGCTATGGGGCGGCTGCGACCCTGGCCCCAAGCCATCTGCTCCGTCCGCCGCTGCTGCCGCCCAGACGAGCAACGCACCAGCCGGCGAACGAGTTGTGGACAGCCACGCTCACGCGCACAGCGACCAACCCAAAAAATCTGCCAAAGGTAAACGGGATGTGGTGCGCGTGGGCATCGAAAGCCTGGATATCACGGTGGACGGCAGCACCATCCATCTACTCCTCGGCGATTACCCTGCGGATACCAAGCTCCCTGTGCTCCACCATGTTCGCTCAACCGACGGCGGCATCACTTGGTCCCAGCCCGTCCGTGCGGATGCCGGCGCACCCACGCCGCACATTCCACACCGTGGGATGGACGCGCAAATTGCCGCGAGCAACGCGAAGCTCGTCGCGCTTTGGAACACGCCGGGCACGGGCTTCATGGGGCGCGGGCCGATGGCCACGGCGCTTTCCGCCGACGGAGGTGCGACGTGGCGCCCCGGCCCCAACCCGGCGGACGACGGCAGCCAGGGCGACCACAGTTTCGCAGACCTTGCGGCCGATGCGGCAGGCACTTTCCACCTGGTGTGGCTCGACGCGCGCGGCACGAACAAGGCGAAGGGGCTGCGCTATGCCAGTTCCCGCGATGGCGGCCAGACGTGGAGTCGGAACCTCACGCTCGAGGCTGAGACCTGCGAGTGCTGCTGGAACACCTTGGCCGTCGGCCCCGGAGGTTCCCTGCACGCGCTGTTCCGCGACAAGAATCCCCGAGACATGGCCCTCGTCTCCTCGCTGGATAGCGGAGCTACCTGGAGTTCCCCCGTGCCGGTGGGCAGGTTCAACTGGGACTTTCAGGGTTGCCCGCATGTCGGAGGGGGATTGTTGGGCACTGATGGCCGGGTGCACGCGCTGGTCTGGACCGGAGCGGCCGGGCACAGCGGTGCCTATCACATGCATTCCGCCGACCGGGGCCGCACCTGGTCAGCCCCGCAACGCCTCGGTGATGCCGATGCCCGGCGCGGCGATCTCGCCTCCGCTGGTGCCGGCAGCCTCGCGGCCGTTTGGGACCGGGTGGCCGATGGCGAGAGTCGCGTTTATGCCGCAACCTCATCGGATGGCGGCAAGACATGGTCGGAGCCGGTGCCGCTCTCCAGCCCGGGAGTCAACGCCGCCTACCCCCGCGTGGTCGCCCTCGCCGGGGGCTACCGCGCTTTCTGGACCGAGTCGGTGCCCGGCCAGCCAAGTGCCTGGCGCACGGCCAAGTTGAATTGAAGTCGTGCTTGCGGAGCACAGAAAACGCTCGCCTCGCCGGGAAGCGTTCCCCAACATCCGCCCGTTTCGCGGTCCAGTCCGCACTGCATGAAAGCCAAAATCATCATCACGCCGAAAAAGGCCGTCCTCGACCCCCAAGGCAAGACCGTGCAAAGCGCGTTGGAGCATATGGGCTACCAAGGCGTCGCCGGTGTCCACGTCGGCAAGTATGTGGAGATCGATCTGGCCCCCGGCACCGACCGCGCCGCCGCCCAGCAGGCCCTGAATGACGCCTGCCACCGCTTCCTGAGCAACCCGGTGATCGAAGATTACCGGCTGGAGATTGCGGACTGACCCGAGCCACGCGATGCCGACCTTGGTTCCCCAACCAACCGTCATCACGGCGGCGGGCAACAAGCCCAAGCTCATCGAGGAATTCATCGGCCGAGTGAACACGCGCACCGAGGCCGTGAGCATCGCCCGCATGAAAAGCCCCCCCGGCTGGGTGGAACCGGGCCAGACGCCCGAGTTTGACGAATACACCCTCGTATTGAAGGGAATGCTCCGAGTCACCCATCAAGCCGGGGTCACCGAAGTTCCCGCGGGGCAAGCCATCATCACCCACCGGGGTGAGTGGGTGCAATACAGCACCCCGGGCCCCGAGGGTGCCGAATACCTTGCCGTCTGTTTGCCGGCCTTTTCTCCCCAAACCGTCCATCGCGACGCCTGAACTCATGAACTTCGCTGTCCTCCAATTTCCCGCTTCCAACTGTGATCAGGACGCCGTCCATGCCATGCGCTTGCTTGGCCACTCGGCACGGCTGGTCTGGCACAAGGACAATTCCCTGGGCAGTGCGGACGCGGTGATCGTGCCGGGCGGTTTCAGCTACGGAGATTACCTGCGCTGCGGAGCCATCGCACGCTTCAGCCCGGTGATGCAGGCGGTTAAGCAGTTCGCGGACAACGGCGGGCTGGTCATCGGCATTTGCAATGGCTTTCAGGTGCTGTGTGAGGCGCACCTGCTGCCCGGCGCACTCATCCGGAACCGCTCACTTCAGTTCCGCTGCGAACACGTCTACCTGAAAACCGTGGCGCGCGACACGCCATTCACCTCGCAAATCCCCGAAGGCAAGATCCTGCATGTTCCCATCGCACACGGCGAAGGCTGCTACTTCGCCGACGCCGAGACCCTGACGCAGATGAAGGCCAACCGCCAAATCCTCTGGCAATACTGCAACGCGCAGGGCGAACTGACCGACGATGCCAACCCCAACGGCACCTTGGAGAACATCGCCGGCATCTGCAATGAGCGCCGCAATGTGGCCGGCCTCATGCCCCACCCCGAGCGCGCGTGCGAGCCGATGTTGGGCAGCGCGGACGGCCGCCTCATCTTCGAGAGCATGGTGCTCGCACTGGATCAGAAGCAGGCCAAGCTGGCAGCCTGACCGCAGCGCGCAAACATCACCAGCTAAGGTCTTTCCCCCGCTTGCCATTCCTGAATCGATTCCGCTATCCTCCAAACTCAATGCACAGACACACTTTTGGCAAGGCCTTCCACTTGCCCGCTTGGCTGGGAATGGTCCTTTCGGCCATGTTGGGTCTTACCCTGCCGGCCGAGGCGGCAGAGTTCGCCGGCGCACACTCGATATCGGAAGGAGGCAGGCCTGCGAATTACGAGGTGGCTCTGGACGAGATCAGTGTCCGTCCGTTGAAGGCCGTTTCACGTGCCCAGTCGGTCGCGGCTTTTGCGTCGGCCGAAGCGGTCCGCGTCCATGCGGAGTTGCTCGCCCGGACCACGGGCCAAGAGGTAGAGCTCGTGCTCTATCAGGCCGGCAAGCCCCGGACCGAGCTCACGCGCCGCGTGCTAACCAGACAAGTGCTCGTCCACCTCGCCCCAGGCATGGATGCCGCGGCCTTGGCGACAGCCATTGGAGCGGTCTCAAAGGGCGAACTTTCCTTCTCCCCGGGCTATTTCGTGCTCGAAGCTCCGGTGGCAGGCGGATCACTTGCGGTGGCGGCGGCCTTGCAAGGACGCCCCGGCGTGCACTCCGCAGAGCCATTGCTCGGCCGCATGTGGACAAAGATGTTCGTCCCGAATGACACGCTGTTTTCCAACCAATGGCATCTGCTTAACACCGGTCAGAACGGCGCGCTGACGGGAATGGACATCAACGTGACGAACGTTTGGGACCGCTTCCGCGGAACCGGAGTTACCATCGGCATCGTGGATGATGGTTTGCAAGGTTCGCACCCGGATTTGACCAATAACTACAACGCGTCACTCGGCCTGGACGTAAACGACGGCGACTTTGACCCCAGCCCGAATGTAACTAACGACTTTCACGGAACCGCCGTGGCCGGCGTGGCTGCGGCTCGGGGCAACAACAATCTCGGTGTCTCTGGCGTGGCCTTTGAAGCCACGCTGGCGGGCATCAGAATGCTCGGCGACCCATTAAACCTGACTGATGTGCAAATTGGCCAATGCCTGACCCACTCGAACCAGGTCATTCACATCTACAACAACAGTTGGGGCCGCTCCGGCACCTTCTCAGACCTTTTCCCCCTTCCCGTGGCCATCTCAAACGCACTGGTTAGTGGAGCCCAGAATGGACGCGGCGGGCTTGGGAGCGTTTTTATCTTCTCAGCGGGAAATGAGGGCTCTGTTGGCGGTAACGGCAATTACAGCGGATTGGCTAACAACGTCTATGCGCTGCCAGTGGCGGCCCTAAACGACCGCCTCGCCCGGGCCTCTTACAGCACGCCCGGCGCCCAAGTCGTGATCGGTGCGCCGGCCGGCAATGACGCCACCCGCCCGCAAGGCACCTCAACGACCGATCTCGTGGGTGACAATGGTTACAACACCGCCACCACCATTGACCCGCTCGAATATAGCGACCGGGACTACACTTCCCGCTTCAACGGCACATCTTCTGCCGCACCCGTAGTGTCCGGCGTGGTTGCATTGATGTTGCAGGCAAACCCCGGCTTGGGCTGGCGCGATGTGAAGGAGATTCTGATCCGCTCCGCGACGATGAACGATACCAACAGCACCGGATGGGCTACGAACGCAGCTGGTTTCCGCTTCAACCATGATTTCGGAGCCGGCTTGATCAACGCAGGTGCTGCCGTGGCGTTGGCGACAAACTGGGTAAACCTCGGTGCCCAGACAACTTTTGTGGCCGCGCAGAGCAACTTGAACATCGCCATTCCCGACAACTCGACCAACGGGGTGGTGGTAAGCGTGCCGGTATCCGGCTCCAACATGCGACTGGAACACGTAAACCTGTTGGTGGACATCCAGCATCCGATTCGGGGCGATTTGGAAGTGTTCCTCACGGCTCCGTCGGGCATGACCAGTGTCCTTGCGGTTCCCCGTAACGACTTCAACCCTGACTACGCCGGCTGGACCTTTCTGTCCGTTCATAATTGGGGTGAGCTGGCGGACGGCAGCTGGACGGTGCGGGTCAACGACCGCAGACAGGGTAACGGCGGCATCCTGAACACGGTGCGCCTCGAATTCCTCGGCACTTACACGAACATCAACCAAGTTCCGACCAATCCGCCAACCATCACGGGGCAGCCGCGCAGCCGCACCGTCACCCAGGGATCCACCGTCAGCTTCAGCGTGGATGTCGCGACGAATGCGACCCAACCGGTGAGTTATCAGTGGCGCTACAATGGCTCCAACATTCTCAACGCAGTGAACCGTGTGTTGACCCTGACCAATGTGCCCGCCGCTTCAGCCGGTCTTTACTCTGTGCGCGTCGCGAATCCCGTCGCCACCAATTTTAGCGCCGAAGCCGCGCTGTTCGTCAACGCCCCGCCCGTGATCATCGCCAGCCCGTCGAACCAATCCGTCACGCTGGGTTCCAACGTGACCTTCACGGTCGCGGCCACCGGCACGGCTCCGTTTGAGTATCAATGGCGGCGCAACGGAGCTCCCATCAGCGGTGCCACCAGCCAGAGCTACACCATCACCGGCGTGCAGACCAACCAGGCGGGGACATACGACGTGCTGGTGGGCAACAGCTTTTCCTCCGTCTTCAGCTCCGGCGCCACGCTGACGGTGCTGCCACCGTTCACCTTAACTCCACAGCCTACGAATGTTTCCGTGACGGTCGGCGGCAATGCGTCGTTCACCGTCGGTGCCGTCGGACTGGGCGCGTTCACGGGACCGTTCACCTACCAGTGGCTGCTCAATGGTTCACCCATTTCCGGGGCCACGAACACCACGCTGAGCCTATCGGGCGTGGGGCTGGGCAACTCCGGTGGCTACACCTGCCTCGTGGGCTCGCCGCTGGGCAGCATCACCAGCACCAACGCGCTGCTGACCGTGTTCAACCCATTCACGGTTGGTTCCGCGGCATTCCAGCTCGGCGGTCTGTTCCAACTCACTGCCTCGGGTGACAATGGCCGTTCTTATCGCCTGGAATCCTCGACGAACTTGGTCAACTGGACCCCGGTGGTGACCAATGTCGTCGCGGGCGGCTCGGCCACCTTCACGGACAGCGGCGCCTCCGGCAAGGTCCTGCGCTTCTACCGCATCGTGCTGCTGCCGTAGGCAGTTATCCCCTGCCCCGCGCAGGAGATTTCACTGCCCTGCCCACGCCTCCCATCATGACCCGCCCTGTGATGACGGACATCAAGTCGCTGACGCGGGAGGAGCTGGAGGCCCAACTCAAGGCATGGGGGGAACCAGCTTATCGGGCAGGTCAGGTGCTCGACTGGCTTTACGCCCGGCGCGCGGCCACATGGGAGGCGATGACCAATCTGCCGAAACCACTGCGGGCCAAGCTTGCCGAGCAGTTTACCCTGCACACGCTGGAACTGGTCAGGCAGCAGGGGGCGCACGACACCACCCGCAAGTTCCTCTGGCGGTTGGCGGATGGTTCGTTGATCGAGAGCGTCCTCATTCCGGCCAACCCCGCCCTCTACGGTGAAGCCAGCGATCGCCATACGCTCTGCGTCTCCACGCAGGTCGGCTGCGCTTACGGCTGCAAGTTTTGCGCAAGCGGCCTCGATGGATGGAAGCGCAACCTCAACCCGGAGGAGATCGTTGAGCAGGTGCTCGCGACGGAACGCGCCGTGGCAAGTGAACGGCGCCAGGCGACGGGTGAGACTCCCACGCCAACCGGCACACGGCATCCGTCACGCACCGTGAACAACCTCGTCATCATGGGCATGGGCGAGCCGCTGGCGAATTACGAGCACCTGCTGAAGGCGCTCCGCCTGCTGAACGCACCGTGGGGCGGAGGCATCGGCGCGCGCAAGATCACCATCTCCACCAGCGGGCTCGCGCCCCAGATTCGCCGGCTGGCCGCCGAACCGGAGCAGTTCCGGCTTGCCGTCTCCCTGCACGGCGCCACCGACGAAGTGCGCACCCGCATCATGCCCGTGAACCGGAAGTATCCGATCGCCGAACTGGCCGCCGCCTTGGCGGACTACCAGCGCGCAAAGGATCAACTCATCACCTTCGAATACATCCTCATCGCCGGAGTGAACGACGGTCTGGACCAGACGCGCCCGCTGGCCGCCCTGGCCGAACGGCTTCATGCGAAAGTAAACTTGATCCCATACAACGCGGTGGAAGGGCTGCCTTGGGTGCGCCCCACGGAAGCAGTCTGTGAAGGGTTTCTCGCCGCGCTGGAACAGCACGGCGTCACCGCCACCCTGCGCCGGGAGAAGGGCGGTGACATTGACGCCGCCTGCGGTCAACTGCGGCTCCGGACCGAGCGCGAAATCAATGGGGCCGGGTGAGGCCTCACCGCGGCACGTAATACTTGCGGGTGTATTCCTGCACCATGCGCCAGGTGCTGAACTGGGGCACGAGCGTGGTCATCGCCCGACGCACCTTGCCGAGCCACTGGCGGGGAATGCCGTTGGCGTCCCGGTTGTAGAAGCACGGGATGACCTCATCCGTGAGCACCTTGAACGTGTTGGCACTGTCGCGCCGGTCCTGCTCCTCGATGTTTGCCGGGTGCGTGTCATCACCGATGGCGAAGCCGTTGGTCCCATCAAAGCCCTCGCGCCACCAGCCGTCCATGATGCTCATGTTCAGGCAGCCATGGGAACCGCACTTCATGCCGCTCGTGCCGGAAGCTTCGAGTGGGCGGCGCGGGTTGTTCAGCCAGACATCGCACCCGGAGACCATCTGCCGGGCCACGTGGACATCGTAGTTCTCGATGAAGAACAGGTGTCCCTTGAGGTCGCTGAACTTGCTGAGATGAATAATGTTCTGGATGAAGCGCTTGCCCTCGTCGTCGCGCGGGTGAGCCTTGCCGGCGAAGATGAACTGCACCGGGCGCAGTTTGTCATGCGCCAGGCGCACGATGTTCTCGAATTGCTGGAAGATCAGCGGCGCACGCTTGTAGGTGGCAAACCGCCGCGCGAACCCGATCGTCAGGGCGTCGGGGTTGAGCATGTGATCGAAATTGATGAAGTCGCTCTGCGTGAGCCGCTGGCCCTGGATCAGAAGCCGGCGGCGGGTGAACTCGATCAGCTCGCGGCGCAGCCGATAACGCAGGGACCAAAGCTCCTCGTCCGAGATGAACTCGGGATCCGCCATGCGCTGCCAGAACTCCGGCTGGTTGATCTCCCGCTCCCAGTCGATTCCGGGTTTGCTCTTCCAGAAGCGCGTCGTCTCCGTCGTGGAGGTGTCCGGAAACTCGTGCGCCGTGCTCAGTTTCTTGCGCCAGAAGCGTCGGACCGTCCCCTTCATCCAGCCGGCGACATGCACGCCGTTAGTGACGTGACCAATGGGCACCTCGTCCACGGTTTTGCCCGGGTAGAGACACTGCCACATCTCGCGGCTGACATGGCCGTGCAATTCGCTAACGCCGTTGGCAGCGCGGCTGCCCTTAAGCGCCAGCACCGTCATGCAGAATGGCTCGCGTTCGTCAGCGGGATTCACGCGCCCCAGCGCCATCAACTCCTGATGCGAAAGCTTCAGGTTGGAGCTGAACTTGTTGGCCGCAAAACTCATGAGCTCGCTGCTGAACCGGTCGTGCCCCGCCTCCACCGGAGTGTGCGTGGTGAAGAGGCACTGCGCCTTCGTTTCCGCCCACGCCTGCGCAAACGGCTTGCCCTCCGCCATCTTTTCCCGGGCCAATTCGAGGGTGAGGAAGGCCGCGTGGCCTTCGTTCATGTGGACGGTGGAAGGCTGCAAGCCCAGCTCGCGCAGCAGCCGCACCCCGCCCACGCCCAGCAGGATCTCCTGCATCACGCGCGTCGTGCTGTCGCCGCCATAGACCCGCAGCGTGAGGTCGCGCTGGTGCGGCTCGTTCGCCGGCAGATTGGCATCGAGGAGATATACAGGGCAGCGGCCCACGTTGGCCCGCCAAGCGCGGAAGCTCACCGTGCTTTGCGCTACTTTGACGGAGCAGACCAGCGGCTGGCCGTTGGCGTTAAGCACCGGTTCGATCGGCAGGTTTTCGGGGTTTAGCTGCGCGTAGTATTCCGTCTGCCAGTTGTCCTGATTGACCGTCTGCTGGAAGTAGCCCTCCCGGTAAAACAGCGTGATGCCCACGAAGCCCAACCCGAGGTCGCTCGCCGCCTTGGCGTGGTCGCCGGCCAGCATGCCCAAGCCCCCCGCCGCGATGGGCAGCGTCTCATGGAAGCCGAACTCCGCGCTGAAGTAGGCCACCGGGTGCTTGAGCAGCTCCGGGGCATTCTGTGCTCCCCACGTGTCCTTGTTACTGAGATAGGCGTCGAAGTTCTTGATGGCCGTGCGCACGCGCTCGGCAAACTCGGGCTCCTGAAGGCGCATCCGCAGCTCGTAGTCCGACACCTCGTGGAGGATGGCCACAGCGTTGTGATAGAGATTCGTCCACCCGCGCGGGGAGAGATCGTGGAAGATTTCCTGCGGCTCCTGATTCCAGGTCCACCACAGGTTCTTGGAGAGGCGGTGCAGTCCGGCGATCAGTTCCGTGAGTTGTGCGGGTGTGAGCGGTTTATGGTTCATAAGACAGCCGTGCCACGGGGAGACCAGGGTTGGGATGCCGCCCAGCAGCAAACCGACGCTAGGGAGCAACGCGCCGCAGGGCAAACAAAAAGCCTGCATCGTTTGGATGAAAGAGCGGTCATTTGTAGAAGGTGCGGAGAGGAAAAAGGCGACCGCCTCGGTTCGATAGCGCATGCGTCTGCCCACCAGTTCGCCCTACTGCCCAGCGATCAGAGGTCAGGCGATTTTCGGGGCTGGCAGGCCTTTACAGGCAATCATTTCAGGAGGAGTGCTGAATTCCACGGGGCACAGAAGCTCACTTAAACAGGTTCATCTTGATCCCCTCGGGACAGATAATCACGCCACAGTGAGGACATGCCCGCAGACTCCAATTGCAGCCATGCTTGCCGTTCTCAAAGGCTTTGCCACAGGCACCACACACCGGACTAAAAAGCCACCGATGCTTGACCTGCCCGCAACCGCACTCAGGACAATGCTTGCCCACTTGCTTGGGCCTAAATTCCTGGCGACATGCCGGGCAGGAGAGCTTGGGACAAGCCAAGTAATCGGCAATCCAGACCAAAGCAAACAGCGACCCAAACCACAGCCCCCAACCAAGTCTTTCCACCATCGGCAGCCAATTTACCCCAGCCACAGCCGCCAAAACGACCCCAAGCCCGGCGAAAAAGAGCCGTGTCTGATACTTGCGATACCGTTCGGCCTGTGGAGCAAATGCTTCCCAATACTCACGCACGCGATCATCCGCGTTGCCTGGTGGAGTTGGAGTCGGAGTGGATGTCATTTTGGAGTCATCCGATTGAGTTCGCTTCCTCCAGCGGCGTCACCGGGTCAATGAACAGCCACGCCACCGCGCCGAGGAAGTAGATGCCCGCGGCGACCAGAAAACAGGTGATCCAGCTCTCCAAGGACGGCTTTGCGTCGGGTGCGGTCTTGCCCGCTTCGAGGATGAGGCCCACCACCCACGGCCCAACCGCGCCGCCAAGGTTGCCCATCATGTTCATGCTGCCGGAGAGCGCGCCCGCGTGCCGGCCGCCCACGTCCATGCACGCGCCCCAACCACCGGCCATCGCGAGGTCGTTCGAGAAGCTCGCCAGCCCGAGCGCGACCATCGCCCAGACCGGATCGCCGAGTTTGGTGGCGACGATGAGCATCGCGCCAGCCGCGAGCAGGCCCGTGCAGGCCACCACACGGCGCGCCCAGCGCACGCTGTCCCATTGCTCGGCAAACCGCTTGGCCAGCCAGCCGCCCACGAAACAGCCGACGCCGCCGAAGAACAGCGGCAAACCCGCCAACAGCGCGCTTTTTTCCAGGGACACGCCCCGCGCCTCGCGCAGATAGGTGGGCAGCCAGGTGATGTAGAAATACCAGCCATAGCTCATGCAGAAGTATTGCAGCCACAGCAGCCAAACCGTCGGGCTGGCGAGAAGCTTGTCCCACGGCATCTTCCCGTGGCCGGGAGCGTTGGCCTCCGCGCCGTCCATGAGCGCCAATTCGGCCGCGTTGACCGACGGGTGCTCGGCCGGCCGGTCGCGGAACCAGCGATGGAAGCCCACCGCCCAAGCCACGCCCAGCAGGCCGAACAGCACGAACGCGACACGCCAGTTCACCACCGCCAACACCCCCGCCACGAGCAGCGGTGTAAAAGCCCCGCCCCACCGCGCACTCAACCAGAGAATTCCCTGCGCCCTCACCCGTTCGCGCGAAGGCAACCAGATGGTGAAAATCTTGGTGACGTTGGGGAAGCAGCCGGCTTCGCCCACGCCAAAAAGAAACCGGCACACCAGCATGGAGACATAGTTCCAAGCCGCGCCCGTGGCGGCGGTGAAGACCGACCACGCCAGCACGACCTTCATCAGCACACTGCGCGGGCCGAAGCGGTCGCCCAGCCAGCCGCCGGGAATTTCAAACAGCGCATAAGCCAGCGTGAACGCGGAGAAGACCGCGCCCATCTGCTTCTCGGAGAACCCCAGCTCCCGGCGGATTTCCGGCGCGGCCTGCGAGATGCAGACGCGGTCAATGTAGGTGATGACAGCCAGCAGGATGACAAACACCATCATCGTGTGGCGGGCGCGCGTGGGCGCGGCGGCGGGGGCGGACATGGGGCGAGTGAACCCGATTTCGGGCGGAATCGCCAAGCGGCAATGTGCGCGAATTAGCGGCCAGCGCGTTCAAAGGCTTCCCGCACCGGCCGGCCGATGGTGTTGGTCGGCAGTTGCAGGTCCAATAACCACGCGATGGTGGCGGCCGTGTCCGGCATGGTGATCGCGTTGGTCAGCATGTGGCCGCGCCGCACACCCGTGCCCCAGGCAATCCACGGGATGGTCATGTCCTCGGGCCGGTCCACGCCATGGCTCAGGCCCGCGCCGCCGTGGTCAGCGGTGAGCAGGAAGAGCGTGTTGGTAGCCCCGCTGCGTTCAATGCCCGCCCGCAGCTCGGTCAAGGCCGCATCGCACTCGGTTAATGCGGCGACGTATTCCGGCGAGGGCCAACCATTGAAGTGCCCGGCCAGGTCCGCAGCGAGAAAATGCACGAACATCAGGCGCGGACGCTTCGCGATGAAGTGCGCCGCAGCCAGCGCGGCCACGTGCCGAGCGCCTTGCAGATGGTTGGTGCGGTAGAAATCACCGGCGTTTGGCACCGGATAGGACAGGTGGTTCACCGAGCCGGTCGGGAACAGGTAGGCCAACTTGTCCTTACCGGAGAAAGCGGCCGTGACCAAGCCGTTGGATGTGGCCAGCGAAAGCACCGTCGGCACTCGCAGCGTGCCAAAGGCCGGAATCCATTCGTTCCAGAAGACCCCGTGTTCCTCCGGCCCGAGGCCCGTGAGCATGGACGTGTGCGCGGGCAACGTGAGCGGCGGCACGATGCTCCGGGCGCTCCACGACACCGCGCCCTCGCGCGCCATCGCCTGCAAGGACGGCATGGCGGCGGTCTGCGCCGTGTCCGGCCGTGTGCCATCGAAGCTCACCAGGATAATGTGGGCGGGACCACTGGGATTGATCTTCGATGCCGTAGCCGCCGGCTGTCCCGTGCCGACGACGGCAGGACTCGGCGGCGCAGGCTGGTCCTTGCAGGCAGCGAGCCACACCACGCAAGCCAGCAGGACCACGGGAAGATGACGCGCGAACCGGTTCACAGTAATTCCCAGCGGTCGGACATCGCCGCCTGACCGTAGTGGCTGCCGGTCTCATCCAGCAGGTTCCACACGATGGCCTGTTGGATACGGAATCGACGGCCCGTCTTCGAGATGCGCACGCCCGCGTAGTTGGCGATGTGCCCGTGCGCCGTGACCTCCGCGAGAAGCCGCGCGCGTTCCTCCCGAGCCACCGGCTCAGCGGTGAGCCGCGATGGCGTGCGGGTGAGTTCGTCCCAGGGCATCTCCCACAGCGCGAGCGCGGCGCGGTTGCCGTAATTGAGCACGGGGTCGGGCTGGGTTCCGTGCGATACGAGCACAAACGGGGCGTGGAAGAGAGCCTCAGCGAGCGCGCGTGGCTCGATGCGCCCGGGCACCAGGTCACGCCCGAGCCAATGACGGAAACTCCGCGCCAGCGCCGCCGCATGCGCGCAGCCCCAGTCGGTTGACCACGGCTCGCTCATCTTAGTTTGGGGAAAAACTCCCGCGCCGTCCGGCAGGTCGCGGCACTGAGTTCATCAAGGGAACAGTTCTTGGTCTGGGCCACCACGGCGGCGATTTCCTTTACGTAGGCGGACTCACAGCGCTTGCCGCGATAGGGCATGGGCGCGAGGAACGGCGCATCGGTTTCCAGCATCAGACGATCAAGCGGTGTGGCCGCCACGGTGGCGCGCACCTCCGCGGCGTTCTTGAAGGTCACAATGCCCGTGAAGCTCACCAGCGAGTTCAGCGCCAGCACGCGCCGCATCTGCTCCGGTGTGCCGACAAAGCAGTGAAATACACCGCGCAGGCGACCGGCGAACGGCTCCATCATCCGCAAGGTTTCGTCGAAGCACTCGCCGCGCGTGTGGATCACGCAGTTCAGGCCCGTCTCCGCCGCAATTTCGAGTTGCTGCTGGAACGCCTCCGCTTGGCGGGCCTTCACGTGTGCGTCGTCAGCCGCGTTTCCGCCACTCGCACTCGGCAGCCGAAAGTAGTCCAAGCCAGTCTCACCGATGGCGACGACCTTCGGATGCTGCGCCAGCGCGCGCAACTCGGTGCGAAAGTCCTTTGGGGCGCGCACCGCGTCGCTTGGGTGCCAGCCCGCCACGGCAAACACCGAATCGAAGCGCTCCGCCAGCGCGACCGCCCGTGCGCTGCTCTCCAAGTCTGTGCCGATGCTGATCAACCGTGTGATGCCCGCTGCCGCCGCCCGCTCAATGAGTTGCGGCAGGTCGGCTGCAAAATCGGGGTAATCCAGATGCGCGTGGGTGTCGAAAAAAACGGCCATGAATCAGGCCAGCGCTGGCTGGCAGCGCTTTGGATAAGCGCGACGCAGAGGCGATGCAACCGGCAATTCCGCGAAAAATTGCCGGGGACAACGGGTTTCCGATTGCGTCGCCGGCAGCGCGTTTGCTATGCCTTCGTCCGACAGCGCAAACCAAATTACGCAGAACAATTATGCCTCAAGCGATTTACCATCCGAGCCTCGAATGCGCCCAGCACGGCGGCAAATCCCTCGCCGAAGTCCTCGACTTCGCCAAGGCCGCCGGCGCGACCGGCATCCAGCCGAGCAACTACCACCTCAATGGCGGCCAGCTCTTCAAGTCCGCGAAGGAAATTCGCGACACCTTCGAATCGCGCGGCATGACGCTGGACGGCATTTCCGCGCACTGCCCGTTCTGGGTCCACACCAGCGCGTGGACCGGCACCAAGTCCGGCAACCCGTTCATCGCGCCCGACATCGCCAAAAAGTCGCCGCAGGAAGTCGAGAAATGGCATGAGAACTACCTGCTCAAGCTCATGGATCTCGCGGCCGAGCTGAATGTGAAGGTCATGCCGATGTTCTGGGGCGTGGCCTTCGGCTGGGAACTGGCAACCGGCTACCCCTGGGGTTTCTGGGCCGGGGGCGGCTTCAACCTGCTCGAGGAAGGCAAGGAACGCTTCGTCAAGAAGACCGCCAAGCTTCGCAAGCACGCCAATGAACTCGGCATCAAGCTGTGCCACGAAATCCACCCCGGCACTGCCGCCAGCACCGCCGATGACTTCAACATGCTCGTCGAGATCTGCGAAGGCGACGCCTCCTTGGGCGTCAACGCCGACCCCTCGCACTGCTGGGAAGGCGAGACCTGGGAAACCCGTTTCCTCAAGGTGGGCAGCCGCGTCTGGGCCGCGCACATCAAGAACTTCGTTGTCCGCTCCGGCTTCCCGCTCCGCGCCATGCAGCCGGACTGGGGCAAGCGCGCCATGCAGTTCACCGACCTCGGCAGCGGCGACCTGAACATGCAACGCTATGCCGAACTTCTCATCCACATCGGCTACCCGCAGCGCTACATGAAGCTGATGGGCACCAAGGACGCCCCGCTCGTGGTCGAAGCCGAAAGCGCGCACAAGGAACTCGACTACTGCTCCGCCGACGGGGTGCGCTACGTGAAGAACAACCTGCTTTTCCCCGTGGCTGCCGGCTCCTTCGAGGACGGCATGGGCGCCTAGCCGGAACCCACCGAATTGCACCTGAGGGCGCGGCGCGAGCCGCGCCTTTGGCTTTTCCAGGATGCAATCGGGAGTCAAACGGCGGAAATGAAGTTTGGCAAACTGAGCGACCCGAAAGGTTGATTTAACTGAGGGCGAGCATCAGTCTCATCTGCACTTAACTCATGGCCATGCACTCTTCTGCCCCCTTCACTGTCCCCTGTTCTCGTCGTCAGCTCCTCTGGGCCGGAGCCGCGGTTTGCGGTGCGAGCGCCCGCCTCGGAGCGGCAGAGGTGTCCGCACCGAACCCACCGCCTGAGCCGATCATCGACATCCACCAGCACACCCATTATCACGGGCGCAGTGACCAGCAGATGCTCGCGCACCAGCGTGCGATGGGCGTGACCACCAGCATTCTCCTGCCCGCTGGCCGCCCGACCGTCCGCCCGGCCACGCACGGCGGCCGCTCCAATGGCCTCGCGGCCAATTGCACGGGCAATGAGGCCGTGATGGCCTACGCCAAGGCGCATCCCGGCGAGTTCCTCTTCGGCGCGAATGAGGTGACGGACCTGCCCGAGGCAAAGGGTGAAATTGAGAAGTATCTGAAGCTCGGCGCGAAGATCATCGCCGAGCAGAAGTTTGGCGTGCAGTGCGACTCCGAGCATTCGCAGACCCTGTATGCCTTGGCCGCCGACTATGGCGTGCCGATCCTCCTGCACCTGCAGGAAGGCACCTACAATTCCGGCTTCAAGCGCCTGCCTGACATGCTGAAGAAGTTCCCCAAGACGATCTTCATCATGCATGCGCAAACCACCTGGGCGAGCATTGACGCGAACTACGACGGGAAGAACCTCTACCCCACCGGCCCCGTCGCCAAGGGCGGCCTCACCAGCCAATACCTCGCCGACTACCAGAACTGCTTCGCCGACATGAGCGCCGGCTCCGGCCTCAACTCGCTGCTGCGCGACGAGGAGCACACGCGTTGGTTCCTCGACAAGCACCAGGACAAAGTCCTCTACGGCAGCGACTGCGCGGACACGATTGGGCGCGGCCCCGGCTGCCAGGGCGCAGGCACCATCGCCGCCATCCGCAAATACGCCGCGAGCAAAACCGTCGAGCGCAAGATCCTCTTCGAGAACTCCAAGAAGCTGTTCCGTCTGTAATTTCTCCCCGCCGCGATTGAGCCGCCGGACGATCCGAACGCCTTCACCAAATTCTGCCATGCGCCTGCTTCGACTCGTTTGCGTGCTGGTGCTCGTGCTTCTACCGGTGTTCGCGCCGCTGCTGCGCGCGGACGCAGTGGACGACCTCGTGAACGCGGAGCTGGCGCGGCAGCAGATTCCCGGGCTGGCACTGGCCGTGATGAAGGACGGCAAGCTCGCGAAGTCAGCCGGTTACGGCCTCGCAAATGTGGCGGAGAAAGTTCCCGTGCGGCCGGAGACGGTTTTCCGCATCGCGTCCGTGGGGAAGCAGTTCATCGCCACAGGCATTCTGCTGCTGGTCGAAGACGGCAAAATGACCCTCGACGACCGGCTCGGTGCCCTGCTCGACGACGCGCCGCCGACGTGGGCACCGCTCACGGTGCGGCAACTGCTCTCGCATACGTCCGGGCTGGTGCGCGAGTCACCAGGCTATTTGCCCATCCTACGGCAGCCGGACATCAACGTGATCCGCGCAGCGTATCCGCTGCCGCTCCAGTTCACGCCCGGCGAGAAATACCAGTATTCCAACGTGGGCTACTTCACCCTCGCCGAAATCATCCGGCGCAAGGGCGGCCAGCCGTGGCCGGAGTTCATCGCCGCGCGCGTCTTCCGGCCCGCGCAGCTCGACGCCACGGCCACGACCGACCAGCCGCCGCGCGGCCCGCGCGCCACCGGCTATGCCGGCAAGGAAGGCAAGTGGACGCCCGTGACCGACGCGTTGGCGGTGCGGCCCAGCGGCGCGTTTCACTCCACCGTGCTCGACCTCGCCAAGTGGGACCGCGTGCTCGACGGTGACACCGTGCTGAAGCCGTCTTCACGCAAGGAACTGTGGACACGCATCCGCCTCAACGACGGCAGCACGCACGACTACGGGCTCGGCTGGGCGGTCACGGCCAAGGGCGGCCGGGACATGATCCGGCACGGCGGCTCGCAGGCGGGCTTTCGCACCGAGTATCTGCGGTTCCCGAAGGAGCGCGTGACCGTCATCGTGCTGGCCAACGCTGACGAAGCCAAGCCGGCGGTGTTCGCCGAGCGCGTCGCAGAACTCTTCCTGCCCGCCACGCCGAAGCAGTGAGCCGCAAGGGAGCTGTCGCACAGGCTTTTTCATTTCCTGCCAGAAGTGCGCGGCTATCCTTCGCCGATATGCACCGCACTCTGCTTTGCCTCTGCCTGGCACTGGCTTCCCACTCCACCTTCGCCGCCGACGCCACGAAGGCTCTCCACGACTTCTTTGCCGCCGAGTGGGATTACACGATGCAGCGCAATCCAACGTGGGCCTCGCAGCTCGGCGACCGCCGCTGGAACGACCGTTGGGATGACCTCTCACCCGCAGCCATCGAGGCCGAGCATCAGCACAACCGCGATGCGCTCGCCCGCCTGCGCAAAGTGGACCGCAAGTCCCTCTCCCCGCGCGACCAGCTCAACTACGACCTCTTCGAGCACCGCCTCACGCAAAGCATCGAGGGCCACGCCTTCCGCTGGCACTTCGTTCCATTGAACCAGCGCGGCGGCCTCCAGACCGAGGACGAGTTGGCCGACAGCCTGCGCTTCGAGACGCTCAAGGACTTTGAGGACTGGCTCGCCCGGCTGCGTGCCCTGCCCCGCTACGCTGCGCAGACCACCGACCTCATGCACGAAGGCATCCGCGCCCGCATCGTTCACGCGAAGGTCGTCATGCAGCGCGTGCCCGGACAGATCGAGAAGCAGCTCGTCAGCGACCCGGAGAAAAGCCCGTTTTACAAGCCCTTCACGAACATCCCGAAAGCCCTGGCCGCCGACCGCGACCGTTTGCAGCGGGAGGCCCGCACCATCATCGCGCAGCAAGTCGTCCCCGCTTACCGGCAATTCCACCAGTTCTTCACCGAGGAGTATCTCCCCGCGTGCTTCGACCAGGTCGGCTGCTGGCAGATGCCCGACGGCGAACGGCGCTACGCGTTCGAGGCGAAGAAGTTCACCACCACCTCGCTCACGCCGCGCGAGATTCACGAACTAGGCTTGAAGGAAGTCGCCCGCATCCGCGCCGAGATGCTCGCCATCAAGGACAAGGTCGGCTTCAAGGGCGACCTGCCCGCGTTTTTCCAGTTCCTCCGCACCGACTCGCAGTTCTATTACAAGACGCCGCAGGAACTTCTCGTCGGCTACCACGCGATGTCGCGGCGCATTGACCCGCTGCTGGTGAAAGTCTTCAAAACCCTCCCGCGCATGCCCTACGGCATTGAGGCCATCCCGGACAAGATCGCGCCCGACACGACAACCGCCTACTACCGACAGCCCGCCGCCGACGGCTCGCGCGCCGGCACCTACTTCGTGAACCTCTACCAGCCTGAGACGCGCCCGAAGTGGGAGATGATGGCGCTGTCGCTCCACGAAGCCGTGCCCGGCCATCACCTGCAAATCGCCCTCGCGCAGGAGCAGGGCGAGCTGCCGAACTTCCGGCGCTACGGCGGCTACACAGCGTTCATCGAGGGCTGGGGCCTTTACTCCGAATACCTCGGCGAGGAACTCGGCCTCTACGTGGACCCTTACGACAAGTTCGGCCAGCTCACCTACGAGATGTGGCGTGCCGTCCGCCTCGTGGTAGACACCGGCATGCACTCACTCAAGTGGGACCGCCAGCGCGCGATCGACTTCTTCAAGGCCAACGCGCCCAAGCAGGAGAACGACATCACCAACGAGATTGACCGCTACATCAGTTGGCCCGGCCAGGCGCTCGCCTACAAGGTGGGCGAACTCAAGCTGAAGGAACTCCGCGCACGCGCCGCGAAGGAGCTGGGGTCGAAGTTTGACGTGCGCGAATTCCACGACGAAGTTCTCCGCCACGGCGCGGTGCCGCTGGAGATTTTGGAGCGGTTTGTGGGGGAGTGGGTTAAGGTCAAAATGATTGCCGAAAAACCATGACAAGTGCCGCCACATCTTTACCAACACCGGCTCCGGCCAAGAACGAGCGGGGCCTCGTTCCAATTTGGTTGAACAGCTGCTTCTTCTCCGCAACCGCACTCCTTGCCGCGCACACGATCGTCGTGCTTGGTATGCTTGCGCTCGCAAGTTCCGACCCGAGCCTGAGCGCAGTCCAACTTGGGCTAGATTGGTTGTATCCACTTGATTGCTTGGGCATCTCGCTCGGCCTGACATATGTCGGCTGGTTTCCCGACGACGACATCATATCTTTTGTTACTGTGTTCGGCGTAGTCGGCGGCTTGCAATGGTTTGTTCTTGGTTTCATTGGAGCGCTCGGCTGGCACTGGGCAACACGGGTTCGTGACGCCCATTGGGTGGAACTCATAGTGCCAGTTGTGTGCCTCAACCTATTCGGTGCATTTCTCGCCAAGTCGGGGATTGAACGACTGCGAGAGGTAAAATTTCCTCCATTTCAGGACGGACTTTTCACCATCGCGACGCTGTTTGCTTGGCCGCCGTTAGAACTGGTCCAATTCTGGGCCACCTCTTTCGGCGCGACATTGCTATCGGTGTCATGCGTGGCCATGCCGTTACTTGCTTGGGGGATTCGAAGCCGGTTGAAGAATTCCGTCGCCATTTGGATAGCAAGTCTGTTGCTGACTCTGTTGCCTGTGCTCTTCGGCCTCTGGATTTGGCTGCATGCGCAGATCAATACCGTCGGTTGGTCACCCCGTTAACTCTCCGGAAGGTCCATAATCCACTTCAAGTGCCCGCTTAAGGTCCATGCGGCCGCGCAGGAAGTCGGGAAATCAGGAAGCAGGCAGGAAGTGGCGGAGAGAGGGGGATTCGAACCCCCGATACGGCTTTTGACCGTATACCGGTTTAGCAAACCAGCGCCTTCAGCCACTCGGCCATCTCTCCAGCGACGCGGCCAATGAACCGCATTCACCTTCCAAGCGGCAAGCAAATTTTCCCACCTGCGCGGCCAGGAGGCTATTCCTCGCCGGGATCATCGTGCCGGATTTGGTCAAACCGGCGCTGGGCCATGCGGAGACGCCGCTGGCGGGCTTCCCGGACGGGGGCGGTTGTTTCGGCGAGCTTTTTCAGGTCAGCGCGAAGCTTCAGATAGTTGCGATAGCGGTCCGCCGTGACGTGGCCGGTCTCAACGGCAGCAAGCACGGCGCACCTTTTCTCAACCGTATGGCCGCACCCCGTGAAGTGGCAGCTCAGGGCAAGCTCTTCAATTTCTGGAAAGGTGTCCTGCAGGCCCGTGTCCGCCAGCCAGAGGTGAAATTCCCGCATCCCCGGCGTGTCCATCACCACGCCGCCGCGCGGCAGGACGAGCAATTCCCGACGCGTGGTCGTGTGCCGGCCCTTGGCGTCCTTTTCGCGCACCGGCAGGGTATCCTGCATCTCCTCGCCAAAAAGCCGGTTGATGAGCGTGGATTTGCCCACGCCCGACGAGCCGATGAATGCCACCGTGACGCCTTCGTGGATCCATTGCCACAGCCCTTTCACTCCCGCGCCGGTGATGGCGCAGACCGCGAACACGGGGGTTTCACCGACGGCAGACTTCACTTCCGCCAGGCGCTGCGCCGTGTGCGGGCACAGGTCGGTCTTGTTAAGGAGGATCACGGGCTTGGCCCCGCCTTCGTGAACCATCACCAAGAAACGCTCCAGCCGCCGCAGGTTAAAGTTGTCGTCGAGACCTTGGACGATGAACACCACGTCGAGGTTTGCCCCCAGCACCTGTTCGTCGGCCTTGCGGCCGGCAACCTTGCGCGAGACCTGGGTCGCGCGCGGCAGGACGGCATGGATGGTGGCCTTCTCCTCGCCCTCGTGCAGCGCCACCGCCACCCAGTCGCCAGCCTTCGGGAGTTGGGTGGGAGTGCAATCGTGAAGCAGCCGGCCCGTGACCTGCGCGAGCGGCTCCGCGTCAACCGTGAAAACGTTGTAGTAATGGCGATCCTCGGCCGCGACGCGGGCAGGCACGAGGCCGGCAGCGCGGTGCGGGGCGAAGGCGGCCTCCCAACGGGCATTCCAACCAAGCTGCGTCAGCGGCGAACCGAGATAACTGGCTGGAACCGGTGCAGCCACGGTGCTCAATCCCGGAAGTTCACAAAGCTCAACGCCACGGGAAAATCCTTCGCACGCATGGCGGCGATGACCGCCTGCAGCTCGTCCCTGCTCTTGCTGTTCACGCGCACCTCCGCGCCATTGATGCTGCTGGTGACCTTGAACTTTCCGTCCCGTATGAAGGCCGTGATCTGCTTGGCCACGGCGGCCTCAATGCCTTCCTTCAACTTCACCGACTGCCGCGCGTGCCCCAGCGGCGAAAGGTCGGCTTCGCCCTCGTCCACGCTCTTCATGCTGATGCCGCGCTTGGCGAGCTTGCCCAACACGATCTCGACCAGAGTCTTCATCTTGTAGGCGTCGGGCGCGGTGAGCTTGATCTCGTTCTTCTCCAGCGTGATCTCGGCTTTCGCGTCCTTGAAGTCGAAGCGCGTGGCCAGCTCCTTCTTGGCCTGGCTGACGGCGTTTTCCACTTCCATCGAGTTGACTTTGGATACGATGTCGAATGACGGCATGGCGGCAGTGTAGCGAAAAACTTGTGCGGGAAAAGGCGGAAGAAGCCACGTCCTGTAGCGGCGGTCTGTGACCGCCGTCGGGCACTCGCAGAGAGCCGTTACAATTTGCCGCTGATTAACTGCGCCTTCGTCGGGCGCGGGCGCTGGCGGTTCGGCAGCGGGTCGCCGGTCTCACGGTCGAACTCGTCCTTCGCGCGCACGCCATTCGCCGGGTCGCTCGTGTCCTTCTGCCACGTCGCCAAGGCGGCGCGGAGTTGAGCCAGCGTAGCGGCGTGCTGCGGGTCGCTGGCAAGGTTGCGAAGCTCATGCGGGTCGGCGTCCACGTCGTAAAGCTCCTCGGCGGGCTTGGGCTTTTGGAAGGGCGCGAGTTGCGCCGGGGTCAGCTTCCCCGAGTCGCGGAGGCGGCGCATCTCCTGAAAGGTCAGGCTGCGCACCGCGTCGGCGGGCGGCGTGTTCGGCAGGTCGGCGTCGAAGTTGCGGATGTATTTGAAACGCTCGCTGCGGACGGCGCGCTTGTGGGCGTCGAAGTCGTGCCAGTTGTGTTCGGCAAAGATGTGCTCGCGGACGCGGGCGGCGGGATTGGTCAGCAGAGGCGCAAAGCTCTTGCCCTGAAAACTCGGCGCGGCGGGCAAGCCCGCGAGCTCGATGAACGTTGGCCCGAAGTCCACCGTGCTGACCAGCCCGCCGCACACGCTGCCGGGCTTCACCTTTGCCGGCCAGCGCACGAGCAACGGCGTGCGGATGCCGCTGTCGTAGAGCGTCGTCTTGCAGCGCGGGAAGGCGCGGCCGTTGTCGCTGATGAAGAGGATGACTGTGTTTTCCGCCGCGCCCTGCTTCTCCAACTCGGCCAGCACCTGCCCGATGAAGCCGTCCAGCCGCGTGATTTCGTCGTAGTAGAGCGCGAGGTCGCGGCGCGTGTCCGGCGCGTCGGGCAGATACGGCGGCACGACCACGTCGGCGGGCTTATGCGGATTGGGAATGGCGTTCGGCTGGTAGTCGCGGTGCGGGTCGAGCGCGGCGAGCCAGAGGAAGAACGGCTTGTCCTTGGGGCGCGCTTGCAGCGTGGACACCCACTGGCCGCAGCCACTCTCGTCCTTCTCAGCGACCATCTTCTTCGCCTTGCCATCCGCACCCACCTGCAACTGGAAGCCGCCCGCGCCCGCCTCATGCACGACATCGAAGTGGTCCTTCACCTCGTTGCCGAGATGCCACTTGCCGGCGGCGGCGGTCCAATAGCCGGCGGCCTTGAGTTTCTCCGCGAACGTCACCTGCGCCTTGGGCAGCGGCCAGTGGAGCTGCTCGGCGTCCGTGCTGTGCGGGTAACGGCCCGTGAGCAGGCTGGACCGGCTCGGGCTGCACGAGCTGGCCGTGACGAACGCGCGGTCGAAGCGCATCCCCTCGCGCGCGAGCCGGTCGAGGTTCGGCGTGCGGACGGCCTTGTTCCCGTAAGCCCCGCAATCCTCCCACGCCATGTCATCGGCGATGAAGAGGATGAAGTTCGGGCGGGCGGGCGCCGCGGAGGTGATGGTGGCAATGAGGAGAACTAACAGGGTCGTGAACACCATCGACCGGCTCACGGCATTTATGGAAGGTGCGCGAAACATGATAACCTCACAAATAGCCCGGCAAGGAACGGCGCAAATGAGTGAAGTTGAGAATTGGCAGCCGCTGCGCTTGGAGGGAGAGCGTCAAGGGCAGGTCATCAGTAACAACTAACGACCCCTTTGCCGCCAGTTCAACCAGCCCCACATCAGCGAGCCCGAGCTGAGGAAATGCTCGGTGTGCGAGCAGGAGGGTCGCAGGCACGCTCCGTTCCTCATGTTGACTGCAGGTTGCAGCTAGTTGTGCGCGGAATTCTTGACACAGTGCCTCCGGGAGCTGCCCGCACAGGTTGCTCACTTCAGTGAGAATGTGCGGGGTGACAATCAGTTTCGACAACGGCTCCAACAGCACCAGAAGCAAGTCGTAGTCAGTCTGCAAGTATGAGCTGGTGCGCTTGAAACGAGGAACCAGTGTGCGGTCAAACGAACCGATCCAGAGCAACAGCAGAAGGTTAGTGTCCACCACCACGCCCGACTTGGCATGACGCCGGACGAGCTTTCCGAAGGGCGCTGGGATCACACGTTTGGCCGAATTTTGACTGACACTGGCCGACCTGTGGTGGAATCCACCCGGACAACTTTGTATTTGCGCGGGACTCGTTGACCGGGAAGCTGGAATTTCACGGCCTCTTTCCCAACGTGGGACGGGTCATCATACCCAACCGTGATCAGCCAGTGCCGCTCGTCATCCGAAAGCTCGATTTCCTCCAACTGCACGTTGGCAGGACGCACCTGCATGAAGGACGCGCAGAAGAACTGGATGGCGGTTTTCACGGCCGTCCGAACGTCCACGGCTGGCTCTTCGATCAGGGCGCTCATAATGGTCTAAGACAGTAATCACTTCGCCGGTGTTTCAGCAAGCTGCGGCTCCACCCACTTGCCGTGTTCGCGGATGAGGTCCACGAGGCGCTCGACGGCGTCGGCTTCGGGGATGTTGAACTTGATGGGGGTCTTGCCGACGTAGAGGTTGATCTTGCCGGGCGCGCCGCCCACGTAGCCGAAGTCGGCGTCCGCCATCTCGCCGGGGCCGTTCACGATGCAGCCCATGATGGCGATCTTTACGCCCTTGAGATGCTCGGTGCGGGTCTTGATGCGCGCGGTGACAGTCTGGAGGTTGAAGAGCGTGCGCCCGCAGCTTGGGCAGGCCACGTAGTCGGTCTTGAAGCTGCGGCAACCGGCGGCCTGGAGAATGTTGTAGGCGAGCCGCAGGCTCATACCCGCACCGCTCTCGCCGCGAACGAGAATGGCGTCGCCAATGCCGTCGGCGAGGAGGGAGCCGATGTTCACAGCAGCGCGGAGGAGGGCGATTTTCGGCTCCAGCACGGATGGCCCGAAGTTGAGGCAGTCCTTCAGCAGAACCGGATTCCGGCGGCCCAGCATGTTGAGCTGTGAAACCAGCAGGCGGAAGGCGGTAATCGGCGGAAGGTTCACGCCGTCCTTCACGGTCACGAGCTGGGTATCGCAGTTGATGTCCTCAATTCGCAGTTCCTGCGTGGGGTCGAGTTCGAGGAGGTTCAGATCCTCGTAGATGCCCTCGGGCTTTACGTCGTCTTTGGGGCGAATCTTCGGCGCGACCTTGTCAAACGTGGCGCGGGTGACGACGACGCGGACGGTTTGCTCGCCGCCGCACTTCGCCGTGTCGCTGAGTTCGATTTCGGGAGTGGAGCGGCGCGAGTAATGGAAGGGGTCGAAGGGGAATGTAGCAGCCGACGTGAGTCGGCTCTGATCTGATGAGAGCGGACTCACGTCCGCTGCTACAGACAGAAGGGGAATCTGCGCGAGCAGGTCGGTGCAGACTTCGATTTCACGCGGGCTGTCCTCGGTGAGGCTGACGCGGATGGTGTCGCCGAGGCCGTCACACAGCAGCGAGCCGATGCCGATGGCGGACTTGATGCGGCCGTCTTCGCCTTCGCCGGCCTCGGTGACGCCGAGGTGCAGCGGGTAATTCCAGTCCGGCCCTTCCTGCGCGAGGCGCGCAGTGAGCAAACGGTAGCACTCGATCATCACCTTCGGGTTGCTCGATTTCATCGAGAACTTGAAGTTGTGGAAGTCGTGCTTGCGGCAGATGCGGGCGAACTCCAGCGCGCTCTCGACCATGCCCAGCGGCGTGTCGCCGTAGCGGTTCATGATGCGGTCGGAGAGCGAG
>Ga0172372_10000760_pt1 | contig 49334 bp, 45 predicted proteins | sample LakKiv5m_2_FD_114544 | JGI IMG/M metagenome (GOLD analysis project Ga0172372, IMG submission 114544) | Freshwater microbial communities from Kabuno Bay, South-Kivu, Congo - kab_092012_9.5m | ecosystem: Environmental > Aquatic > Freshwater > Lake | place: Democratic Republic of the Congo...
AAAATATGGTGATAGTATGAGTATCTCCTAATGTATCAAATACGTCTACTGAGGTAGAATAAGATGCTACGGCGGCTAAATCAGCATAAGTGGTAGTGGAAGCGTTACCCACACCGGCAACATCTACTGCGGGAATACCTCCTACTGTATCTGCTCGGGAATCTAAGTTTCCAACGATGGCCAGGTTACGAGTGCTAACGTTATCTTGCTCAACGATTGTCAAATCAAGAGGCTGTAGAGCGCCGTTACTTTGGTCCGGATACCCTAAAACTCTTAATCCGTCTTGGGTAACTAGGTATCCATCAGTGCTAGCTTTAAAGTTTCCGGCACGAGTGTAGTACTTAGCTCCGGTGTTGTCTTGAACGATAAAAAAACCATTTCCATCAATCGCAACGTCTAGATCTCTACCAGTCAATTCCAGAGTGCCTTGCTCAACAATCATGGTCGTAGCAGAAATTTCAGAACCTACACCGACCGTTACCTGCCCCGATCTTCCGGCAATAAGGTCTGAGAACTCAGCTCTAGCAGCTTTGTGACCTATGGTATTTACGTTAGCAATATTATCACCGATAACACCCAGCGCGATACCGTGAGAAGCGATACCTGCACGACCTGAGAAGAGTGAGTTTAATATTGATGCCATATTGTTATCTTTCCTATCTCTAAAATCTTACTTATCCAGCGCCACTTCCAAAATTTGATCTACGGAGATCTCACGATTTCCGAGAAGCAATGTCTGAGAGAGTCCTGGGATAAATCCGGTAACGGTACCAGCAGCCTTAGCAGCTAGGGTAATTTCTGAACCGTTGCTTAATACGCCGCGAACATCAAATCCGTATGTTCCATTGTCTACATCAAGGTCCTTAAGGTCTACGAACTGCTTACCTGAAGGGGCACCAGCCAGGGTAATAGTCTTAACTACTGCACCTTCTTCGTTCTTGAGATCAACTTTTAGAGAACTTACAGCGGAAGGTAGCTCCACCTGAAGAGATCCACCGTCTCCGGCAGCTACATCAAGGGTTTCTCCGGCAATCACAACCTTGTGTCCGAGATAAGAAGCCAGGCCATTGATATTATTATCTCCAGCACCAAGCTTTTTATTAATCTCAGTTAACTGCTCTACCTGAGTGAACTGGGCTAAATCTACTGCGAACGCCCCTTGATCTTTTGGCTCGAGCGGATCTTGATTCTTCAATTGAGCTACTAGGAGCTTTAAGAAGGCATCTTTGCCGATATCTTTGACAGCTCTATCATTGGTGAGGCCACCCTGAGTAACCTGCTGAGCTATATTTTGGGTATTAACAGAATTTACCATAACCTTCCTAATCTTAAGCGATCCAGCCCGTTTCTAAACCTGAACCAGATACTAAATCTGGAGCCAAACTCTTAGGATCCAAATTCGAAGTATCGTTCAACAGAGTCCTAAGTGCCTGAGCGTTACCTTTAGATGGTGTGGCCAACTGCTCTTTAAATTCACCACCTTGCCCACCGTTGCCAATAAAGACATTCACACTGTCTATATTGAGACCGAGCTTTCTTAGGCTCTCAACGATATCATGGCTCCGCTCACGCATCATATTGCCTACCTGAGGGGACTCAGCGACTATACGTGCATAAAGTGTGCCTTCTCTAAGTGTAACGTCGACCTTTACAGAGCCTAATGATGGTGGATCGAGTCGTAGAGAGACAGATTTGCCGTCCTTGGCGGCAATTGCTTCCTTCAGGGCATCCTCAATCCTTTGGACAGCCTGCTGAAAATCCTTCTTTAATGGAGCCTTGGCGGATCTAAGCTCTTCACGCTGTGGAGCTATTTCTTTTGATTTAACAGCCACATCAGTTTTGATACCCTCTATCGATATCTGCGGGGTTATCTTTGCTGCCTTGGAATCCTGGATCGCATTTTTAATCATCTGCTCAGCTATGGGAAGAATCGGCGCCTCAACACGAGGAGCCGTGTTCGCCTTTGAACCCTCTAACTGTGGGGCATTAAACATATTACGAACCGCCATATCTGCGGCAGACAACTCACCCTCCTGAGCTTTAGCTAGTCCCTGCTCTGGAATAATTGAGCTAAAATTTGACTGCGCAGAGGCTGATGAGGAGGAATTTGAACGAGTAGTGTTACTTACCTCTATCTTACTCAGATCAACTCCCTCTCTATTTGCCTTGCCTTCAAATGCTGATTTTAATTGCTTTTTAGCATCTGCCTGAGAATCTACAGCAGCCTCTTCTTCTTGTGAGTCCCTGTCTCTTTTTACCTTTTTACCTTGGTTTGAATCTAAAGATGTGGTCTTTGCCTCTACTTTTTCAGCGACTGCCTGAACTAATTCCCTTGCATCAGAGTCTTCCGACTGCTGAATCTCCGCCGCATCCTTGTCTTCTAATTTTTCCTGTTTTTCGGCTTTCTGATTGATCTGCTGGGCGGTAGCGCGACTGATCATGTCACTGCTTAGTTGCGCCGATAGAATGTCTATCATCTCGGCATCATACTGTCCGCGAGACCCAGAACCCTCGCCTGAGGTATCCATAGAGTTCAGAAGCTCACTGAACTCTGCGGTAGCATCTTGTTGTTGCGCAACTGATGCAGCCTGGATTGTTGTGGTTGATTTATTTTGGATGGCTGAAATTTGCATGAGTACTCTCTTCCTGAAAACTTGCTTTGGTTTTGGAAGCAATCTTTAAGCCATTCCTTACAAAGATTTTATCTAATGCTATCAGCCTATTAGCCAGGCATATGGCGGGCAAAATTGTTCCAGTGTCTTCCAAAAGGGCAATAATTGCCGCTAAGAGTATCTGGCGACAATTTACATCCTAAGTTTCTTGGTTTACCCTTTCCGAGTCTTATTTCAGCATGGGGAATTTATGGCTAAATCAAACACAGCAATGATGTGGGACTTTCTCAAAGCCCGTAAGAAGTGGTGGCTTGCCCCAATAATTTTAATTTCGTTACTTTTAGGACTGCTGATAGTGCTGACCTCTGGGACTGCTGTAGCTCCATTTATATACACTCTCTTCTAATTTATGCCTGAGGAGATAAAGAGAGGGCGCCGGGCGGGTGCCCTCCTTGCAGTGACGTTGAGCACAGTGGTCACTTTTTTGGTCATAGAGGCTGCATTTAGACTATTTGCGTCAGAGCCTCTCCCTCCGAATAAAAAAGATAGGCCGCTCGCATATTATATTCCAAGCAAGGCCCCTTCTCTTCAGGACGGAGAAGTTTTACCGAAGCGCTCAGATACTTTTAGAATTCTGGTTATCGGAGACTCTTTTACTTTTGGTCCTTATCTAGAATTCAATGATACTTTCCCCAAAAAATTAGAGAGCTTGCTAAATCTAAATGCTAGCTCAAAAAAAATTGAAGTCATAAATCGGGGAGTGCCAGGAGCATCGACATTCACTGAATCTATTCAGGCCAAAAATCTAATGTCCTTAAAACCTGATCTTCTAATTTTACAAATAATTCTCAACGATGCGGAACCGAGACTACTAACTAAAAAAGAAAAGGCGGAGCTATATGATGCGCCTTACCTTCATTGGCAGATATTTAGAGTCTGGAGATCTTTAGCTTTCTTTCTGGGGCGAATCCATAACTCTCTCACCGTCAAACGATACATAGACTATCACACTAAATTTTTTAAAGACCCTCAAACCTTGGGTGTTTTTAACGAATCCCTGGAGAGAATAAAAAAGTTAACTGACGCGGTAGGAGTTCCTATGGTTGCAGTGACTTTCCCTCTCTTTGACTTTGTAATCAATAAAAACTACCCATTTAAAGAGTCACACCAGATTATCACTAAATCGCTAAGGGACCGTGGAATTCAGGAGATTTCACTCAGAAGATCATTTGCAGGAATCCCGCCTGAGAGACTGCAGGTCATTCCCGGAGAAGATTCACATCCGAACGAAATAGCCCATCGAATTGCTGCGGAAGCTATTCTGACCTATATTGTGAAACATAATTTAATCCCTAAACAAAATATTCCTCAAAGACTTTATCATCAACGTCAGCACTACCAAGATGTAAGTGAAAAAGACCCTCTTTTCTGGGATAAAATGTATAAAAAATTATTTGGAAGACAGAACCGCTCTTAGCCCTTTTAACAACTAGCTAACAGATTTGGCTCGAATATCATTCTGCAACAAAAGATAAAAAGTAATTCCTGCAAAACCAGACCAGGCAGAGATAATACGCGTAATTGGATCGCCCGCCGAAAGTAACCCTACGGTAGAGCCAAGTATCAGGTAAGTTAAAACAAAAAATAAAGTGTAGTGTGATTTGAAGTCTCGCTGTGAGCATTCTTTAAAAATCAAAATCAGCCCTGGCAAAAGCAATACTAGATAATGATTCCAACTAACAGGAGAGAACAGACAGCAGAGCCCTAACGTGAAGGTCAGCGAGTACTCCAAGGCCCATCCTTTTGCAGCACGAGAGAAAACATAAATAAGAGCCAACCCCAAGATTATGATTGAAATTTGATTAAGCAGAGAAATAAACGGTCGGATACCATCTAATTCACCCATAACTCTGAAAGAATTTACTAAGCTACCAACAAAACCGATATTACCGGTGAAATTATGTGCGACCGAGCTTATGTAAGGCATCGCTATGGTGACAAAATCCTCTACTCCTTTAGGACCGACTCCGATTAGGAAAGGCACCCAGAGAGCTGCAAATCCAATACAGAACCAACCTACTCCCACGATACCGAGCTCAGTAAAAATCGGTATCACTATCGGCAGAGTGAAAATCTTAAGACCCGAGGCAAATCCCATCCCAAGCGCACCGAGGTTCCGTCTGAGGTCGCCGCCTCTCTTGATTAATAGCAACGACCCCGCAATTAAAAACATAATCAAAGCCTGAGATTGAGCAAATCTTATGTGACTAAAAAAACTTAGTGGAACCATTCCTGCTAAAATTATAAAGAAATTCTCCACACCCTTAGTAACGAGACCGGCAACTCGGATCGACAAGAAAATACCGAATGCTAGAGCGGCAACCTGAATCCCAGACCAAACATAAAATGCCACCTCTGGACGGAAATAAGTCAGGAGTGATGTCAAATAGGCTAGCGATGGCGGATTAGTGGCTTTAGAAATCATCCTATCAGGAGTAAAGCCATACTCTAAATAGAGGGGACTTAGATCTACAGGGTAAGGATTAATCCCATTTCGGACTAAATCTCCCGTAATATAGTAGTGCGCAAAATCATTGTTCTGATACCAGGACACCTCCTCAACTAATAATTTGGGCAGCCATCCTAGAAATAGAATCTGAATTGCAAAGAGTAATATGATTCGGGCTTTATCTCTATTCACCGTAAAAACTCAGAGGGCGCATGACTTATAGTTATACGCCCTCTGAAAATATTGAGAAGATCCAAATCTAATGACTTTAGACTTTACCTGCAGGGCTAAAAAACATCGAGCCAATGCTCTTTAGCGCATATGAGAGCCCTTCCTTTCCATATGCGATAGCGGTGGTTATAGCATCAAGTGCCTTGGCTCCTATGGCAACTATCTGGCCCCAACCCGGGAAGCATCCTGCTATCTTACCAACCGTATCAAGAATTGGTTTTATATACTTCATGTGTTTCTGAACAAAGCCCCTAATCCCACCACTTTTCTTAAATTGATAGGAGACAACAGCGCCTGCCTCTTGATTGAACTCCATGTGATACTTCTTTCTGCCATCCGAGACTGAGTACCCATCCGCTGGATTTTGTATAAAAGCTGCGAGCTCGTTGTCGTGTCTTGAGATAAAAGTATTTACCCAATCATTAACATTTTGAGCTGAGCTTGGATCCTGAGTCTGAGCAGGGGTGTTTTCAATAGGGGTACCTGTTACCAGAGACATCTCAGCAAGTTTTTTATTCTGTTCGGGAGTGAGATTTTCATTTTTCAATCTTACAAACCCAACATTACTCCAGGCCAGATATCCCTCTTCATCACTACCCAGTCCGCCATTTCTTTTCACTGCATCTTGAACTTCGACCAGCCAATCTGGGCTAAACATATTGGCGACCCCGGCGGCCTTTAACTCGCCTGCTTTAGCAGAGGTAGGAATATACCCGGCTATGAATTTCTTCTGAGCATATTCCTCGTCTGGCGCGGTCAGCAATTCAACTTCACCTGCCTTGCCACTACCATAGGCCATCCCCGGAATTCCGAAGGGAAAGGTATTACTTGGCAGAGAAATAGGACTTGCGACTGGAGATGCTTGATTACCTCCCCGCGCCTGATTTATTTGACCTATAAGACCCTGCAACAATCCAAGGATCTGTTCATTTGGATCGACGTTCGAAGTAGAAGCCTGGGACCCACTTGGCTGCATATTCGTGCTGGCCTGCCCCAAAAGATTAAAAACTTGGTTCAAATCAAACTGTTGGTAATTACCTTCAATCCGCATAGTACTCCCCAGAAAATAAAAGGTTTCACCTAGTAATCGTGGGTAGGAAGCAAAAAGTTGCCTCAAAATTTTGATTTTATCTCGAAATATACTGATTTAAGATTCTTAGAGTCCGGTCACTTATATGATGTTCTATGCCCTCAGAATCAATCTCTGCTAAATCCGGTGGGACCCCGATCTTCAAAAGAAAAGCTAAAACTATCTTATGTCGCTTTTTAGACCTCTCGGCCAAAGCTCTTCCGGAGGCCGTTAACTTAATGGGGGAATACGGTTTAGTTTTGAGATATCCCTCCTGCTCTAATCGCTTGACTGTCCGCAGCGCTGTTACATGAGTAATTCCTAACTTTTTAGCCACACCACATATTCTAGCCTCTCCCTCTTCCGCGATCAGATCCGCTATCAACTCAGTGTAATCCTCTGCGGCTTCTGTTTTGTGGCTACTCCTTACCGCCTGGAATCTCTTTGACGACTTTATTTTTTTGACTCTATTTTTCATTAGATTTGGCCTTCGGGGCTCTGATCATCAAGATCGGGATATCTGTTCTATGTCTCAGTTCCTCTGCAACACTACCTAGAATTAAATCTTTTACAAACCCATGACCATGTGTGGCCATCGCAATTAGATCGCATTTCATTTCTGCGGATATCTTGTTGATTTCGATGGCTGGCTCACCACACAGAAGTTTGGACTCGACTGTAAGGCCCTCTCTGCTCAATTCCTCAGAGCATTTTTTTAAATATGCCGCGTCAGCTCGCATCTCTTCAGACTCAGCCAAATTAAGATTTTCAATATTCCGAGCTACAAATCCATCAGCAACATGAACAAAAGTAATCTTAGAGCCCATCGTTTTGGCAAGGGGCTTTACGTGATTAATGATAGTCTGATCGGTTTCGGAATTTTCTAGAGGAATCAAAATATGTTTATACATATCCCTGCCTATCTAACAGAAAGGGCTTCTAAAATTGTTTGGAGCAACAGGTAGCCATTTAAAGCAATTATCACAGCGGCAACTATCCATGCTAGATATTTTAGGAATCCTACCACAACAAATCGACCCATCTTAATTCTATCAGTCGTGAACTGAATAAGTGGAACAACAGCAAAACTTAGTTGTAAAGACAAGATGACCTGACTTAACACCAACAACGACCCTATACCCTGTTCACCATATTTTGCAGCCACATAGGCTGCTGGTCCGATAGCTAATAGCCGGGTCAAAAGACGTCGGACCCAGGGTCGCAGCCGTAGATTTAAAAAACCTTCCATGACTATCTGACCTGCCATGGTGCCAGTAAGGGTAGAGTTTTGTCCTGAAGCTAAAAGCGCGATTGCAAAAAGAGTACTAGCCCACTGATCCCCTAAAATTGGGCTTAATAATCTATAGGCATCATTGATATCAGCTATATCTTGGTGTGGTCCTCCATGGAATGCTTGAGCACTAACAACCAATATCGCGGCATTTACAAAAAAGGCGCAAAGCAAAGACCAGGTGGAATCAATCGTGGCATATTTAATGGCCATCGATTTACCGGCATCGTTTCTCTCGAAGGCTCTTGTCTGAACGATACTTGAATGAAGATAAAGATTATGAGGCATAACTGTAGCCCCTAGAATGCCTATCGCCACATACAGCATGGTCGGATTAGTGATGACCTCTGTGGTCGGAATAAATCCTGCTGCTACTTCGGCAGGCGAAGGACTAGCAACTAAAATCTGATAAAGAAAGCATCCTCCGATGATGAAAATCAAACTACCCACCAGCACTTCTATTGTCCGGAAACCCCTCTGCTGAAGCATTAAAATCAGTAGAACATCGAGAGCTGTTATTAATACTCCCCAAACAAGCGGGATGCCGAATAAAAGATGCAGTGCAATTGCAGATCCTATAACCTCTGCTAAATCACAGGCAACAATTGCGATTTCACAAAGGACAAAAAGCACCATCGCAACTGGTTTTGAATAATGGTCTCTACATGCCTGGGCCAAATCTCTGCTGGTCACAATCCCTAACTTCAGCGCCAAATGCTGAAGAAGGATCGCCATAAAGTTAGATATAAGAATCACATGAAGCAAAGCGAATCCGAATTGAGCGCCACCAGCTAAATCGGTCGCCCAGTTTCCTGGATCCATGTAGCCCACCGCTACCATTAAGCCCGGACCAGTAAAAGCAAATAACTTTCTCCAAAATCCAGCGGCGTGAGGAATCAAAACTGAATTATGAACTTCAGGCATAGATGGAGAGTGACTCTCTTGACGCCATCCTGATGGGGCGAGTGGTTTTTTAGATTCAGTGACCATAAAATGTAGTATATGCTACATTTCTACAAATGGCAAAAAGTTCCGGCCAGGCTAAATCTAATTAAATTAATCTTAGAGTTCTTTATTGTTGAAGGGACTGTCCGAATACCACCTTCTGCTCTGGATTAAGGGTAGTGCTAAATTTAAATCTACTCTGGAACAAAACCACCACCGAGGAACCCATATAAAAGGTGCCAAGCCTATCTCCTGCCCTTAACTTTATTGGAGATACAGAAACGGTTCGAATATCAGGGGCTCCGACAATCGGTTTCAGCTCAGGAACGACCATACCAATTGAACCTACATTCAACGCTCCAATCATCACTACTGCTACATTGCCTAACTCAGTTTCAAAAATTGCAGCTACCCGTTCGTTCTGAATAAGAAGAGAGGTAATATTGCTCCAAGCCCAGGTATTAACTGGCCAGAGCCTTCCTGGAATATAGCTTAAAGAATGGACCTCCCCCGCTATCGGCACATGCACATGATGATAATCGCCAGGGGCCAAATAAAAATTAAAAAACGAACCATTTGAGAAATTAGCCGCAAGAGCCTCTGAGCCTAATAACTCTGAAACTGCATATTGTTGATTCTTTACCTCCAACACTGTGCCCGCATCAATGTCGCCGAAAGATCTTAAAGTCCCATCAACTGGGGAAACTATTTCGCTCTGGATCGGTCTTATCCCGGGTTTTAAATCCCGGACAAAAAAGTCGGCAAGCGATGGGAAAGAATAGGGGTCCGTCTCTATATCCTGGAGCCTTACGCCGTAACGATTAATATACCAGTCAAAAAGGGGCTTCCGACAAACTCGCGGCAAAGGGAAAGAGGCCCAAAAGCCTGTAAAACTGCTGAATAAATGATGGGGGAGTGTTTTTAAAAGAGATTTCATTGGGTCAGTATCACCATTTCGAGATATTGGCGGATAATATACTATGAGAGCTATAGTAAACGAAAGAAGCATCAATTTTAAAGCCATGCGCATATTCCGTCTCTTAACACTATTACTGGCAAGCTCAATAGCTATTAATGGAGCATTTGCTCAGCCCAATCGTGGCGTACCGGTCAAAAAATCTCCCGATCTTCTCGCTCTTGAGAATGAGATGCTTCAAACCAGATATAGCGCTAACCCCACCGAAGAGAACAAAGCCGCTTATCTTAAAAGCAGCGAGGGACTTCTGCCGATTCAGTGCAAGGCTATGAAGGAAAAGCCTGAATACATTCAAGAAGGGTGTCAAAATCTACTGACCAAAATAAAAGACGTCGATGCAAACAATCCCAAGGTGTTCTGCTATGAAAATGGATTTGAGAATCCTGACTGCAAAGCTACTAGCGCCGACCCCTCTCTGCCCAAATTATCTCCTTATGACCAACTAAAATTGTTGTTAGATAAACCACCTCCCCGACCACGGTATACTCAACAAGATATGCAAGACCCTGAGCGGATGAAAGTGCGTCAGCTGACAGATGAGCTCGTTAAAGCTCAGTTATCTTACCGACAAACTCAAAATCCCGCCGACAAAGAGCGCTGTCTCCGAATTTACAATTCATTACTACCAACAGTATGTAAATATTTACCAGGGCAGCCCTACACCCCCAGCTTGGAGTGCAAAAATCATATAGAACAAGCATTGAGTATTGAGCCTAGATTCCCCACGGCTCTCTGCTATAAAGAAGGGCCGGAATCTCAATTCTGCAAAAGAGGGAATTCGGCTCTAAATCAAGGTCAGGCACCACAAATTCAATCCACTGACAAAGACGGATTCACTGAATTCTAGGAAACTTTTCTAATTGGACCTCGATTCATAGAAGCTAACTTATGGAGCTTTTATGAATCAGAGATTTATCGAGCAGGGTTTTACCCTTATTGAACTACTTATCGTAATCACTATCATCAGTATCCTCTCAGCTACTGCCATTCCCCAGTACTCTGACTATCGCAAAAGAGCTTTTGATGCCCGAGCCAGAGCGGACCTAACTAACATCGCGGTAGCCGAGGAATCTTACTTCCTAGATGCTGAGAAATACTTAAGTTGTAGTAATACAGCCTGCTCGAATCTACCCGGGATTTCAAAAATATCAAAAGGCGTCAACGTTCAAGTAAATGCTCAGCAGAATTACTTCACAGCGAACGCTAGTCATTCCAAGGGTACGGGAAAAACTTTTAGATGGAACAGCGAAGCTGGAGGCCTTACGAATTAACGACCTTGCCCTGAGATGAGAAAGTCGCCTTCAGTGCCTGATCGATGGAGTACCTTGGTTTATAACCCAGCTCTCGCGCAGCTGCTGAAATATTAAAATAATGATCCCGGCTCATTTGAGAGGCTAAAAAGCGGGTCAGGAAAGGCTCTCTTTTCCCTGGAAGGCAAAGAACTAAGACCTCACAAATCCTACCCAAACTTTTAGCTAGTCCGGCTGGAATAGATCGGCTGACTTTAGACAGCCCATTTAAAACTAGGATCTTATCGATCCATTCCCAGAGGTAAACCGGCTCACCTTGGCTGATGAAGTAAGCCTTGCCATGACAACGAGAATTATTTTTTAAAGCATCCATCGCACACAGATGGGCAGCCACACAATCTTCAACAAAGCTAGTATCGACTTTATTCTTACCCAAACCCACACGCACCAAGCGACCAACCTTGGCTCTTTTTAAGATAGTCGGAACCAAATGCCTATCTCCAGGTCCCCAGATTAAGTGCGGTCTTAAGGCTATTGTTGCCAGACTCTCTGAGTTTGCTGATAAAACTTCCTTCTCTGCTAAGGCCTTCGTTGCCGGATAAGGGGCAAGATGATTATTAGGATATGGATAGCTCTCATCAATTCCAGAGGCATCAGAGTCATCTGCTATGACACTCGGGGAGCTCGTATAAACTAATCTATTGATTCCATATTTCTTACAGAATTTTATTACATTCTGAGTGCCTATTACATTGGTCCTATAGAATGACTCGTATCGGCCCCACATCTCTACTTTTGATGCAGTATGGAACACTCCTGCAATCCCCAAAGCTCCCACCTGCGCAGGTATTTCATCCTCCAAGTCGTGGCGAATAATTTTTATACCTGCAGATTCAAGCTCAGGATATGAACCCCGACATAGAGCATAGACCTCATGCCCCGCTCCTTTTAAAGCAGCGCATATAGCGCTTCCGAGGAATCCTCCTCCGCCTGTTACCAGAAATTTGTCAGCCATTAGCAGCTCTTCTCTCGCGATTTAGACGACGCTCCTCTTTCTCTGCCCACTCGCCTAACCTATCTCTATATATTTTGGCGTTGTGTCTTCTATCCACCGGCAAACTCGGATTCAAAAAGAATTTTTTTATAGAATTTGTTAGTGGACTTTTTAGGGCTATCTCTCTGATTCTTGTTATTATCTCTTGTCTAGCAGCCTCGCTCTCTGGCCATGAACCAGGCTCTGGCTCTATGACTAATCCTGGCTCCCCTTTGACGCTGACCAAAGCTACTCTGGATATACCTTTTAAGTCGGAGAAAAGATTTTCTATCGGGACTGAGTGATATTCTTTCCCTTCGTAAGTGACAAGATGGCTCTTCCTGCCGCAGTAATACAATCGTCCACTCTCATCAAGATAACCAAGGTCTCCCATCCGATGCCAAAAGTCTTGGCCATCTTTGATTTTTCCCAGTCTATCGGCATCGGGCCTATTCAGATAAGAGGGGCTTACCGTGGCGCCTCTGACGATTATCTCTCCAATTTCACGGGCTAAAAGAAACCTTACTTCAGATATCTCTCTAATCTCACCCGTTACCGGCGAAATAATGCGGAGGTCTACACCGTGAATTGGAGCCCCTACAAAAGTTCCCACTTCCCCATCTCTGGCCGCAACATTTTTATTCTCTAAAATCTCAGCCTCCGCCCCTACCGTGACCGGCAGTGCCTCTGTGGCACCATAAGGAGTGTAAACCAAACCTCTGCTGACCGGTGCTTCACCCAAAGTCGTAACGACATTCTTCACTGTTTCAATCGGAACAGCGGCTCCTGCCATAAAGACTCTCTGCAGAGTAGGCAGAGTGGTGCGCACTCTTAAGCAGTAGTCTGATATCTTCCTCCAAAGAGTTGGAGAGCCAAAGGAATAGGTAATGTTAAGGTCCTGTATAATTTTGACCATTTTAGATGGATCTAGTGACAACGGCGCTGAAGGATCCATGGGCGGAATCACTGAAGTGACACCATTTGCTAGTTGAAACAAAGAGAATATCGGTAGCAGTGGGAGGTCTCTCCCATCTGGCAGTATACCGAATTGCTCACGGAATACTTTTATCTGCTCTAAAAGCATCTTCTGAGTAAAAATTACTCCTTTCGGCACTCCCGTTGCACCGGAAGTAAAAGCGATCATGCCGATCTCAGAATACTTAGAGTCAGGTGCTGGAGTGGAAGAAAATCTTCGAAGCACTGATAGATTAGGCCCGCCACTAATACCCCACTCCTGTGCTAAAATATGGAACCTGATCCCTTTAAAGAGATCCTTCTTTAGCATCCTAAGAATATGTGCCTTCTGTGTGCCGATAAAAACATCCGCCTGAATATCGGCTATCGCCTTGAAGAGATGCGCCTTCTCAATCCCAGGATCAATGAATACAGGAACCGCACCCTCAGCCATCACAGCATAAGAAAGCGCTAAGAAATCTATGCCAGGCTTTACTAAAAATAAAACTCTATCGCCCTGTTTTAATCCTAGAGTAACCAGCCCACGATGATACCGATGAACCAGATTCTTCATATCGCCATAATTCATATGACGATATGAGATGCTATTTCCCAGCACCCTAGGGATAACAACCGAATCCTTGAAGGGTTTATTTTCTGCTTCTTTCAAAAAAAGATCGTAAAGGCTGCGAGCCACAGGTGGCGCTCGTTCAATCTGATTAGATCTCTGCTTTATTTCGCTATTTGGTCTAAGAAAAAACTCCTCAAGGGCCCTAGATATGTTATCAATCTCATCTTCGACTACCAAATGGGAGGCATTCGGAAACTCAGTTACCTCGGCATTAGGGAATAATCTAACCAATTGCGTCAGCATCTCGTGATGGAAGCAAGGATCTTTTAGTCCCCACATAATCTTAATTGGTTTTTTAGCCAGCTCTGGTATCGCTCGACTAATCTCCATCATCCCGGCGTATGTTGGGTGATCAATATTAAAAGGAATATCTTGAACGAAGTCCCAAATTGCGGTGCGGTCTTTCTTTGTTCGGTAAGGATACATGTATCCTTGCTTCACCCGCTTAGGAAGTTTTTTGTCTACACCCACATCGGTGGCAAGTCGTAGAAACGTTTTGGTGGTCTTGGTTATGAATCTTCCCATCGGTGGCTGAGCCGAGATCCTGATGAAAAATGGCAGGGATTCCGTTTCGGTCAGAGTGGTGTTGAAGTAAACTAACTTTTCAATTCTGGGGATATTATTGGCCGCCAAGCTAGTTCCGATTGAGCCACCCCAATCATGCATTCCAAGGGAGAATGATTTGATACCAAGGTGATCGACCAACTCTTGCAGATGGGCCACTCTATCTTTTGCTCTGAAGTGCTTACCTTTGGGATGATCCGAAAGTCCACAGCCAATATGATCTGGAGCAATTACTCGGCATGTAGCAGAGAGTCGCTTAATTAAATCTCTATAATAAAAACTCCAGGTCGGATTACCGTGGATCAGAATAAGCACCGGGCCGCGCCCCTCATCTACATAGTGCAGTTTGTGACCAGATTTTAGGGTTAAAAATCTTGAGGCGAATGGGTAAAGGTCTTGGAATGGTAATTCACGCTCCATGGCAGCGATTACCACTCAATACCGAGAAACAATGCGTTTAATCCGCTACCAAATCCTGTCAGCACTATCTTATCTCCAGGCTTCATACCTTTTTCTTCTGCCCCAATCGCAAGAGCTGTAGGCAAAGCGGCTGACGCAAGATTTCCGTACCGCTCATAGATAGTGAATTCTTTTCTGAAATCTAGGCCCATCTCTTTATAAAAAGCCTCATTGACCTGTTTGCCTATCTGATGGCAGAAGACGTGGTCCACATCATCTTTACTCCAACCGACTAACTCGGCTAGTTGCGGCCATGCTTTTCGCCCTAATTTTGCGGCCGAGCTAATGAGCTTGCTTGATTCAGTAGTCATGATTGGATCAAAATCCCCATCATGAAAGTGGCAGAAGTCACCGTTGCCATTACATAACTCATGATGCCGAGTTGCAGATCTTGTGACACCACCTAGAATTTTATGAGTCGAATTTGTTAAACTCTTATGGGCTAATATGTACGCTACAGATCCCGAGCCGAGAGTTAAAGTCGGTAGAAGCTTAATTAGCTCATCCCTAGTAAGATCCTCTCTTTCTAGGATATGTTTAATACAATGCTCGGATGGTCTGACGATAGTTTCGCCAGATACCAGTATCCCAGCTCCAATGACGCCACTCTCGATCAGATTCGACATCGTCACAATGCCGTTCATAAAGCCGAGACAGGCATTTGAGATATCAAAAACCATGGCGCACTCTGGCAGCCCTAGTTCATGATGCACTATGCACGAGGTAGCAGGTTCAAAATAGTCACGAGTGATTGAACAATTAAACAGTGCTTGAATCTGATCGGGCTTGAGATTGGATTGCTCTAAAGCCTTTGCTGCAGCCACTGTGGCAACCTGGCTCGGCGGCACTGACTCATCCCAATGACATCTAGTTTTAATCCCTGTTAACTTTTCAAAGGTTCCAAACGGGATCTTGAGCCGTTTAAATACTGGTGCCAGCCTTTCTTCGATCTCAGCAGAGGTCACCGCCTTAGCTGGCATGTTTGTAGCAAAAGAGTCTATCCGAACATTTTCGAATTTAAACTGAAGAGGTGTTTCTTTTTCGCGCGACCAAAACACTGGGCAGACTCCGTAAAGTTTCCAATCAATCTAATGAAACTATGATATAAAATCAAACGCCCCCGTCTGATTCCTGCCTCGGAAACCGCTATTAAAAGATTTATTACTCAAAAACCTTTAAAGTGACTCTAGGCCAGGCACATTTACTCCAGCTGGAATCTCTACTGTAATCGCATAATTAATCTTTTTGGTCTCTTTCGGGTTTAACTTTAAACTCCATTCCCATACCCCAGGAGTCACCGAAATTCGAGCTGGATCCGCTTCAGCTAGCGCGGCTGGAGATACATCAGCAAGAGAAACTTTAATCTTTTCGTTCTGCGAAACCACGCCTCTTTCTAGGACTGCCACACTCTTGGGCTTATCAACCAGGTTCTTGACCTCGATCTCATATTGCACAGTGATTCTTTTAAAAGAACGAACTATACCTGGATCGTCTTCGAATTTTTTAAGCTGGGTTCTTTTGACTTCAATTTCAGCGGATACTCCGATGGGCAGAATTACATCTCCACCCTTAGCGGTGAAGGGAATCTCTTTGGCGCCCACAAATGTGCCGTTATTAATAACCCGCACAGTTCCGGGTAGTAGTGGAGAATCGGGCACCGCAAATTTAATTTCGTCATAGACCTCTGAGGCCAGAAATGGCACACCCACTGTTGTAACACCCGCAGTAAAGCTCGTAGATGTTAGTTTAACTTTCTGCTCGGAGCCATCACTCTTTATAGAGATTTTCTTAGGCAAATTAAAGGATATCGCTCCGTAGGAATTATCAATGCTTGCACCTGCCTCCGCTGCTGGCATCATGGCAGCCTCTGGCGCTGGAGCTCCCGCTAAGTCCATCATCATCGGAGCAGACATCGAATTACCGAACGATTTACTAAGAGTGCGGGCTTGAATCTCATAAATATTCAAATTTAGACCGTACGGCTCTGGGCGATTTAGCCCCATTCCAGGGCGGGCAGTTGATAACTGCACAGTAACGTTACTCCAATCTTCCCCTGTTTGTTGAGAAAGTAGCGCATAAGAATCCAAAACCACAGAAGAAGAGTCTCCTGCGCTTGTAGAATAGAGAGTATAAGTGGGCGACCAGCGAGCACCGCTTATCTGGTAACTAAGAATCAGATCCGCCTGTCCTGCTGACTTAGCATCAACTGCCACCTCTACCCTGACCTTTGATGAATTTTGAGGATTAAGATTATCCAATTCGCGCCTCAAAAGCTCTATCTCTTTATCAAGAACCTTGACCCTCTCCTCTGCTCCAACGGATTCTTGGTTTAGCGTCGAAAGAGAGCTTCCCACAAAAGCTAATATATCCTTCATCTCGACTGCGTTCCGTGGCTTACCAGCCCCAGTGGCGTCAACTGCGTCTAACTTAACATCTTTGATGAGCTTCCGCTGAACGTTGAGAATATTTAATTTTTTCTTGAGGGTCTCCTGCTCCGCCTCCAGCTTTTCAATCTGACTTATAATTGCCTTAACTCTCTCAGAAGAGGAGTCGGGAACGGGTAATGATTTATACTCAATTCCCCCGATCGTGAACTGGGCAGTCCCCGATCCACTTACTTTTAGGGTTTCGCGGTCAATCCTATCGGGGATATCCGACAGCACAACAACGGATGCACCAGCAGGCAATGCGACCTTCGCGACTCTCTCTACCAAGGCACGGTCCTGAAATACAGTGACTTTGCCTACCGCGGATGTTGCATCAAGACTAACTGCCGAATCACATAATGTCAGGAGTGAAAATAAAAAGGCGGTTATGATATTTTTCTGCATAATAAACCCTTTGACCAATTTTGATTAAGCATAGCCCTGGACATTCAAGCATTAAATCGGGGACTTTAACCAGCCAATACTTGAGTTAAATACTTATATTCAGTCATCTTTTATTTAATTACCTAAGTTGTGAAGGAATCAATCGTTTGGTAATATCTTGCCATTCCGATCAAATTTTTTTTAAGGAATATATGTTTAGCGGATTATTAGATATACCCATTTGGGGATATGTGGCTTTCACCCTTATTGCAACTCATATTACTTGCGTTGCTGTGACTGTCTTCCTTCACCGTCATCAAGCTCACCAATCCCTAGAGCTTCACCCGATTGCATCTCATTTCTTTAGACTCTGGTTGTGGCTTACCACTGGAATGGTCACCAAGGAATGGACAGCTGTGCACCGTAAGCATCACGCGGTGGTAGAGACCGAAGAAGATCCGCATAGTCCAAAGATTCATGGCATCTGGAAGGTCGTATTCGGCGGAGTTGGTTTGTACCAGAAAGAGGCTTCCAAGCCTGAGACCCTGCGCACCTTCGGTCGCGGAACTCCCGATGATTGGCTGGAGCACAATATCTACAGCCCTCGTCACGTATGGGGAGTGGTTCTGATGGCTATCATCGACCTAGCACTATTCGGCATAGTTCCAGGAGCGATTATTTGGGGCATTCAAATGATCTGGATTCCCTTCTGGGCCGCTGGTGTAATTAATGGAGTCGGCCATCATGTCGGCTACCGCAACTTCGCAACAAAAGATAGCAGCACTAATATCTCTCCTTGGGGCATTATCATCGCCGGAGAAGAATTGCACAATAATCACCATGCCTATGCCTCCTCAGCTCGGTTATCTAACAAGTGGTACGAGTTTGACATTGGCTGGATGTGGATCCGACTCATGGAGATGGTGGGACTAGCCAAAGTTAAAAGAGTGGCTCCTCAAGTTCGCTTCGACGCTTCTAAGACCGCTTGCGATCTGGAAACTCTAAGAGCGATAGTTCTGCATCGCTTGCATGTAATGACCAACTATAAAAAAGCTCTTAAAGAAACCTACGCAGCAGAGCTTAAAAAGTTGGCCGATTCTGCTCAGATTGCAAAATTACAGAATATTAAAAATGCTCTGTTTGACCTTGAAAACTCTGACGAAGGGGATACCAAAGAGAAGATTTTTGCGGTTCTGGCAAATCATCCAATGCTGATGAAAGCCTACGACATGAGGAAAGGTCTAGTATCCTTCTGGGATAGCGCAACCGGAACTCAAGAGCAGTTAGTAGAAAGGCTAAATGAGTGGTGCAACCAAGCCGAACAAAGTGGCATTGATGCTCTGAAAACCTTCTCTCACAAACTACGCGCTTACGCCTTGGCCACAGCCTAATAAATTCAGCACCTGAGGTTATAAGCCTCGGGTGCTGAATACTTCCCAATCAAACACAATCTAAATACTTTTTTATTGCTGGGTAATTACCGGCTGTCCCCAACAATCCTTTTGCCCTTTTGATACAACCAGGGACAAAGGCTCCATAAGAGGGGGAACGGGTGGCAGCTAGTCGGGTAAACTGCCCAATCAATCGAAGCGTCCTCTGAAGAACGGAAGCTGTATACATCTCTCTTAAATTCGGAATTTTTAATCTTCGCTCTGCATAGCTCAAAATTTCTTCAATAAGAGTTTGCCCTATATCAAAATCAAAGTCGCGATCAGTTAGCAGAGCTCCCAAATCATATCCTTGTGGAGCCAAGCACATGTCCTGAAAGTCTATGAGCACTGCGGATCCATCTACTTTAAAATGAATATTCATAGGCATAAAATCACGGTGGCTTAGCACCTGCGGATAGCTTGCCACCTTCTCGGCCAAACCTTCGAGCTCTTTTTTGATTTCATTAATTACCTTTGGGGAGGCACCATTAGGCTCGGCATACATCTCTGCAAACCTAAAGACCTCTGCTTTCAAAGAATTTTTCCCAAGGCTCCGCTTAAAAACAAAATTATCTATATGCGGAAGAACCTGGATTTTTAACATAACATCAACCGCTCTTTTGTAAGCCGCCTTCAAAGGCTCAGCTCCTAGAGCCAACTTAACTATTTTAACATCAGCGGCATCTCCATCCCGAATTAGTCGCCCAAGCGAAACGTCTCCGACATCTTCAACTACCAGACTCTTCTGCTCAGGAAATTCACAAATCAATTGGGGAACGGGTATTCCAGATCCGCTCAGGTATTGCTGAACTTTAGGAAACGTCTCTCTCTGTATTAATTTTACATCGCCATCAAATAGTGGCCCGACAGCATCATCTAGCTCCATTAAAATAAAGGTGCCTTTGTCCGTAGCTACCCGATAATACCTGCGACTTGAGGCATCTCCCTTTAATTGGACAAGAGATAAAACCTCAAATTCCCTTAGGATGGATTTGCTTTTAAAAAGCTTTTTAATTTCTTCAAGTTTCATATAATTACTTTTACCTCTAAGAGTTTAACAAGTTGGCGTGCTTATTCACAATTCACATTTTTCATATGGCGAAGGCCTCTCTTTGATCCTATCTTTCGGTGGTCGGCTTAGATTCGCTAGGTCGAGCTTTAGGCGTTCTTTTACTCAAGGGGGATTACTATGAATCAATTTATGGTGCTCTCAAGCTTTACTGATCATGTAAGAGCCGATGCTATTTGCAGCGTCCTTGAGGAGATGAAGATACCGGTTATCCTGGAACATATTGAGCTCTCCAGGGGAAACAGACCAGCATCGATGATACGCCTTTTAGTGCCATCCCACTGCGTTCAGCGGGCAAATGCTGTGCTTTACTCATACGAGGCTCCTAGAGTCGCCAATTATCACTAATACTTGACTCAACCTGCGGGGCAAACTAAGCTGCCGGTCCTCAAAAAGGGTCTTTTAAACCGATACTGTGTAGATTTGTACATCTCCGTGCACGACCAGATGGCTATCCATCCCTCTGGTCGTGGACGAGTCTGTTTCTTTGAAAGTTCGAGGGGTCTCCCAACCGTAAGGAGGTACTATGGCCCTTAGAGAGAGGTTTTTTGCAGCTGACTCGAACGTCATCTGCAACGCCCTGGAGGGTTGCAACAGGATCTTCTATTCGGTGGCTCACGCTCCCAAAGACGACGACTACACCGGATACTGGGTGCTGGTCGGGAAGTCTTATGAGTTCACTGAAGAAGAGGTCCTTGAATTGCTCCAAGGCAAGCTGGATCAGATCCTCATTGGCCTGCTGTTCCACCCCGATCCTCAGGTAACTGAGAAAGCGCGGGAAGCAGTCCTGATGGCCGACCATCTTGTCGCAACAATTCTGTGCAAAGCTCCGAGGCGGGTTCGAGGGATGAAAACGGAAGAGAAGCGTGACCTGTTAGTTCAATTCATGAGCAGGCCCCGCTCCCTCCGGTAGCATCAACAGGCGACAGCAAAAAGTGAAGGGGTGCATCCTTGTTGCAGAATTCGGATGCACCCCCAATCACTTATATTTAGAAAGGTTACGAAGCAGACTCATCCTACAAATCTATCCAGAACCACTCCTAATAAATAGAGAAAGCTAGCTAGTCCATTACGAACAAAAAAAGCCTCATTAACCTTGGAGAGATCCCTCGGCGAGACTAACTTATGCTGGCTGAAGACAATATCTGCAAAAATTACCACCGCTGCGTAATAAAAACATCCGAGACCGGCCATAACTCCAAAAGAAAACAGGAAAATAACGCTGATAATATGTGCTATAAATGCAAGTACTAAGGCTCGTCCCACTCCAAATTGTGCCGGGATAGATCGCAGGCCTTGCTGTTTATCAAATTGCTCATCCTGGCAGGAGTAAATAATATCAAAACCCGCTACCCAAAATAAAACTCCTAACATCAACCAAACTGGCAACCAATCAACCGTTCCGACCAGCGCATACCAAACACCTCCTGGTGCCAGCGCTAAAGCCAGACCCAAAACCAAATGGGAATATGAGGTGAATCTCTTTGTCCATGAATAGACAGAGAGAACAATCAATACCGGAACCGCTAGCAGCAACGTATGCCTTCCCAACATGGCCGAGCCAAAAATAAAAATTCCGTAAGAAAAGAGAAGTAACAAGATAACGCTTTTTATAGAGACCCTGCCCGATGGCAGTTCCCGCTCTTTTGTACGCGGGTTAATCGCATCTATCTCTCTATCTAAAAGTCGATTAAAAGTCATTGCGCCAGTGCGTGCCGAGATTAAACAGACCAATATCCAAAGGATCTGATCTCTAGTTATCTCTACGCTCCCCGAAACAACAACAGCCATGGCCAAGGCGAATGGCATGGCAAATATAGTGTGAGAAAACTTTACTAACCGACCCCACTTAAGTATTTGATTTTCCGAGGCTGCCATCAAAATATCCTGCTCAAGATAGAAAATATTTAATCTTTTGGAGACCCAGGCGCCGTGATAGTATCCGACCATGATGACGTTAGACAAGCCAATAGGTGATCCTGCCTTTGGGCCACTCTTCTTGAGGTTGGCTCTGGGTGCATTCTTTATTTTTTCTGGTCTCGCTAAAATTGACGAGCCCAGTGTGCTGATTGAGCAGGTCAAGGCGACTGAGGTCTTGGCTCCTAAATGGGCAACTGTCTATGCTATACTTTTACCCTACTTGGAAATTGTAGGAGGCGGTCTCCTTGTGGCAGGATTCTGGACCACTCTCGGGGCTTTCATTACCACTCTTTGTGTTGGCTCTGTTATGTATCTCTTCGGACCTAGCTTGGGCACTACAGTTGCCGCATCTGGAGTATTCAAGGGCTCACAGTATGCAAACAAGGAAATAATACTTTTGGCAGCCTCTATTGCGATTCTTTACACGGGTCCAGGCGCAATTGCGATGGACAAGCTGAAACGCACGCATCCTTAACGTAGCTAGTTTAAGAAAGAAGAAAGAGTGTCCCTTACTGAAACGGGCTCTATATCCATGCCTGTGGTTCGAAGTGAACTTAGAAATTTGAGGGCATCTTTGGCTTTATCAATAGAACCATCCCCAAGTCTGATAACAACTGAGTCATGCCCGCATGACAAATTTAATGTGCTTCTAAATGCACGCTCCCCGGACTCCATTTCGTTGAAACGACCGAAATTGTTTAGGAATAAACGGGCCACCATATGGAATCTAAACTCAATGTCCGGCGACTCCATTTTCTGAGGGTCCCTCGTAGGCAAGAAGGTAAGGCTCCTGAACCCGGGCGTCTCGTCTTGCAAAGTTCTTAATTTATTTAAATGAATAAAACGGTCCTCCCAGGAATCTGTCTTGTCGACTCGGATCCCTGCGCCAGTCTGGGCACCAAATCTATGACCCCACTTGATAACATTTAGCCATTCCCAGGACGTAAAAAGCCCCCTTCCCTCGGCGCGATTAGCGCGGTCAATTAGGATCTCGCCACCATCCGCAGGGAGATGATTCATGCCCGCAGAAACTAATCTTGAAACTACCTCCCTGACACGTCGACCAGTTTTGGCTGACAACCAGAGAATCTCAGGCACTGTTAAAGCCTCTATCGAAGCGTTGGTGCATCTTCGGACCTGATTAATCTTATTCTCTATTGCGGTTAAATCATCCCAATTCTGAGGAGACTCTCCTCTTAATCTAATCAAACGTGGAGAGCACCCCTGGGCTGATAAAAATTGCATTCTACTTTCCAACTCTTTTGGATTGTTCACCTGGGTTGGCGTGGCATCTAATTCAAATTCTACTCCCCTTAGATCAGCAAACTTTTTTCTAGCCAGATCGGCTGCTAGCGCTAAATCAGAGGTCGAGGCTTCCTGGATTAATTTTATAGCCTCAGCGACACTGATGCGCTTATCCATCACCGTATCTTCAAGAATTGAATCTACAGAGCGACTAGAGCCGGGAACTATCGCCTCTCCGCCCATTAAGGAGTATCGGGCGGTCCGATATGGCTCCGAAGGCAAAAGATTTAGTTGATATGCCCGCCTAAAAAATTCACTCATTCCCAATTTACATTCATCATCAAGACGATACTTAACCGTTTGAGAGATATGCTTCATGGCTTCTAATTTACTCAAGGGCAAAGTTGTTTTGGTGCCCTGAAGCAAAGCCTGTCCGGCGAGAAGGCATTTATTAAATAATTTATTTAGCTTTTGATCTAGCTCACGCGTCAGAATCTCTGGTCTAGCTGCCCAGACACAAAACACAAAAGGTTTATTGGTTAAACGATGCCACTCCTCAGCGAGGTCTAGCTCCAGGGGATATTTCCCCCGAGCAGCCAGAGCGATATCCCCTATTACAAGGCAGCCAGTGTTATCACTGATCTGCTCTAATAATCCCTCGTGACGTAACCTTACCAGATTGGGTTGTTGAGCCAACCTCTCCATAAGTATCAAACGAAGGAGGTAAACTGCGGCGCAGGCATTAACATCAATACAGACATTTTTTAATTGCTCGAGCGATCCTTGCCCTAAAAGATAAACCGAATCGATCTTACTGCTTCCTGCTAATCCGAAATCGAACCCAACGTAACTGCCATTTACTGCAAACTCAGTAACTGGAACCAAGGCTATGTCGACCTCGCCCTCGGCTAACATCCGAGCATTTTCGGCGGCAGAGGCTTCGCGATAGTCCAAGAATCCTGCTTCAGCAAGATAAAGATACGGCAGACTTGTCAAAGAGCTGATGTTCGAGATCCTTATTTTTCTCGCCACACTTGCTCCTGTTCACTTTCTGGATTCGCTGAATTAGAGAAATGAATTTTCTCCCGTTTTCTGCAAACTGAAAGTTCTTATAAAAATTTCTCCATCAACTGGGTCGACTGGGGAATAATTCACAACGTCCGTAGACCCTGCTAGTGCAGCATATGGTCTGGCATCCACAGATAGAAGGGAACGCGCTATCCTGATGGAAATTCTATCTCCGCAAACGATTCGAGCAATGCCGACTAATCTAAGTAGTTGGAAGTCACGAGCAGCGGCTTCTTGATACTGCCCACTGGCTGGAGTCAACACGGGCATCCAGGATTTAACTCTCCCACTAGAATTCACAAGACTAGAAAGCTTTACAAATTCAGCAACAATGTCATCGTGGGTTATAATTCGATCAAAATCACTCACCAGATCTACTTGTATTCCTGCCTCAGTGAGAGAGCTGACTGCACCTGGTTGCAGAGGTAACTCAACTCGGTTCACGCCTCTATTTTTGATCTCCGAAATCCAAGCTGGCGTGATTAGATCATTTAAATCCCGGCCCACTTTGTAAAAATCTTGGGATACGCCCAACTGCGAGGAATCCAATATCGGCTTGGATCGCTCCCTGGCAATCTTCACTAATTTAATTAAGACTGGAATTCCAGCCTGATCGACTAGCCGAGCTATCTCTGATTCACTTATGGCACGAGAGGTGGCTATCTTTTCAGCGATACTGAGAAAGCCAATTTTTTTGAGAGCTCGACGGGCAAAACTACCTAATCGAGGCTCCTCTAGAGCGGGTATCTCAGATACCGGGACCTTACGACCATTCATTATCCCGAATCGAGCTAGACTCACCTAAGCAACTCCCCCTTTTATTGACACAAGAGCACCTTGCCCGCCTTCTTGACCGCCCCATCTTTGAACCAGATTATTTGGAACTCCCATGGAATCAAGAATCTTCATAACCATCATATCAACAAGGTCTTGAATTGAGGCTGGTTGGTGATAAAAGCCTGGCATTGCAGGAACAATCCGTGCTCCCATCCTTGATAATTTAAGCATATTTTCAAGATGGATCTGACTTAATGGTGTCTCGCGAGGAACAATCACAAGTCTACGATTCTCTTTAAGACACACATCAGCTGCGCGATGGATAAGATTGTTTCCGCAACCATTTGCGATCATTCCTAAGGTCGCCATACTGGAGGGTACGATTACCATTCCAGCAGCTGGTGCTGATCCCGAAGCAAACCAAGCTCCGATATCTTTGGGATTATAGAAAGTAACGCCTGAGATATCTTTCCCAAATAACTTTTGAGTAGATAAGGTAGATTGGGAGGTTTTTAAATTCTGCTCTTCGGATAAAACTCTAAGGGCTGACTCAGAGAATACTACGCTCACATCGTAACCGGTTTCAGCCAAGAACTGAATTATCCTCAGCGCATAGGGCATCCCGCTACTGCCAGATACGCCTACGACCCAGCGATTAGATTGAGGTGCGACGTAAGAATCCATAAAAGATTACCGTTAAAACACTAAACAAATTGTAAATAATTTAAGTCCCCGACCGCCTCCAATCCTAACACCTAAACTAAGTGTAATCAATTGAATAGGACTCCTTTAAAATGGGCTTTTTGTTAGCTAAATCAAAGGGAACACGTCCAACTCAGTTCAGAGAAAGCTCCGACACAATTGATGGCTAGCTAGTAACAAGCCCTTTGAATTACTTGGTAGAGTAAAACTTTAACATTCGCCGACCCCATTCAAGAAGATTAGAGCGACTACCTCCTTGCCCTAACCTAATTTCGGAATCGATTAAAATTTGCTTTAAAGAACCTATCGGATCCATTGAATCAAACTCAGCCTCGGCCAAAGTCACATATCTACCAAGCATCACCTCTTCTCCTGGCAGCGGCAAGGGATCTGAACCCTTAAGAATTTTTATTCCTTTTAACTCAGCCTTCTTCATTAAATGGGGTAGGCAATACCCCAGTGGCCGGAGAGTGGTATCACATAAAAGGCACTCGCCCGCAGATGCTGATAAAATAATCTGATTTACTATTTTTCCTCTCTTGAACCACCACTTACCGGGGGCCCAGTTTACAACAGGAATGCCTCCCGCCTTCCTGATTAATTCAAAAACAATCTCAACTGGGAAGCTGCGATCAGGGATCTCCACATCAGCACCAAAAGATAGAATTTCAAGCTTTTCAGTTGATATTATCTGTCTACCAGGGATGATGAATAATGCCTCCTGCTCTGGTAGGGTTAATTTTAAGGCGCCATTCACATCTGCAACATCGCAGGTACCGATACCTGGGAATCTCTTAGATTCTTTTAGACTTTTAAAAAAATGGCAATCGGCCCTTTCGGTAAGACAAAGAGCATAAACAGGACTACCCTTTTTTGTGAGCCCAACAGCGAGGGTGCGCAGATTCCGTTGAGCATAATCCAGCGCAACGGCCGCATTGTACTCAGGATAAAAGTGGACATGGGCATCAAAAATAATCAACTGCGACATAGCCATACAATATACGAGTTATCGTCATCGGTAAATTTGCATTTCCATTTATTTTCAGGTACTTGGAGGCTCGCAAGCAAATTTTTTGGAGTCTTAAGTGATACGTTCAATTACCCTGCTCGGCTCATCGTCTGGAAGGAACGCTGGGGATGCCGCTCTGATGTCAGGCATCATGGATTCTGTTGACAAAGAGATCGGATCTAAAATTACCTATGAGATCCCAACCATCAGTCCATCTTTCATCAAAAGGGAGTATAAGGACTACAACGCTAAACCGATTAGCATCATGCCGTGGAATCTTTCGGTTAAGATGTTGGGATTACCTACTTACAATTCCGTCTTAAGAACCGATCTGAGCGTGATTTTTGATGCCGTATTGTTTGATCGTGCTCTCTTTAATCCTCTTTTTAACTTCCTCTCCTCATTTTATCTGATGCTTCCCGCAGCGAAGAAGAAAGGAAAGCTCCTGGGTTGCTACAACTGCGGACTTGGTCCAGTAACAACCAAAGCTGGACGCACGATGCTTAGAGATTTACTTGAGCAGATGGACTTCATCGCCGTTAGAGATGAGGGCGCCTTGCGCGTCATGGAGGACATTGGTGTAAAAAATCCAAACAGGCTTCTCACTGCTGATGCTGCACTAAATGCACCGACAGCCCCCAAAGAGAGAATATCAGAGATCTTTGATTCCCTAGGGCTCAGATTGGGCGAGGAAGTGTTAGGAATAAATGTCAATAAATACTTGGACAGTTGGGCTGGTCTCTCGAAAGAGCCACTTTCTAAAGAACAGTTTGTGAATATTTTTGCCGAGGCGATCAATCGCTTTCTTGAAAAGTATCCTGTGCCCGTTCTTTTCGTAACAACTCAACATCATGATATTGAGATCACCTCCCTACTGCGTTCTAAAATAAAATCAAAAGAACTAGTTCTTCAGATCGGAAACGAAACTCTCACTCACATGGAAACAAAAGGGGTCTTAGGAGCGCTATCTCTTCTTGTCTCCATGCGTTTACATGCCGGCATTCTGGCAACCTCCGAGCTAACACCTATACTGGGACTAGCCTATCAGCCTAAAGTTAAATTTTATGCGGACATGCTCGGTCACGGTGATTACTGCCATTCGTTTGCCAACTTCAACGTGGCCTATCTAACGGATGCGATTATTCAAGGCTGGGAAGCAAAGCAACTTCTAAAGTCTCAACTAGCCAAGAGAATCCCTGAATTACAAAAGAAGGCCAATAATGGAGCAAAACTTGTGGCTGCTTTACATAACGGCCTAAACATTCAAAAGGTGATTAGCGAACTAAATCAAGAAAATTTGGTTCAGGGGTACGGAGAAATCCTGGGCCAACAAACTGCCTAGCCAGCTTTTACTGCATCAAAAATTACCAAATCAAGGACTAGGTTTTTATGGATTCGAGGAAAACAACTCTAATGGCAGTACTAGTGGCGGCGCTAGGCTACTTCGTCGATGTCTTTGATCTTCTTCTATTCAGTGTGGTTCGGATTAGCAGCCTCAAAAGTCTCGGGGTTTCCGATTCTGAAATGCTCTCCACTAGCGTGATGCTTATAAATTCTCAGATGGCAGGGCTCTTACTTGGCGGATTCATCTGGGGAATTTTGGGTGACAAGAGAGGACGGCTCTCTGTTCTTTTCGGCTCGATAATACTCTACTCCGTCGGAAATATTTTAAATGGTTTCGTTACTAACACTACCCAGTACGCTGTGATTCGATTCTTCACCGGAATCGGACTGGCAGGAGAACTTGGTGCAGGGATTACCTTGGTAAGTGAACTAATCTCTCCAAAAAATAGGGGCTACGCCACCACATTTGTGGCCTTTGTAGGGGTCTTCGGTGCAGTGGTGGCGGCTTTAGTTGGTGAACTTTTTGATTGGAGAACCTCTTATTTTATCGGTGGGGGCTTAGGGCTTTCACTATTAGTCCTAAGAATAGCGGTGGCTGAGTCCCATTTATTCGACAAAGTAAAGCTATCTCCTGCCAGCAAAGGGGACATCCGGATGCTGTTCAATAATAAAGATCGGTTTACAAGATTTCTAAGTTGTATCGCTGTTGGAGTACCCATTTGGTTTTCTATCGGCATCATTATCACATTCTCTCCTGAAATAGGTCGGACTCTCGGAATAGCAGAGCCGCCATCTGCAGGAACAGCCATAATCTACGCATATCTCGGTCTATCAATCGGAGATCTATTGAGTGGTCTCTTGAGTCAACTTATACAAAGTCGCAGAAAAGCGATCGCGGTATTTCTAATCATTTCAGCAATCACTATAGGAGTAGTCCTGTCAAAGTTCGCAATGACCACCGAAGAATTTTACATATGGGCATTATTGTTGGGCATAGGCGGTGGATACTGGGCGGTATTTATAACCTCCGCTGCTGAACAATTTGGCACAAATCTGAGAGCAACAGTAACAACAGCCGTCCCAAATTTGGTGAGAGGTAGTGTAATTCCCGCTACGATGCTATTTGACTATTTAAGGACGCACATTGGGATAATAAATAGCGCCCTGGTGGTAGGTGCAATTTCTCTAACTATCGCCGTCGCCGCCTTAATCTCATTAAAAGAATCATATGGCCAAAACCTCGACTTCCTCGAAGAGTAAAATTCAGGATGCACTGGACTGGATTATCCCAATTTTAAAGAACCAAGGGATAAAATTCCATATAACCGGAGGATTTGCCGCTCACCTTTATGGCGCTACTCGTGAAATAAACGATATCGATATCGACATTCCTTTCGAAGCGTTTCCTATCTTGATGCCTTCGATCCAGAAACATGTAATTCAAGATCTTATCCGATACAAAGATTCTCATTGGGATATGTTTCTAGTCACTTTAGATTATCAAGGGCAGATCATAGACCTGTCTGGCGATCGCGAGGCCTTTATATTTAATCATCTTACTCAAACAAGAGATCCATTAAAGATGAACTTTGATTCAGTCATATTGATGAACGCCTATAACCATCTCTTACCAGTCCAAAATCCTCACGATTTGATCGAGTATAAAGAGAAGATTGTTTATGAGGAGGCCAAGCATAAAGAAGATGCCTCTGTCGTTAAACAGTATCTAAAGCGTAATCAAAGCTAAGTATGAATGAGCTCCAGTTTTGCTTCTGGGCTGGGGCTAAAATTAGCAGCACCCTGGAACAGGATTTTGAACTGCGAATTCTCTTGATTCCTGAACTAACTGGTCTAACCTCAAGTTATGCATTTCCCAAAATTCTGGGCCAAGGCTCGACACTTAAACTTTACCGCCTGGGGCTGGTCAGATGACAGCCCCACTGAAGCATCGATTGATGCCCATAAGAGAGCCGAAAAGGTAGCCCTTCTATTCAACGCCGGACAACTACCTGAGAAATCATACGGCTATGGAGACCGACCTTTAAGAGAGGAGGTATTAAAGAGCTTCAACCTGGGCAGAGATTCCGAACCCGCTCTTCTTACCCGGAATTCATATGGCTGCCTAGTGATCAATACTACTCAGATTCCCTTTATAGACATCGACAAGCCAAACGGTAATAGCCGAGCTAGCCTGATGGATTTTTTAAAAGGATTTTTTGTAGGCAACTCGGGTCACTCTGTTGCAACAAAAGCCCAACTCCAAGAGGAGACCCAAAAGTGGTGCAACAATAATCCAGGTTGGGGGCTTAGGCTTTATGAGACTGCTGCCGGGTTTAGAGTATTGGTAACAAACGGTTTGTATAATCCTGATGATGCTGCAATCGCGAGGCTATCTGCTGACCTAAAGGGTGATCCCCTATACAGAACACTTTGCCTAAGACATAAATCATTTAGAGCACGCCTGACACCCAAACCTTGGAGGTGTGGGATGAAGTCTCCCCTCAGTAGGTGGCCTTGGCTTAATGAGGCATCAGAGCAGCAGTTCCGAGCCTGGGAAAAGGCTTATGCCGAAAGGACTGAAAATTTAGCGACCTGTCGCTTTATTGAACACGTTGGTAATAGTTCGATACATCCTGCAATAGAAAGCTTAATTAAAATTCACGATGAAATAAGCAGAGCATATAGCCCTCTTCAACTGGCTTAAAACCTAGAGCGAGAGCGAAGCAAATACGACCGCGCTAAGAACAATTCCTACCAAGAATGCTATGTAGGCTAATCTTAAAAAAAGATATTTTCGCTTTTCCAAAAATTGACCAAGAGTATAAATTTCTCGAAGCTGGATTTCATAACACCGACTAGAGTCATTAAGAACAGACTCCATGACATTGGCATATTCATCATAGGACAGCCTATTAAAATGTCCGAAGAATAGAGGATTAAAGGCGCTCGAAGACGGCTCTACTTCATCCACTTTCGATAAGTGTAGTCTTGGCATAGTCGAATACGCGGCTAATAGACCAATATGCAGAATGGCACCAAGATATACCTAACTATCCTTAGTTCAGGCTTAGCTAAAAAAGGTAGCGATATAGTCACCAGAATCGATGACATAGTCAGAAGCATATTTGCTTTCGTGTCAGCCATCGCACTTAATTGAGTATGATGAGCACGGGTCTGACGGATCATATGATCGAGGTGTGAGCCTGGTTGGATGACTTTCATAACTATTCCTTTTAATAGAACCCCCACGGGCGGATCTGTGCAGAGGCTACAACATCTGCGGAATAATTTGAACCATCGTCCAAGAATTAAATATAATGTCTATTGGCTCAGCATTTGCGTTAAAGCCAAAGCTCTTTGAGGACTCATTAAAGCTAACACCTGGGCGATTCTCTTCTCTGGCATTCTCCTTAAAAGAGATAGAGAGATCGTAATATCTAGTTGCTCCATTAATTTTGAGGCCTCTTCAGGGGCCATAGAGCTATAAACTTTTGATAACTGATCTAACTGCCCTTCGCGACGACGATCGGTCTGCTCGCGCTTGATTCTTAATTCATCTGTGAGCCCCTTGAGCTCAGTTAGCCGTGCGGCCAACTCCATCTCGCGACGCTCTATGTCACTCTCTCTTTCGGTAAGCTTGTCATCTCTATCTTCAAGCTGGGACCTGCGGGAATCTAACTGAGTTAGCAGCTCAACCTCTTCTCTGCTAAACTTTGACGTATCGGCTAAATCAGAAAGCTTAGTCGCTTTAGCAACCTGAACAGATGCCACTGCTGGCTCCACAGACGCAACTCCCGAAGCTTCAATAACCCCAATTCCCACTTTGGCTAAACCTAAAATTACCAAGAGATATATAGCTAAACTCTGCCCACCAATTGGCAATTTAAAATCATAAGAAGAGCTTTGACGAGCCTGATTCATCAATTTAGTGTGAGCTGCACTGCGAGCCTTAGGGGCCGCCCCTTGGGGAGACTCCGTCTTCATCTGATTGAGAGTCTTATGGAGATCTGAATACAACTCTTTGGCTTGATCTCTTGTTAAACCTTTCTTTGATTGCACCATAAAACCTCTTATTCCGTATATTTTCGGCCGTAACGTTGCACAGCTAATTCATCTAAAACTTGGAACTCAATTCTCTCTACCTCAGCTCGGTACTCCTCTTGTCTACGAGTTTTTAAAGTCTTTAACACCTCGTGATCTTTCACCGACTCCAGGTAAATTTCTTTTGCCTTATCAGCCTCTGCAACCAATCGTTCCAGAGCCTGCAAGGAAGCATCGATCTCGCTTTTCAAACGAGCCTCGTAATCAGCTATCATTTGCAAATCCTGTGCCCTGATCTCTCCTTGCCGACGCTCTGAGGAAAGCAGCTTGCCTCTTAATCCTTCTATCTTCTGCTCGACCTCTTTAACGGCCTTATTTTTGAGCATAAGCTCTTTTTTACGATTTTCTCGCTCTTGCTCTCTTAATTCGAGAACCTTCTGTAATCTAAATTTAAATTTCTTGGCCATATAAACCTAATTTATTTCTTCTTAACGGGCACGTTTGTGGCGCTCTCTGTCAAAATTTTGGCAAGATTAATCCAACAATCTTTCAAAGATGTTTTCTCACTCACCTTCTGTCTTAAAAATTGAACCACCTTGTCATTAAGCCTTACTGCCCGATCTACCTTAGGGTTTAATCCAGGTTTATAAGCTCCAATCGTTATAAGATCTTCATTTTCGCGATATGTCGCTAGGATATCGCGAGCCTGGTTGGCTATCTCAATAACCTCATTAGGAACAATGTCAGTCATAACCCGAGAGGTACTTTCTAGAACTTCAACAGCTGGATAATGTCCCTTACTAGCTAACCGTCTGCTCAATACGATGTGACCATCTAGAATACCACGGGTGGCATCGGCGATCGGTTCATTCATGTCATCGCCTTCTACTAGAACTGTATACAATCCGGTTATGGAACCCTCGCCCGAGCAAGTACCAGCCCTCTCAAGAAGCTTAGGCAACATGGAAAAAACGGATGGAGTATATCCTCTCGTACTAGGGGGCTCTCCAATCGACAATCCGATCTCTCTTTGAGCCATCGCTAAACGGGTGATTGAATCGACCATTAAAACAACTCGCTTACCCTGATCTCTAAAGAATTCAGCCAAAGCGGTTGCATAATAGGCAGCTCTGATTCTTTTTAAAGCAGATTGATCTCCGGTGGCTACAACCACGACCGATCTTGCTAACCCCTCGGGTCCCAAATCTTTCTCGATAAATTCACGGACCTCACGCCCACGTTCACCCACCAGAGCAATTACGTTAACATCACTAGATGAATTCTTGGCGATCATGCCCAAAAGAGTTGATTTACCTACTCCAGAGCCAGCCATAATGCCTACCCGTTGTCCCTGGCCCACGGTGATCAAAGAATTAAGGGAGCGAACTCCGATATCAATTGGATTTTTTATTCGTTTCCTAGTTACGGGGTTAGGAGGATTTTGAAAGATCGGTCTCATTTCACCATGAACTGGCGTTGGGAGATTATCCATCGGCTGACCGAAGGCATCCACTACTCGGCCCAAATATTCGTCTGAAACAAATACTGATGCCGCCCCACCACTAACTCTAATCTGCGATCCAGGACCCACACCCTGAATCTCCTCATAAGGCATCATTAAAACTCTATCACCCCGGAATCCAACAACTTGAGCTTGAATCTGTTGAGTCCCACTATGTATCGATACATTCGTGCCGATCGGAACTGATGGTCCATTACCTTCGATGACCAGCCCAGTAACATCCATAACAGAGCCACGTAACTCAAACCTGCTGGCTCTCTCGACTTCACTTAAAATTCTCTCTGCAAGAGCTGTCATTTAATTAAACGAACTACCGACTCGGCAATGCGCTCCCATGACTTTTCAAGATTAAAATCTACCTCGCCAGCAGAGGTCTCTATTACACAACCTGACTTCACAGCAGCATCGGCCTCAAAATTCCAAGTGCCGTCGAACTCTTTAAATTTCTTTGAAAGCCCCATTATCTCTATAAACTCAAGATCCTGAGGGCTGACTTTTACTTTTTTAATAGAAGCACTACCAGCCGACTGAATTGCCTGCTTTAGAACATCGACAAGATACTCGGGATTAATCTCTACTGCTTGCTCAATAATTTTTTTAGATAGCTCAAGCGATACCATTAACGACGCCTTCTCAATTTCTTGTAATCTGAGGGCGTTCTCTTCGGACATGGTTTGAATCAATATAAGAAATCTCTCCTCTAGGGCTTTTAGCTCTAAATCTCTTTGGGTCTTTGCCTCTTCAAGAGCAGCAGCCCTGCCGCGTGCCTCAGCTTCTGCTATGAGCTCACGAGCTTTTACCTCTGTTATCATTGGTTCTTGGGGCTTCTCGTCTGTTTCCTTTTTATACTTTACACCAGCCCTCATCATTTTTTTGCTGGTATCTAGTGATTTGAAAAGAGGATCCTCCTTTTGCACCTCTACTTCTACCCTCTGAAGTTGAACCATCTCGAAATCAGGATGTAGATCTGATTCACCCACTATCTCCCAACTTGCCGATTCAAAGCCGGTGTTTAGCTTCCATGGTCGAGCAGTTTTATCGTAAGATGTGCCAGAGGTCTTTTGAGGAATCATAGAGCTCATCTGATGCTACCTATCTTACATTCCACCATCATTTAACCAGTAACGGATTAGTAGCGCAGCCTGAGATGGATTCTCCTTCACGATCCTTGAGTTCTCGGCCATGAGACCCTCGAGCTGCTCAATGTCGACATTTGTCTCAATTGTTACAGGCAGCACCGCTTTACGCTCCTGTTTTAACTCCTGCTCAAGCTCTTCGATGCCAGTTGGCAATAGACGGCTAAGATCAATTTCAGCCTCAGTTGGTGTCACCATAAACTTCACAAGAGGACGCACAACTAACAAGAAGAAAAGAATAATGAATAATCCTGGTACGACTTTGGAGATCGCATTGAAGATAAAGTCCTGAGTGGCCTTCTCGTCCAAAGCCTCTGCCATATCTTGGTCTGCAACCTGAAACTGAATATTCTCTACACTTAGGGTATCTCCTCTGCTGTCGTCAAAACCTACAGCACTCTTAGCAACATCCTCAATTTGTTGCATCATCTCAGGGCTGAGGGATTTATAAGTTGGCTTAGCAACCCCTTTGGCTGGATCTTGTGCCGCAGCAGCCTCATAAATGCCATCCACAAGTACTGCCACAGAAAGCTTTGTCAACTTACCTCTAGGCAGAACCGTCTTAGATACAGCCCGAGATACTTCAAAATTCTTTACAGACTCCTTACGGCGCGCACCGGCTGAGGAATCGTCAACATTTGGAAGATTTTGAGCATCAGTAAGATTAGATACAACCCCTGGAATTCCTCCGCGAGAGGCTGTAGAGCTTCCTTCCTCAATAATCTTCTCTGAACGAGCAACTTGACCACCTGGATCGAAACTCTCCTCTTCTCTTTCACTGATAGAGAAATCTATATCTGCAGTGACTCTAGCGATGACTTTTCCTGCACCTACTACTTTTGATAACATCTGCTCAATTCTTTGAGCGTAGGTATGTTCCATCTGACTCTGATATTGAATTCTATCAGCATCAACAGTCATAGATGAGTCTTTATTCTGAAGCTTCTCTGAAAGTAGATTTCCGTAAATATCAACTATACTTACGTTTTCTATCTTTAATCCCTCTACGCTACCGGCAACAAGATGGGCTATTCCTTTGATCTGTTTATAATCCAGCTCTCCACCCGTTCTTAATTTTAACATTACTGAAGCAGTTGCTTCACTAGATCTTTTCGCAAATACAGTCTTCTCTGGTTGAGTAATATGCACCCTGGCTGAGGCAACATTATCCAAAGAACCGATTGTTCTCTCTAATTCACCCTGGGTAGCTCTTATAAACTTTAATCTTTCGACAAAACTTGTCGTGCCTATGCTACCAGCATCAAACAACTCAAATCCGACCTTGCCGCCCTTTGGCAAACCTTCTCCGGCGAGTGACATTCTTAATTCATGAACCATTTCAGGAGGACTAATTGCAATCGTACCGCCATCACCCCTGAGCTCATATTTAATCTTCTGCGATTTTAATTTATCCATCACTGCAGAGGCATCAGCTGGCTCTAGATCTGAGAACAGCACGGCATAGTCAGGCTGAGTAGCCCAGTTTGATACGAATACTATCCCCCACACTGTTCCAATTATCAGCACTGGGAATAATATCTTTTGAGACAACGGCAGCTTTAAAAAATTCGCTGCAAATTGCCCGAGAATTGCACCTGGATCGAAACCTGAAGCCACAAAAACCTCCCTTTAAAGCCCTTCAATATAATATCAATTAAACTTGAGTTCTCATTACCTCTTCGTAAGCCCTTACTATCTTACTTCTGACTGCATTCATCAGTTGGAAGGCAACATCCGCCTTCTCTAACGCGATCATCGCCTCATGTGAGGTAAATCCTGGTTGGCTAGTTACCAATCCCTGGATCTGCTTCTCTGCTGAGTTCTGCATCGTGTTGACATCCTGAACCGCCTCTTTAAGAAATTGACCAAAACCCTTGGCTTCTTGGGTCTGTGGCTGTGCCTTCTCCGTTGCTTTTGGAGATGTTATTGACTGAATGTCTTGGTAAGCCTTTAAACCCTGAATGTTCATAGATTAACCTTTAGAATGTTGATGAAATCCTACGAGCTTCGCGTGACATCTCTGAAACTGATTTAGAAGCCGCAACATTGGCTTGATACAATCTAGTAGCGGTCATCAGATCAGTCATAGACTGAACCACGTTGATGTTGGGGTAAGCAACATAACCGTCTTTGTCTGCATCAGGATGGCCTGGCTGAAATACCTTACGGGGGTCTTGCTGGTCCTCTAATACTGCTGTGATGCCGGGTTTCGCCAAACTCATCTCATCTAGTGCTGATTGAAAAGAACCTGGTGCTTGAGTGGCGCTCATTACTACGTCTTTACGGCGATATGGTCCACCTTCAGGAGTTCTGGTTGTTTCAGCATTTGCAATATTGGAGGCAATGGTGTTCACCCTCAACCTCATCGCGCTCATTCCAGCTGCTAGTACATCTTGTGCATCAAACATAATTTATCTCCTAGTTAACGCCTCTGATTGCCTGAGATAAAACTCTAAACTGCTTTCTTAAAATATTTGCAGCTTCGGAAAAATCACTCTGATTTCTCTGAAGCTTTGTCATCTGGACATCAATATCTACGTTATTGCCGTCAGCTTTGGTTGCTCCTGAGAAGTCTGCCACCAATCTAGCTGGCCCCTGCTCTCCGGTATCCATATGCAAAGGATTGGTTTTATTTATCTCTGAATTGCTAACGTGGAAGGCTCGCTCGAGCTCTGATTTAAACTCAAGGTCTACGGCGCGATACTTAGGGGTTTCGGCATTGGCTACGTTACTTGCCAGTGCTTGACCGCGGCGCCAAGCCATATCGAGGGCCTTTTCTAGCCCTGGAGTAGTCTTTTCAAAAATGCCGTCCAGTAATCCCATAAATCCTCTAAAAACCTCTGTTTATCTTTGTCCGCAATCTATTAGGTGCAATGTCTGTGCTATTCGTTGTAAAGTATTACTTATAGCTATTTCAGCTAGTTAGAATACTTATCAACAGCCATAAGTCATTCATTTGACAGTGCTTCTGCCTCTCCCTGACGCCCCATCCCATACTCGTTTAACTTGTTGCGAAGGGTTCTAATGCTGATACCTAGAAGCTCGGCCGCCCTTGTGCGGTTATTATCATTCATCCTTAGAGTCTCAATAATCAAAGCCTTCTCCATTTCAGCCACTGTCATCCCTGAACGAATCTGCAATGAACTGCTCATCGATACCGGTTCTGTGTTGTTGGCACCAGCTGAGTTTATTCTCTCAATATTTTGAGATTCACTACTCTCTTTAACCACCCTAGTAGCAAGCCCGGCTGGATCTTCACCAATTAAGAAATGATTACTGCTTGGGGAACTTCCACAGGCAAGGATACTTGCTCTCTGAACTGCATTCTGTAACTCTCTCACGTTACCTGGCCATGGATGGGCTTCCAAAGCTGCTAAAACTTCAGGTGTCAGCTCAGGAGATTTATCCCCTAGAAATTGCTTCATGAAATACTTAGCTAACAATTTAATGTCTCCCGCTCTTTCACGCAAAGCAGGTAATGTCAGAGGAATTACATTCAAACGATAATACAAGTCCTCTCTAAATTTCCCCTCCCTTACCATGTTTTGAAGATTTCGATTGGTTGTAGCAATAACACGCACATCAATAGATATAGGCTCCCTACCACCTACCCGATCTAATTCCCGCTCCTGCAACACACGCAAAAGCTTTGCCTGTAGCGCTAGATCCATCTCCGATATTTCATCCAGCAATATAGTTCCACCCTGAGCCAGTTCAAATTTACCAGGCTTACTATTCTGAGCTCCGGTAAAAGCACCCTTCTCATGACCGAACAATTCGCTCTCTAAAAGATTCTCAGGCAGAGCAGCACAGTTCACCGCGATAAATGGCTGCTTAGCTCTTGGGCTCATGGTGTGAATAAATCGAGAGATTCCCTCCTTACCAGTACCCGATTCTCCTTGAACAAGAACTGTAGCATCACTTTTAGCGACAGCTTCAGCCACCTCAAGAATTCTAATCATTCGCGAATCGTTAGTGACGATGGTGCTATGTCTGCGATTATCTGAAGAGAAAGACTGTTTTCTAAATTCAATATTCTCTGGCGAGAGAACTCTCTCAACAATGCAAATTAAATCCTCTACAGAGAATGGCTTCTGAATAAAATCAGCCGCACCCAACTGCATCGCCTTAACCGCAGCATCAACGGTTCCGTGCGCAGTGATCATTATGAAGGGAGGCTTTTCTTGACGGGCATTAACGGCCTCAAGCAACTCCTGTCCAGACATCTCCGGCATCCTTTGGTCTGATATGATCAGATCATAAGTGGCAGATTCCAATGCTTGCAGAGCATCTTTACCATTCGCCGCAACGTCGATGTTATAACCCTTCCTACTGAGCGCTGTTTTCAGCGCTAACTGCATTTGGGGTTCGTCATCTACCACTAGTATACGTGTTGTTTGATTCATAAGCCTCTCCTTGAAACTGGAAATAAAATTGTAAATTTCGCCCCACCATCATTCGCGGCCGAAATACTAGCTCCATGACGGGTCACAATATTTTTAACTACTGCTAATCCCAAGCCCGTCCCCTCAGCTCTTCCCGTAACAAATGGTTCGAACAGCTTCGGCAAAATGTCAGCTGCTATGCCGGGGCCGTTATCAGAGATGATTAGTTTTAGGGAGTCATTCTCTAACTCGCTGGAGATAGATATAGTTCCTTTGTAGTGGGAGGCTTGGGCCGAGTTTGTCAGCAGATTGCTCAACATCTGCCTTAAGAGACCGTCATTTCCAAGAATATAAGTATGCTCTGATAATCTTGTCTCGATAGATAAACTATTCTGTCGATCCATCTTTTTAAAAAGATTAATCTCTTCTGCAATAATATTATTCAAATTGGCTGGTGCTAAGGCACACTCCTTATCTTTGGCAAATTGCAGAACATTAGAGATCACCCTATCAAGAGTTGAGATACTACAATTAACTTCCTCCACTAGCCCCAGTGAACTCGGCATATTTGCAACATCTTCTCTCAAGAGAGACATGAACAATTTTATAGCTCCCAATGGATTTCGGATCTCATGGGCCAGTGCCGCAGCGGTTTGCCCCAGCACAGCCATCTTCTCAGCGCGCCTGACCTCTTCTTCCTTTTTTTGTAGTTCAACTCGTAGTCTCTCTGACTCAGTCTTTAAAGATGCATATCTCTCTTCTAATCTGGAGCTTGCCTCTTCAAATCTGGCAAAGGCGGTGGCGAGAAAAGCTGGTGTTATCTCTGATTCCGGTAATAAATTGGATTGATTTCTAGTGTCCATTACTACCCTCATTTAAACTTGAATTCTTTCCTAACTGAGCCATAGCAGAGGCATCAGTACGCCACTTTGCCTGTTCTGAGATAGACTGCAAAAGAATTAGCCAACCATCTGACGGCGGATACATGGCTGCTGCCTTAGTCGCGGTTTCAGTAGCTTTTTGGGACTCTCCGATCGAAGAGTAGGATTTGGTTAAAGCATAATCTACCCAGCTATCTAAAAAAGCGTCAGGATACTCCTCTCGTCCCTTATTCAACCAAAAGATCACCTCCTGATACTTTCTATTCTCAAGAGCGATAGTTCCTAAAGATTTTATTGCGAGAGCACTACGAACATGTCTAACTGGAATTTGTGTAAAATGATCCTCTGCCTTCTCCAATTGCCCAAGAATCATGGCGGCACTGCCGATACTATAATGAAGGTCCCCGGCGTGCTCGTTGCTTACGCCAGTTAAGGCTTGCTCTAATTTTCTCAAAGCAAGTTGAGGCTTATTGCTCTTAAATAACGCTTCACCCCAGAGCTGATTAATCTCCGAATTAAGTGGTCCAGCTTCTCTTACTAATTTATCAGCTTTCTCGGCATAAACTATTGCGCCCTGATAGTTGCCTTCCTGCAATTCTATAGCTCCTCGCGAAAAGTATATTCGGGCTCTCGATTCAGTTGATAATTGGGCCGAGCTTGAATCCAACACCAAGGCCCGATCGAATTCCTTTTTAGCTAGATCTACTAAACCCAGGGCCCAAGCACTCTTTGCAGCTGATAAAGCTGTGGTAGCAGTTACCTTACGGGTAGGCATTTTTTTATAAGCGGTCAAAGCTTCTAACCACTCACCAGATTGGGTCTTCTTTTCGACGTCAATCGAATGCTGCGCTTGAGTGGCTGACACCATCCCAAGACACAACACTAGCCCAAAAGCTTTGCTTAAATATCTTCTCATGACACGCTCCTTAAGGCTCGATTATTACCTCGATCTGCGCGGCCAGACCCTTCTTCTTGATCTTCTCTACTAGAGTAGTGCGATTGAGATTTAGCAATTTAGCAGCGGCTTTTTTATTTCCGCCAGTCTTCTCAAGGGCATTATTTATTAGATTCGATTCAAAATTATTCACCAACTCATTAAAGTCGATCCCACAATCAGGGATAATTGTAGTTGGAGAACTTAATGAAGTCTGGGACTGCTCCGGAGAAACTACGTAAGATGGCAAATCACTCGGATAGATGCAGCTATGATCACATAAGATTGCAAGTCTCTCGATTAGATTCTCAAGTTCTCTTACGTTTCCGGGCCAGTTGTATCTATTAAAAATCGCTTCTGCCTCGGGCGAGAAGCTAACAGAATTCTTTCCAAATTGCTGACAAAACCGATCCATGAAATGTCTAGCTAGCAACATGATATCGTTTCCGCGATCCACTAACCGTGGAAGCTCGACGGGTACTACTTGTAATCGGTAATAAAGATCCTCACGGAATCTACCTGCCTTAACCTCTTCTCTAAGATCTTTATTAGTAGCCGCAATTACCCTGACATCAAGCTCTATCGATTTAGCAGCTCCAACAGGCTCAATCTTCCGCTCCTGCAGTACTCTCAAAAGCTTCACTTGAAGCTTTGGACTCATATCTCCAATTTCATCCAAGAAAATCGTGCCGCCGTGCGCCAACTGAAATCGGCCTATTTTATTGGCAATTGCGCCAGTAAAGGAGCCCTTTTCGTGACCAAAAAGCTCACTCTCCAGAATATCTTCAGGAATAGCTCCGCAGTTAACTGGGATCAAACGACCCATCCGGCCTGATAGCTTGTGGACAGCATTTGCAATTAATTCCTTACCAGTTCCGCTCTCTCCCAAGATTAGAACAGTAGAGTTGGTGCGAGCTACTTTTTTAATAAGATCAAAAGCTCGCAACATATCCGGACTGCTGCTGACTATCCCCATGAAGGAATTTTTAGCTAGCGCCGATTTAGTATTTTTGTCGGAATCAATTGTTGATTGGATTGGTGTAGAATCTACTGAATTTAACTCAACACCGTTAGGAACCGTCACACTATTTTGCATAAGCTCTCCGTAGCGCTTGTTAAAACCTTTGCGAAGCTCATCCTTGGCTTCACTCAATCCGAATCAGAGGGCAAAACCTTAAAAAACAAAAAGGGCTAACAAAACCATTCCCTCAGACCCGGATTCCGTTCACCTAGCGAGTGACTTTTCAGTCAATCTTTCGGCAATCGGCCTGTCATAACCTTGGCAAGCTCTGTACCAAGAAATTTGGCAGGTGCTAGGAATTTGACTCCCCAATCAAACAAAAGGGTGCGGTCTATCTAACAAATTGATTTAATTAGGGTATTTTTTACAATTTTTTTACAAATAAGATTAATCTGAAACAATTTATGCGGGGGCAGGTGAAATAAAACGCTCAAAAGTGTACACTTCTGACGAAAATTAGTCGATAAAGTTGCGCACTTCGTCAAGTTGAACCATGGGGTTCAACGCCAACAAACCGACTCCCATACCGAGATCTCTTAATTCACCGCTGTCATAAAGATGTCAGGGTTAGGTGTGGGTCTATAAACTGTAACGGATAAAAGCTGTATAATCAGAGTATGAAAAACCAAGAGAACGTAACAACAAAAAAAATTAATGAAGTTAATGCATTAGTTGCTAAAAGTTCCTCATCGATTCTAACTGAGCTTGATCTTACCACGGCTTTATTTGAGAAGGCTCCTTCTACCTTCCTCGAATATATGACCTCGCCATCTCTTGCGGCAATAACTAGCGAGTGCGCTGCAACAGTAGAGAAGTATTTACAACAAACCTCTGGTCTGGCCATCTCTTTTGGTCAGAATGAAGATAGCTCCTACGTTATCATCGCGATGAGCGATAGGCCGTTTATTGTTAACACAGCTGTCCTCTCAATCAGAGAATGTGACTCTGATATCCAAACATTGCTTCATCCATTAATAACGCTGAAGAACGGTCGCCGTATTTCTCTGATGTACCTAAGAATAGACAAGCTTGAAGCGTCGGCTCTTAACCTCTTAGTAGATCGTGTTACACGCTCGCTTAAAGATTTAATATTAACAACCGAAGACCATCCAAAAATTCTCAGCCAAGTTGAAACAACAGCTCGACTGCTCAAAGAAAAAGTACCGAGCCCTCAGGCATCTGAAATCAAAAAGAGCGAGGCTGGCGACTTCTTGCGCTGGCTAACAGATGGTGAATTTATATTTTTAGGACTAGCTGAGTGGTCTGTAGAGGAAGAGTCCTCTGCTGCAAAGAGCATCAGGTTTTTGGATGAAAACCCAAAATCAGGACTAGGTATCTTCCGTAGCGAAAATGCCTCCATTACCGAATTTATATCTGAATGCAGAAAAGACGCGCTCGACAATCTGAGCGGAACAAACCTTGTCACTCTATCCAAACTTCTAACCAGAAGTAATGTGCACAGACCTGAGAGAATGAGCCATATAATGGTTCCTCAATATGGTGGAGATGGTGCAATCAGAAGTCTCATTTCGATTGTTGGGCTGTTCTCATCAAAGACGATCGGACAGGAAGCATCTTCTATTCCCCTGGTTAAAGAGAAGATAAGTAACATTCTCGCTAGCGAGCGGGCGATTCCTAATACCTTTACCTACAAGAATATCAGCAAAATTGTTGATAGCATGCCAAAAGAGCTCTTACTAAGGGCAGAGCCAGAATTCTTGAAGTCCTGTGTCGACATGATAACAGGAATCCAAAGAGAGTCTGAGTCGGGAGCGCTAGTTCACAAAGATGCCTCAGGCAAAGGTGCCACCTTTATTATAGCCATGCCGATTTATCGCTTTAATGAACAGGTGCGATCTAATCTTCAGAATCACATCGAAGCTGTTTGTTCAACTGAAGCGGGATCTGGGGACCTCCATGTGGCTCTAAATGTAAAGCCATTAGTAATAGTTTACTATCATGTGCCTTTAACCGAGCAGAGCTACAAAACCCTTGAGAACAAGAAGCTCGAGGCCCAATTGATTGAGCTCACTAAGACCTGGATTGATGGTCTTAAAGATGGAATTTATGGGGCAGATAGATTTAAGAATGCCGAATTAATTTGGTCTAAGTACAAAGATGCTTTTGGTGAGGAATACCAAGCAGCGACTGACATCTCATGCTGCTTGAGCGATATCGCCATAATCGAGACTCTAAGCGATAAAAACCCGCTGAGAGTGGGCATTTCAAGTGCTAATTCCTCTCAAAACTCTTTTGAATTAGGACTTTATACCTGGCAAAAAGATTCGTCTGTGAGCCAGGTTCTGCCGGCTCTTGAGAATGCAGGATTGTATATCCTAAGAGAACAAGCCTTTGAGATAAAACTCGGCAAAGATACAGCACACCTTCATAAATACATAGCTCGCACTAAAAATTCTCAAGTCGGCGCGCTTGAAACATTCAGTGATAATCTCTGCTCAGGCTTAGAACCTGTTCTAAATGAGCAAGTTGATAATGACGTGCTGAATGGATTACTGATCACAACCCGGCTTGATACCAAGGCTATTTCAGTAATTAGAGCCCTGGCTGCCTATCTATTCCAACTAAGTCCCTTTACCTCAAAGGGCACGATCAGGAACACTTTGGTAGCAACTCCAAATGTTACAGCTCTGCTCTGGAATATGTTTGAAGTGAAATTTAATCCAGCTTTAGATCTAGCAGTGGATCAAAGAATCCAAAAGCTAGAGACGCTCAAGCAAAATTACTTACTGGCACTAAGAAATGTTCCAGATATCAGCCAGGATAGAATTCTGAGGAATATGGCGGGAGTGCTAGAGGCTACCGTTAGAACCAATGCATATACCGGACGAGAGACCCTTGCTTTCAAAATAGACCCATCAAAGGTCGATCTGATCGGGACTCCAAAACCTTACTTTGAGATTTACGTGAGAGGTCCTCAGACTGAGGGTATCCACATAAGATTCGGCGCTGTTGCCCGTGGTGGATTAAGATGGAGCGATCGTCGGGATGACTTTAGGAATGAGGTTCTTGGACTGGCCAAGACTCAGAAAGTGAAGAACGTCGTAATCGTACCAACCGGCTCCAAGGGTGGCTTCATCGTAAGAAAGCCAGCCTCTGAGCACGACAAAGTCTTAAAACAGGTGGAGGAGTGCTACCGTGACTACATTCGCTCCCTTCTCTCTGTCACAGACAATCGAGTAAAAGGACAAGTTGTAAGACCAACCAACGTAGTTTGCTACGATAAAGAAGATCCTTATCTAGTGGTTGCAGCAGACAAAGGAACTGCTACCTTCTCTGACATAGCAAATAGAATTGCGACGGATGAATTTAAATTCTGGCTGGGCGATGCTTTTGCCTCAGGCGGATCACAAGGATACGACCATAAACTCTACGCTATTACCGCCAATGGTGGTTGGGAATGCGTCAAGAGACACTTCCGTGACTTGGGTATTAACTTCGAGAAAGATATATTCACAGTGGTCGGTATCGGCGATATGTCAGGAGACGTATTTGGCAACGGTATGGTTTACAGCGATAAGATCAAACTTCTAGCTGCTTTCAATCATAAGCACATATTCCTAGATCCTAATCCTGATCCAACAAAATCATTCGAAGAGAGGAATCGCTTATTTACAACTCCAAGAACTCAATGGAGTGATTACAAGAAGGAACTTATCAGCGCCGGTGGTGGAATCTTCGGAAGATTCGACAAAGAGATCACCTTATCCAAAGAGATCCGAACTGCCCTTTCGATCGCTGATGAGGTTCCAAGCACCGTCAACGGAGAACAACTAATCGCTCTTATAATGAAGGCAAAGGTTGATCTTCTGTGGAATGGAGGAATCGGGACCTACGTTAAATCAAGCTCTGAAACAAACGCTGACGTAAACGACGGTACCAATGACGGCGTAAGAGTGGATGCTAAGGATCTGCGCGCAAAAGTTATTGGCGAAGGTGGAAACCTTGGATTTACTCAGAAGGCACGCGTGGAGTTTGAGCGTTGCGGTGGTAAATTAAATACCGATGCGATTGACAACTCTGGCGGCGTCGATCTCTCTGACCATGAGGTGAACTATAAGATCTTCTTCTCTCGTCTGTTAGAAGAAGGAAAGATCACTATAGAAGAGCGCAACAAGATACTGAAAGAAGTTTCAGGATTTGCATGTGCTGATGTGCTCAAGAACAATGCTAGTCATGCCCTTCTGCTCTCTTTAGGATCCAAGCGAAATCTGAATCGCATGATTCAAATCAGGGATCTATTGAGAGACCTTACTCCTATGGGGTACGTCAACAGAACAGTGGATACACTGCCTGATGATGAGGGCTTAGGTAAGTTGCAATCAGCCGGCAAAGGTCTAACTAGACCCGAGCTCTCTAGAATTTATGCAGCACTTAAGATGTACTTAAAAGATGTGATGATCTCAACGGGCTTAGCGGCGGACCCAGCTCTAGCACCATATCTGCTGAGCTACTTCCCGCAACAGATTCGCGAGCGGTTTGAGAAAGAGGCTCTGGAGCATCCATTAAGACCACAGATAATCTCCACCAAAGTAGTGAATGAGATGGTGGATCTGATGGGCGCAACATTTGTGCATCGAACCTGTCGTTCACTAAAAGTCGAGCCAGCTGACGTAATTAAAGGCTACGTAACTGCCTCCACGTTGATTAATCTGCCTCTCATCAAAGCCGAGCTGAAGAAACTAGATACTCATGAACATGCTCAAAATTATCTTGAGTGCTCTGAGGATCTAAATAGTCTGATGGCTAATTTGATAAGTGGAATAATCACCTGCTCAAATAATGGTGAAGATATTAGAAAGACAATTGACGCGATTAGACCAGACTTCAAAGAGATACTAGATTCAGCATCTCTAGTTTTGGGGGCGAATACTGTCGGACTACAAAAAGAGAGGGAGAACCGTTATCTCAATCTTAACTTAGCTAAAGATGTGGCCGCAAATCTTTCTCTAAAAGATGCCGCCGCCAAGATGTTCGAGATACTGTCAATAAAGAAGCAAAGCTCGGCCAAGTTGTCGGATGTAGCCAAGGCTTATGCAGGGGTGATGACTCGCCTTGGGCTCGATGAACTGCTACCTCAAGTAGAGGCTCTCTCCATGCCAAATAGGTGGGACCAAGAGCTACTGGAAGTCAGTCGCTCGGCTATCCGCAATACTGTCAGGGCTATTGTGGCTGATCTTGCTAAAAATCCTAGCAAAGTTTCTGGCCTTGGTGAGGGCACCCCAGCTCTCGCCAGAGTAAGAGACCTAATCTCTGATATGCATCAGAGAGGAATTAGCATAGCTACGCTATCTCTTCTGGCTGAAGATCTTCCGAAGATTAAAGCTTAGAGGCCTTTATCCGGGGGCGAATATGCCTCCGGATAATCCTCCTTCAATGCTCGAGCTTTAAATAGATGCCTTACCACTTGCTCTGCCATCTCGAAGGCCTGCAAAGGAGGCATGTTAAACTCTTTTACATACTCTGTTGCTGCTTCTTCCATTCCCAGATTGAGAGTTACCCGAGCTAGACACAACCGCAGCATTTGATTTTCTGGAAACCTTTCTTGCATAGCTTTCAGAACTGAATATCCATTAGTGTTATGAGACATTCGATCATGCTCTATACAGGCTAAAATTGCATAAAGTAGGTGGTGATCGGTGGGAACCTCACCTCTAGAAAGTCCTAACTGAAGGGCCTCGAGCGCTGTTGTGAAGCATAACAATCCATGGGACTGACTAACCTTCTCATACCTCCAAGCACAATGAACATAAGGCACTACTGCAGATAGAAACCGGTGAGAAATATGTCTTTTTGTCAGTCTTACAGCGTATTCTAATACGGTGGCTGCACGGTGCTCTTCTCGATGGGCTCTTACAATTTCATCATATCCCGCCAACCCGATACGTCGACACTCTTTCGGGTGCGCTAAGTAATAATTGATTTTTGCCGCCGCCTCATCAGCATTCCCTCTTTCGTAACAAGCAAAGTGCTTACCCTCTTCAAAAAGATTAAACAAACCATTCTCACTTCTCTCTGTGAGCAGTAATGAGCCACTGCTCATGGCTTCAAAAACCCTAAAATTTAAATCGCCCCTTACTGTCTGATTCATCACAATCCGGGCGAGTGGATATTCATCTTTCCAGCCACCTTCCTTTACGGTAACTGGGGCTATTTTGCTGAGTTTTTCGAAAAACTCTACCCGCTCTTCGTTGAATTTTTTATTTAAAGTTCCGATGAATAGAGCCCCATATTGCTTCTGCTCAGACGGCATCTCAGATTCAGTCGCCCATAGAGGCAACCATTTTGCTTCTAATCCCTGCTCTGAAAAATACTGAACGTAATCCTTTTGAGCCACCAAAACTAGATCGAACATGGCAGCAAAATATTTATGCCAAGAGAGATGATGATGGGCATCGACTGAATAAAATATAGTCGGAATTGAGGTGCGCTCTAACCCTGTCACGCTTACAGGATAACTATCGTCGCTATAAATGATAACATCTGGATTACCGGTTAACCCGCACTTTTGTATTACATCGTCAATGTGACGCAGATGCGAGTCGATCTTGTAATCGAAATGATCTTTCAATCCTGCCGTTACGACCTCATGCCCATGGCGTCGCCAGACATCCGCGAACCAGGTCTGACAAAGCATTAATATGCGCACATTCTACCTTAGAACCTTCTCGGTCGAGTTTCTGATACCCAACTTAGGAATTATCATCTCTTTTAACTCAAGTGCATGACGATTCTCAGGCTCAAACATCAGCAGACGATCCAACTCGGCGTAAGCTTCAACATATCTCTCCCGGGCAAAAAGGCAGCCCGCCAAAGAGTATATGAAATTACAATCTGCTGGATGAAGCTCTAAGTATCCGCGTACAGCAGCTTCGACCTCAGCGAGCCTCTTCATCGGATATCCTAACTCAATCACACCCAAAACAGCTCGGAGATTCTCAGGATTCAACTTCAACGCATCCAAGTAAAGATCCCAAGCCTTAGGAAAGTTCCCGGTTTGAGCTGCACACATACCTAATCCGGCATAAGCAATATCGCAACGAGCATCGGACGCTTTCGCCGAATTGAATAACGCCTCGGCTTCAGTCCAGGAATTGCTGTTTGCCTTGAGTGCTGCCTTGCCGCAAAGCGCTCGAGCTTGATTTGGATTAGCTGCCAACACAGCTTCATAAATTGCCGCCGCAGCTTCTAGAGAACCTTGAATAATATCCACTTCGGCCTTTAAAATCTGGGCGTATTCGACCTGATCTTGGGCTACGTCTCTCATGTTTATAATTGCATCACATTCAGACTTTATGTTGTCCAGATTCCTAGCTCTCTTGCGCTCGTTAATATTAGCTAGCAGCATATCTATGCCAGTGTTCCGAGGTATTGTTGGGGTGACAATAGGAGTGGCTGGGGCCACAATCAGAGTTTCAGCACTCTTCACTGGCTCAGCCATAACTACACTCGCCGTGCGAGCAGCCGCACCCTGGGTCAGCCCACTACCGATCTTATT
>Ga0172372_10000762_pt1 | contig 49312 bp, 42 predicted proteins | sample LakKiv5m_2_FD_114544 | JGI IMG/M metagenome (GOLD analysis project Ga0172372, IMG submission 114544) | Freshwater microbial communities from Kabuno Bay, South-Kivu, Congo - kab_092012_9.5m | ecosystem: Environmental > Aquatic > Freshwater > Lake | place: Democratic Republic of the Congo...
CCTGCTCCTTGCGGTCCTGGACGAGGGTCGCCTCACCGACTCGCTGGGCCGCGTCGCAGACTTCACCCAGTCCCTCATCCTGCTCACCTCGAATCTCGGATCCCGCGAGGCGCGCTCGCGGCTCGGCTTCCGCGGAGGTGCCGATTCCTCGGGCGAGGATGCGATCTACATCCGCGCCGCCGAACAGTTCTTCCGCCCGGAATTCTTCAACCGCATCGACCGCGTGATTCCCTTCCGCAGCCTTGATGCCGGTCATCTGGACGGCATCGCCCGGAAGCTCATCCAGCAGGTGCTTTCCCGCGACGGCCTGCGGCGACGGCAGTGCATGCTCCACACCACGATCGCCGCTTCCGAGCGGCTCGTGCAACTGGGCAACCATCCCCAACTCGGCGCACGTGCCCTCAAGCGCGTCGTCGAACGAGAACTCACACAACCGCTCGCCACCCGCCTCGCCTCGACCACGGACTCGGTGCCGATGATTGCCGTCCTCGACGCCACTCCTTCCGGCTTCCACCTTCGCACCCGCATCATCGAGTCCGTGAAGTCCTCCTCCGGATGGCCCGCGATCGCGGAAAAACTCGGAGTGCACGGGGGTTCCTCCTGCCCTCCGGCGCTCATCGATGCCATCCACGAAAGCCTCGACCAGATCCAGGCCGAATTGGAGCCCGAAGCCCCCGCGGGTCCCATCGAGATCGGAACCCTGCCGCGCGTCCACGCCCGCTACTTCCTGTGCCGTGAGCGGATCGATGACATCCGGCAACGCCTCGAGACGCTCGAAGTGCCGACCCGCACGCACGCCTCCCCGACCATCAACCGCCGACCGACCGCCAAACCGATCAAGGTCGTGGCCCATTCGCAGCACGGCGACCGTTCCCGCCTCTCCCGACAACGCGCCGCGGCCGCGCTCGAAGCCGACCTCGCCGACCTGGTGGAGGCCACGCCACGCAACGAGGATCGGTCCCCTTCCCCCCTCGTCGATGTCCTCGGTGACCTTGCCCTGCTCCACGCCATCGCGAGCGGCCCCCCGGATTTGCAGGTCGCGCTCACCCTCTGCCAACCGGTGGGCGAGTCGGACCCACACATCGCTTCCACCCTCTCCCGGATGCTCGCCGCACCGCTGACCAGCGTACCCGGGGTCAATCTCGAAATCCTGCATCCGGACACGACCCATCAGCCCATCGTCTGTCTGCTCCAGGGGATCAACCTGCACCGTCTGCTTCCCCCGGGACCCAGCCTGGTCCTCCTCGACCAACCCGACGGTTCCATCCGGTTCCTCCGCTTTGAGGTGGTCCTGACGACGTCCGAGACAGAGGCCCGGCGCCTGCGCCATCGCATGCTGGCCAGCCGCTCGGATTTCGACCTCGACCAATTGGGCCCGCTCCGCTTCCGCGGTTCCATGGCCGTCGATCCCGCACAACCGGATCACCCAGTGGTCACCCAGCTCACGGATCTCCACTCCGGCGCCACCCAGCGTCCGCGTCCAGGGGTCGCGTTCGCCAGCACATCCCTGCTTCTCTCCTCCCTGCCTTTGCCGTCAGGCATCGAACAGGTACTCAGCACGGATCCCATGCCATGATCACCCGACGCTACCCCGTCATCCTCTGGACCGACGCCGCCGGACATCATGGAGGTGCCCTTGCTGGCGAGTTTGATTCCACGGCGGCTACTGCTCCCACCGAGGAAGAGGTCCTTCGCCAATTGCGCGAAGTGATCGAGTGGAACATCGAGAACGAACCCTGGCTGGCGGAACCCGATCTTCTCGAAGCGACCCTGATCGAGGTCCGCGTCGATGTCCGCCCCCAGTACCAATCCGGCGATCGCATCACGCCCTGTCCGGAGACCATCCCGATGATCGTGCCGTGCATCACCGGGCTCCAGGAATCCGGCCTCCCCATCTGCGTCATCCCCAACTTCGGCCTCCAGTTTTCGTATCAGGCCGGAGGTGATGTGCGCAGTCTTGTCGCCCACTACGTCAAGGAGTCCCTGCGCGGTCTCGCTCCATCCCAACTGGCCCTGCGACTTCCTCCCGCGGGTTGCCGTCTCGGCGAGATTGTCCTCCGCCATCGCATCGGCGCCGAACGTGTCCCGGCACCCGAAACCCGGCCCGAGCTGAAGGTCCTGTTCACCATCGCCGATCCGTTGCTGCAGGACCGATCCCGCGCCGCGGCCAGCTCGGCCGCCTACGAGCGCGATGAACTCGTGGCCCGTCTGGTCCAGCTCCTCGATACCGACCGATCGAGCCTTCTCCTCGTGGGTGAGCCCGGCTGCGGGAAGTCCACCGTCCTGTTGGACGCCGCCCGGAAGCTCGCCCGGCTCAAGAAGCCCAGCAGCACGGAAACCCCCGAGGAAGGCCGGGACCTCCATCGGCACCGACTCTGGCGCGGCAGCGGTGCCCGCCTCGTGGCCGGGATGCGCTACCTTGGGGAATGGGAGGAACGCGCCGAGGAATTCATCGCTGCCCTCGCCGGGATCGCAGGGATCTTCTGCGCCGAAAACCTCCTCGAACTCGTGTCCATCGGCGGGCAGGGCCCCGGCAACAGTGTTGCCGCGTTCCTCCTCCCGTACCTCCAACGCGGCGAACTCCGCATGGTCGCCGAGATCAGTCCCGCCGAACTTGAAGCCTGCCGGCGACTCCTCCCCGGCCTGCTGGACGTCTTCCAGGTGGTCCGCATCCCCACCTTCACCGAACCCGAGGTTAACAAGGTCCTCCAGCGCATCGCCGAAACCCAGGCCCAGTCCGCGAACCTCCACCTCCAACCCGGGGTCGTCCGCCGGGTCCACCGGATGTTCCGTCGGTTCCAGCCGTACACGGCCTTCCCCGGACCCGCCGCCGCCTTCCTCCGCGGCCTCGTCGATGCCCGCCGCCGTGCCGTCGCCACCGACAAGAACAAGGACATCACCGAAGCCCATGCCATCGAGGCCTTCGTCCGCCACACCGGCCTCCCCGAATTGTTCCTGCGCGACGATCTCCCGCTCGACCTCGAGACCGTGGCGTCCCACTTCGATGGACAGGTCATCGGCCAACGTCCGGCCACGCGCGCCGCCGCCCAGGTCGTCGCCACCCTCAAGACCGGCCTGAACGACCCGGAGCGCCCCCTCGGTGTCCTCCTCTTCTGCGGCCCCACCGGCGTCGGCAAGACCGCCCTCGCCCGTTCCCTCGTGCACTTCTGCTTCGGGGCCTCCGGCGAACGCGACCGGCTCGTCCGCCTCGACATGAGTGAGTACGCCGGCTGGGGCGCCGCCCGACGGCTGCTCCTCGACTCCACCGGTCGTCCCGCCTCCTGGATCGAGCAGGTCCGCCGACAACCCTTCTGCGTCGTCCTTTTCGACGAGATCGAGAAGGCCGCCCCCGAGGTCTTCGATGTCCTTCTCGGGCTTCTCGACGAGGGACGCGTCACCGACCGCTTCGGCCGGGTCACGTGGTTCCGCAGCGCCATCATCATCCTCACCTCCAACCTTGGAGCCGACGCCTCCCGGGGCATGGGCTTCGCCGTCGGTCCGGGCACCGATTACGCCGGGGAGGTCGCCCGCTTCTTCCGACCCGAGTTCTTCAACCGTCTCGACGAGGTGATCGCCTTCGCGCCTCTTTCCGCAGCGGACATCGAGAACATCACGCGCAAGGAACTCACTGAACTCGCCTCCCGCGAAGGCCTCGCGGGCGCCAAACTCCGCCTGGCCTGGTCCGAGGACCTGGTGCGCCTGGTGGCCCGCACGGGATACGACCACCTGCTGGGCGCGCGACCGCTCCAGCGCACCTTGGAACAGACGGTGGCCACACCTCTGGCCCGTTGGCGCGTCGCCAACCCCCGCCCCCGGCCCGGCACCCTGTGGCTCGCCCTCGACGACACCGGCCAGGTGACGCTGCGCCACGTCCCCGACTGATGCCAACCCATGACCTCGGCGCTCGCCAGTCCCCGTTCCCCGGAGAAGGCAATGGGGTCGCGTCTATACATTATACAATTGCCGATACGCCTCATTCACCGCATGGCCTTGTGCATGAGGCTTCCCATTACTGCTAAAGCTCGTAATGCAGGCATTCTTTACAATGCGCTTCAGCGGGATACCTTCGTCCCATGCTGCAATCGACCCTCACCGATCGGTTTCAAACCACCATTCCGCTGGAAGTCCGGCAGGCCCTGAATCTGTTGCCTCGTCAGCGGATCGCCTACGAGGTTCGGAGTGACGGTTCCGTGCTGCTGCGTCCAGTGCCCCATCTCGACAGCCTGTTCGGCAGCCTGAAGCCCGGCAGGCCGGCCGAAGCGACGCAGTCCGAGAAAAAAGCCGCCCGTGAAGCGATTTCCCGATCGGTCTCATCCAAGAGGCCCCAATGATCCCAACCCGGTATCTGGTCGATACGAACGTATTGCTCCGGTTCCTCACCGGCACTCCCGCCGACCAGGCGGCGGCATCGAGGAAGCTGTTCCAGCAGGCGGCTGCGGGGGAAGTCGTGCTCGATGTCGCCCCCGTGACCGTGGCGGAGGCCCATTACACCTTGATTTCCTTCTACGGGATCGACCGAAAGCTTGCGTCGGAGAAGTTGGGCCTGCTGTTGCGGCAACATGGGGTGGACTTGCGCGAGGAGAATCAGGTACTCGGCGCCTTGGCCCGGCTTCAGACGATCAATGTCGGATTTGCCGACGCCTACCTTGCCGCGGGTGCCACGGAGGCCAACGTCGCCATCGCATCCTTTGACCGGGATTTCGACCGGATGAAGGTCGCCCGCTACGAACCCAGGGCGTGACCTAGGCGCTCGCCAGTCCCCGTTCCCCGAAGGAAAGTGGGCCACATGGACGGTTTTTCGTGGATACATCCCGCCCTGTTCGCGGTGGGTGCGGTCGCCGGATTTGTGGATGCCATTGCTGGTGGCGGAGGACTGCTCACCGTACCGGCACTGCTGGCGGCCGGGCTCCCACCCCAGGTCGCGCTCGGGACAAACAAGTTCCAGTCGTCCTGCGGGACGGCATTGGCCACGTGGAACTATGCCCGGTCCGGACTGATTGATCTCGGCCGCTGGATCCCGGGAATCGTGGCCACGTTCGGTGCCGCCGTAGGCGGGGCGTGGGTGGTCACCCTCATCGATCCATCGCAACTCCGGCGGGCCATCCCCATCGCTCTCGGTGTCATCGCCGTCTACACCGCGCTCAAGCCGGACCTTGGCTCGACCCAACGGCCGGCGCGCCTGTCCGCCACCCCCTTCGGAATCCTCATGGGTCTCCTGCTGGGATTCTACGACGGGTTCCTCGGGCCGGGCACAGGGTCCTTCTGGATGGTGGCCTGCGTGCTCCTGCACGGCCTCGACCTGCGTGGCGCCACCGGCGTGACGAAGGCGATGAACCTGACCAGCAACCTGGCCTCGCTGGGATTTTTCCTCGCAGCAGGCAAGGTCGACTTCCTGATCGGCGCGTTGATGGCGGCGGGTCAGCTGATCGGGGCCTATTTCGGCTCCCACCTCGCGATCCGGAACGGAGCCCGCGTCATCCGTCCGGTCTTCCTGACCGTGGTGTTCGCGTTGGCGATCAAGCTGGCGTGGGACGCCTTCAGCCCTTGAAACCGAGGAGCTTGCGCTCCTTGATCAATTGGGCCACCTGGGGCGGAACCTTGTCCTCCCATCCGGGTTCACCGCTCTGGAGCACCTTGAGCACGTCGCGGCTGAACACATCCATGCTGGCCTCGCTGACATCCCGCATGCCCTGGATGAAATGGTTTTCGACCAGGTACATGTACAGGTGCCGCAGGTGCGGTGCGACGCGCAGGTTGCCCGCCGTGATGACGGCCGAAGATCTCGGGTCCCGATAGGGATAGACGTAGAGCTTCAGCTCGTTTTTGAACATGCGGCCAAAGCTCTCGAGGATGCCGCCGGAGAGGTCCGCATAATACTTCTCCTCGAACAGTTCCTTGAGCGTCGGGATGCCCATCACCAGGCCGATGGGGCATTTGGTGAAACGGAAGAGGTACGAGGCCAACCGGTGGAACTCGCCGTAGTTCGAGATCAGCACCGGATGCCCCAAGGTGCGCAACAGGTCGACGCGGTCGAGGAAGTCCTGGTGGTTGATCTTTCCCTCGGAACTGAGGTTCTTGAGGGTCATTTCCATGAGGACGACCACGTCCGCCGAATTGACGTTGGGCTCCTGGATGAACTGCGCCTGCGCATGGCGGATCATGTCCACCGTCACGTTCGTGACCGGCCGGAACGACCCGCGTTCGACCAGGACACACTTCTTGTACAGCAGGTCCCCCGGCTGGACGATCCGCCCATCCGGTCGGAACATCGCCGCGTTGGTCAGGCCCTTTTCCACGAGTTGCAGGGCGAGGATCCGGTTGTCCACCCCCACGAACGCGGGCCCCCGGAACTCGATCATGTCGACCTCGATCCGCTCGATCGTGAGGTTGTCGAGGAGATCCTTGATGACGCTTTCCGCGCTCTCGAAATCGTAGAGGGCGCCGTGGACCAGGTTCACGCCAAGGATACCGAGCGCCTCCTGCTGCTGGAGGTTGTCGCGGTCCCACATGATGACGTGCATCAGGATGTCGCTGGGTTCCGCACCAGGATGGGTCTGGAACCGGATGCCCATCCATCCGTGGGTTTCCTCCCGGCGGCTGTAGCTGCGCGCCGCCACCGTGTCGGCAAAGGCGAAGAACCGGGTGGTGGAGCCTCGCTTCTCGGCCAGTCGCTCCACCAGCAACCCGTACTCGTGGTCCAGCATGGCGGCCAGGCGCTTCTGGCTGACGTAGCGATCGGTCGACCCGTAGATCGCGTCGCTGACCGTCATGTCATAGGCGGAGATCGATTTGGCGATCGTTCCGCTGGCTCCCCCGGCCCGGAAGAACCATCGGGCCACTTCCTGTCCGGCCCCGATCTCGGCGAAGACGCCGTATTTGCCGGGGTCGAGATTGATCTGTAACGCCTTCTGGTGCGTGTCGGTGGACTCGCTCATGCGGCGTTACAAGAGCACAGGTTCCCCGATTGTGGAAGATCCGGCCATTCATCCTCTCCATGACGGGAAGTTCCAAGTTCCCAGTTCCGGCTTTCCAGAACTGCTGAACACAGCCTCCTGACGTCGGCTGCTACCTCCCCAGGGTAGCTGACGAGGTCACGAGGCAGTGGTGATGGACTTCAAACTTGAATCTTCAAACTTCCAACTTCTCCCCTACTTCCCCAGTTCCTTGACGAGGAAGGCGCGACGGCCGGTCAACTGGCGTCGGAAGGAGTCCATGTCCGCGCGGAATTGCCGCAGGAGGCTTTCCTCGGTGGAACCGCGGACTTCGGCCCGATGGCGGACCTCGGGTTCCAGACGCCGCGCGAGATCGTCGATCACCGGGCGGAACTTTTCCTCGGTGAACTCCTCGTTCACGAAGGTCTTGAGACGGGCGAGGAAACGCTCCCGGAAGTCTGGCTGCGCCAGCAATGGACCGCTGAACCATCCTCCCTGACGCCACCACATTCCCGGACCGAACCCGCCACCACCCCAGTTTCCACCGCCGCGCGGGGGCTGATCCCCGTTCATGCCGTAGGTCAGCGGCATCGTGTACCAATCGTACTTCGCCGAGGCCCCATCGTACTCGCCCCACGTCTTGTCCTCGTCCCACGGGATGATCTCCCATTTCCCATTGGGCCCGGGCGCGTGGAAGGCGAAGTAATTGTTGAAGTACCCATCCCAGTTCTGGATGCAGTGGTTGACCACGAAGTAGTCGATGCATTGATCCACGGCGAAGTTCTGCTGGATGAAGGCCCAAGCCTCCGGACGTTTGGTGGAGGACAGCCCCCGCACCACCTGTTGGAGGTCACCGTGCCCGGAGGTCAGGTTGTTCTTCTTCTCGTGTTGGCCGATGAGTCCCTGGCCGTACCAGATCAGCTTGTAGAGGTTGCCGGAGGAATCCCGCTCCCGCCGGGACAGGAAGGCACCATTGGGCTGCTCCATCATCAGGTGATAACCCGCCGACTGCCCATTCTGGATCCAGCGCACCATCTCCGAATGCGGCGTCATCACCTTCGAGCGCCGGAACAGTTCGTAGCTCAGGTGCTCGGCCAGGACGTACCGGGGCCGTTCCTCGAACAGCACGTTGGCGGTCCGCATTCCCGCCAGGGGCGCGTCCTTGTGAAAGCGGAGCTTCCATCCTGCCTTGCGCGATCCGATCCGCAGGAAATCCCGAACCTCCGGGGCTGCGTCGCCTCCGGTGCCTGCTGCCGGAACGTAGATCGACGTTGCATTGCCACGGGGCTTCGGCAAGCCCGCCACCTTGCGACGCGCCGGCTGGTATTGGCCAGGCTGACCGGAGGGCTCAATGCGATCCCCATCCCAGAAATGCAACTGGCCGATGGTTCCGCGATCGGGATTCTTCCAGGACAGGTACGAGAACGCGGGCCGCACCTCGTTTGTCGAAGGCCAGCGATGAATCTTCCCGGCCGTGGGCGTTGCCTCCACCCAGAACCGCACCACCCGCAGATCTGCCGCGGGTGGGATCGTTGCGGTCCAACGCCCGGCGCCGCCCTCTTGGGTCGCAGCCACCCGACGTTCGGTGCCCAGACCGTCCGCTCCGACCTCGACATACTTCACCGAGACCAGTTTCGCCTCGCCGCCGGACATCGCGAACGTCACGACATTGCTCGTGCCGCGAACCCACCGGGACCATTGGACATCGGAGATCCGGGGATGGGCGACAGAGGAGGCGGACGTGTTCGCTGCTCCGGGAGTGCCCCCACCGACCTTCGCGGTGCCCCAGCCGGAGGGTGCCCAATTGCCCGGCTCATCCCCGGCATCCACGGCCCGGACGCGCTCCAGGGTGGCACCGTAGCCATCCGCGGCCAAGGGCCACGGTTCCCGGTCCCCGTACTTGACCGTGTCGGACACCTTCCCGGCGGCGTCCGCAAGTTCGAGGCGTTCCCCGCCCTGCTTCAAACGGCCCTGGAACTCGGCCAGGATTGGAACATTCGTGCCATACCGTGAAGTGAAGACTGCCCGGTCCCGCACGACCACGCCAAACCCACCCGCAGGAAGCGTGGTTCCCACAGCGAACTCCAGGTTCAACCCCTTGGAAAACTTCCAGCCCTTCAGGTCCACCGCGCTGGAACCCGGGTTGTGCAGTTCGACCCATTGCAACCGATCCTGCTCATCCGGGGGATGGTAGAAGATCTCGTTGACCACCACGGGGCCTGAGGCCTCCAAGGCGAGGTGCCCGGCGGCGACCAGCGTGCGCGCGGCACGGATAAATGAGGTGTTCATGGCAGTCGGGCCGGAGCGTTGGGACCGGGGATCACCACCAGCAGCTCCATCAACGTAAAGCCGCCGGCCAACCCATGCTGGCGTCGCCGCCCCAGACCGAATCCCGGAATCGTCATGCTTCGTCCTCGTACCGACGGTTCCGGAGGAAGGAACCCACCCGAACCCCGGGTCTGCCGCCCCAACCGTCGCCGCTTCGAATGAGGACAGTCGCCACCGAGGATTGTTTCAATCCCGGTGGAAACAAGTTGTGGGTCCTACCCCACCCCTCACTCCCGGCTAACCACACGATGGAAGCGCACCGGCGGTTCCACGGGTCCCATGCGCGGATCCTCCTCGATCCATTCAGCGATTCCCGCCTCGGGATAGGTCAGCCGGCCAAACCCGGGTCCCCAGCTCACGAGATCCCCGCTTTCCTCCACTTCATATCGGCGCCCGGGCGCGATCGGAAAACGGAACACGGCCCCGCTGGCACCCCTTCGATACCCGGTGATCTTCAGGACGCTGGCCGCGTTGTTCGGGGCGGAACCGGTGCGCCACTCCCGGAGATTCGAATCACCGTCACCGTCCGAATCGTCGGCAGCACCCTTCTCCAGTCCTTCGAAATGGAACCTCTCCCAATCATCCGGCAACCCGTCGCCGTCCGTATCGGTTGGATCGACCCAGGTTCCCTCGATTTCCAGCTTGGCGGGATCGCCTACCAGGTTTTCCCGGAGGTACCACAGGGGGTAGGCCCCGCCGCCGCCAAAGCCGGACTGCGCCGCCGGATGAAGCGACGTCACCGTGAAGCGCAACCGTCCGTCGGACAGGGCCGACTGGATATAGCCGGCGACCAAGGTATCGGTCAGGTCGATGTCGAACGTCATCACGGTCCCCTCGGGGACGAGGTCACCGGGGGTTACTTCCGGATTCCGGCCCAGTGCCCACGGCTTGAATTCGAAGATCTGCCCCGTAAACGCCGGGTTCGTCTGCCCCACGTTGTTACTGAGATCCACCAACGCGCCGTTCGCATCGAACACCGCTGCGAAGGCGTTTCGGGTTCCGATGGAAATGTTCGTCCCGGTAATGGGCCCGAGCGGTCCGAACACGCTATTCGTTCCCGCGGCCGATTCCAGGAAGGTCACCGCTGAGTACCCATTGCGGAACCCGGTGCCAACCAACTCCACCGGGCGGCCCAGGTCCGAGTCCGGGACATACGCCGGATGATTGGTGGCGTAGGTCCAGACGACATCGTGCGTTGGGTCGTAGTGGAACGTGCCCTGGGAAGCCACCGTCATCGTGACGCGCGCCTTCTTCAGCAGATAACGGGAAGCGGGAAGGTTGGTGGGCACGACCGACGCGGTGTCCCAACCCAGCAACAACTGGCCGTCGCGTGTATCAAAGCGCGGGTCAAAGGAACCGAACGTGTACGCCAGCGGACGCGTCCCACCGTCGAAGGCGTAGGGATACATCAGACGGTCCATGGACGGTTTCGCGGGATTGAGGACGAACTCACCCGCCATCCCCGTGCCGGTCATGCTTGCGGACACCACGATCGACAACGCCGCCAACAACCCAAGAAACGAAAAGGCAGGACCGCCGACGGTCCTGCCATCCGAAGTGTTCTCCCGATTCATGTCGGGAACCCTGCACCAGTTCAGCGCCGACGCCAACCTGCGAGGAGCAGGCCAATGGCACCGGTTCCCAGAAGCGCCCAGGTGCCCGGTTCGGGGACGAGCGCCGTCTGCGTCTTGCTCAGGGTGTCGATCGTCACGGAATCCAAGGACATCGAGCCTTCCGACGCCTTGAACTGCACCGAGAAAGTGTTCAGGTCCAGGGCCGAGAGGTCCCATTGCCAAGCCGAGGAAACGAATACACCACCCGGGCCGGCCGACTGCCGGTCGGTCTCCACACGGCTGGCGCCCAGGAACTGCGGCGTCCCGGCGAGGTCGTACACGATGCCCACGGAGGCGTAATCCAGTTCGAAACCGCCGGTGCGGATCTGGAGCGTGACCAGGCCAACGTCCTCGGCACCCGTGTACTTCAACTCGAACTCACTCTTGTTGAAAATGTTGTAGATGTTACCGGAACCCAGGACGAAGGCATTCGGCTCGTACTGGAAGATCCGCGCATCCGCCGTCGAACCCACCATGTCCGGTAGGTTGCCGACGGGACTGTTGGTCGCGACCGTGAAGCGTTCCCAACCGGCGACAAGACTGCCGGGCTGGCCGCGGAACGAAGGCGCATAGAAGCCCGTCATGTCGGCGAGGGCGGGCGACGCAACAACAGCCGCCAAGGCAGAGGCGAGAACCAATCGATGACTCCAATTCATGGTCCGCCCACAGTGCCACGGCTCCTCTCCCCGTCTCCCGCCGCATTGCCAATTCCTACCGCTGGGTTGTCCTGCCCCCCGCAAGAAAGGTTCGCCGCCCTCGGAGGGTATTCCATCACCCCACGTTCGCCTTCGCCGCTTCCCGCATCCGTTTCTTGTCCACCTTACCGACGCTGGTCTTCGGAATCGCGGGAACCAGCACCACCTCGGTCAGGATCGCGCGCTTGTGGATCACGCCGGTCTCGATCACCGCGTGCAGGTGCCGCACCAATTCGCGTGGGGTGAGGGATTCCAACCCCTCGCGCAGCACCACCTCGGCGCGCGGATGCTCATCCCATTTCGCATCCGGAACCCCGATCACCGCCACTTCCCGCACTGCCGGGTGCCGCGCCAGCGCCGCCTCGATTTCCAAAGATGAAATCCATTCCCCGCCGATCTTGATCACATCCTTCAACCGGTCCGTGATCCGCAGGTAGCCATCGGAATCCAGAAGGGCCCCATCACCCGTGTGCAACCACCCGCCGCGCCACAACCGGTCGGAGGAGGCGTCATCACCGAGGTATCCGTGCGTCAGCCACGGCGAACGCAACACCAATTCCCCCACGGTCCCCGGCGGCACGGCCTGCCCGGTACCGTCCACGATCTTCACCTGCACCATCGGCAACGGGAAACCCGTCCGGGTCAGCAACCCCAGCCGATCGTCCTCCGACCCCGATGCCAGCTCGGGCTTGATGTGGGCGATCGCCACGATCGGGCAGGTCTCGGACATCCCGTATCCTCCCACGATCCGGATGCCCCGGGACTGCGCCTCGCGCGCAACCGCCGGGAGCAGCGCTGCCCCGCCGATCACGAGCTTCAGGCGACGCCAGTTGACCGTGCCGGATTGCGGATGGTGGAGGAGCATCTGCAACAACGTCGGCACGCAATGCGAGAAGGTCACCCGATGCGTCTCCAGCAGGTGGAGCAGCATCTGGGGTTCGTACTTTCCGGGGTAGACCTGTTTCGCGCCCAGCATGGTCGCGAGGAACGGCAATCCCCACGCGTGCACGTGGAACATGGGCGTCAACGGAAGGTAGACATCGTCCGCCCGGAAGCTGACGGGATCCTCGTGGACCGCCAGCGTCAGGCCCGCGGTCATCGTATGCAGCACGATCTGTCGATGGCTGAAGCTCACACCCTTTGGTTCCCCTGTGGTCCCTGTCGTGTAGAACAGGGTCGCCATGGTGTCCTCGGGAAGGTCGGGCCACTCGTTGACGGGTGTTGCCTGCGCGAGTCCCTCCTCGTATTCGCCCGCGCAAGGGAGCCCTTCGGGTGCGGTCCACGGACCGTCGGCCAGCACCACGACATGCCGGACGCCGCCAAGATGCGGCTTCATCGCGGCGAGCAGCGGGAGGAAATCGACGTGCACGAACAGCACGGTGTCCTGTGCGTGCTGGATCGTGTAGCCCGCCTGCTCGGGTGTGAGCCGGACGTTCACCGTGTGGATTGCTGCACCGGACATCGGCACCGCAAAAAACAACTCCAGATACCGGTGGCTGTCCCAATCCATCACCCCCACCCGATCCCCGGGTCCCACTCCCATCGCCTTCAGCCACCCGCCCAACCGATCCACCCGGGCCAGCCACTGGGCGTAGGTCAGTTCAAGCCGGTCACGATAAGTAATGGTCCCTCGTGGCGCCCACGTGCGCACACGGTGCAGCAGTTCGCGGATCAACAACGCACTGCCAGGACGCATCTCGGGACCACCGTTCGCAGGGGACATGCCGTTCTTTTACCCGAATTCCCCTCCTGAAGTCCACGCCACGAAGCCAATCAAGCCTCCGACGTTCGGGGGATGGCTTCATTCTTGGGACCTGTCCTCTGGAGACTGGCAACTTCCCCGTCTGCCCCCATCCGGCCCATCCCATGATCCCGCCGCGTGAGGGCACGCAACCGAAGGCCGGATTCACTCAATGCGCTACTGGTGGACGGGCTGACGTCGTCCCCCGAACGCCCCGTGCGCTACCAGTGGTTCCGGCTGGGAGCGAACGGCGGACCGTTGCCGAACGCCACCAACGCGTTGCTGCGCATCGACGCCTTCCAACCCGAGGACAACGGCTACTACCAATGCCGCGTCTCCAATGATTGCGGCGATCGCCTTTCCCTGTCGGTGCCCCTGACCGCCGGGGCGTGGGTCATCAGGGATCCGTCCCCCACCACCAACGAAGTCTGCACCACGACCCAGTTGGATGTGTCCGCCCTCGGCAAGGGCACGCTCCGATTCCAGTGGCGGCGCAATGGCGATCCGTTGTCCCCGGAGGATCCCCGCGTCACGGGAGCCCACCTTCCCACGCTGACATTCACGGCGTTGCGCTACCTCGACGACGCCACCTACGACTGCGTGGTCAACGATTCCTGCAACTCGGTGACGTCGCGCGTCGCCAACTCACGGTCCGCATCGTCGCCGCCGGCTCAGGAACGCTGATGTACGAATGGCAGCGCGACGGCGTCCGCCTTGTCGAGGCCTTCCCTTACTCCGGGACCACGAACGACGTCCTGCGGGTCGACCGCGGCCTGCGGGCCGATGTCGGGCGTTACCGCTGCATCATCCGCGGGAAGTGCGGTGCGACGGCATCCCTCGGGACCACGCTGGCCGGCGTGCTCGAAGGAGCCTCGCCCTCCCTCGCCCTGACCTCCACGGCCGTGGCAGGGCAACCCGGACTCTCACTGACCTGGGAAGCTCCTGGGGCCATCCTCGAGCAGGCCTCGGCACTGCTTGGTCCGTGGACCCCGATCCTGGGTGCCACATCGCCGTACCAGCCCCCCACGACATCGGACCGCGCGTTCTTCCGCCTGCGGATGCCGTAATCGGAGAAAGAAAAAGGGGGCGGCGATGTGCTCATCGCCGCCCCCTTTGGAATCACCCGCCGCTTCCGATCAGGCGAAGGTGTTCTTCCGATACGCTCCCATCGCGGGGGCATCGGGGTTCACCTCGGGCCCGAAGTACCGCAGGGTGACCAGCGGTTCGGTCTCACTGGTGTTCTCGAACGTGACACCGGCCTTCGCTCCATCCTCGGTGGCGAAGTACTCGTCCTCGGTGAGCTCATGGAACCGGATCAGCTTCGGGCTGTTCAGCGGCAGGCCGTTGATCTTGCCGGAGCCCTGGACGCAAATGAGTCCGTACGCGCCCGAATCCTTGATCGTCACCTTGGTGCCGGGATCGATCGTCAGCTCCTTGGCCGTGAACAACTGTTCGCCGTCCACCTTGCCGTACACGATCCAACGGTCGACGAAGCCATCCTTGCGTGTGTCCGCGACGGGCACGGGCTCCAGGTAATGGTTGTCCTTGAAGTTCGGATCGACGTTCTTGTCCCAGTCGAGCTGGTCGACGATGAAGTCGAGGTCCTGGTGATACTTCTTGGGCATGTCCTTCACGAGCAGGCTCCAGGGGACATACCGGCCTTCGACCATGCTCTGGTACATGCCGAAGACGTCGCTTCCCCACTGGGGCTCGTAGGTGCAGAGCGAACCCGGCGCGTGCAGGATGCAGGGATCGATCAGCCATCCGGTGCCGGGCTTCAGGCGGTACGCCTTCGACAGGTCGAGGATGCCGTTGTCGCCCTTGTTCCAGTCTTCAAGGCACTTCCGGACCTGCGCCTTGGTCGTGCCCGGTTCGAAGCCCATGAACGTGTAAGGGAAGTTGTTCCCCACGTTGTTGTGCTGCGGGGGGAAGTAGTAGGACTCCGGCTTGCCCTCCTGCCCGACCAGCTTCGCCTGCTTGGCCGACTGATGCATGTGGTGGGGAATCGGCCCCATGTTGTCGAAGAACTTCGAGTACACCGGCCATCGCCCGTACTTCTTCCAGATCGACTTGCCGACGAGCGTCGCGCCGGCGTCCTCGACCGCCTTGCGCAGCGTGAAGCGCTCCTTGCCCACCACGACGTAGGAAAGACCCTCGTCCGGCACGCGACCCTCGTTGGCCGCCTCCGTCGTCGAGGCAAACCAACGCTCGTCAATGCCGCCGCGGTTCGCGCCGTAGGCGTAGGTATCATCCGGATGCAGCTTCAGCCGCAATCCCGGTTGCAGGAAGGAACGGGGAACCCAAGCCGGTGCCAGCCGGAGCAGGCCGCCTGTGCGTGACAATTCGGCCTCAACCTTGGTCTTCGTGGAACCCTTGATGGTCTTCAGGGCGGTAACGGTGTTCATGTGCGTACGAAATGAATCGGATTCCCGGAAAGCCTAGAGGGTCGGCGTCCGGCGGGAAGCCTGTTCTGCGCGCAGTTCCGGAATCTGGAGACTGGCAACATTCCCCGGGAACAAGGCACGGGGCTGCTCTCTCTGGTTTTCTGCGGTTGTTGCGGAAAAGGCGGGCGTCCTTACCTGCTAAACGCAGATTTACCCAACTTTCTTACATACGATTTCAAAAATCTTTTGTGCCCCGTTTGACCCCAACCGCCCCCGTTTGCGCCAAGACGCTGAAGCCCCGGTGATCGCACGCTGCCCTTACGCGGTTCGCCGCGATTCTCCATGGCTCACATTGGCATCATCGGTTCCGGCATCATCGGCCTTTCCTCCGCCTACGCCTGCATGCGTCAAGGCCATCAGGTCACCCTGATCGACCGCAACCCGGCCCGGCGCGACGGCTGCTCGTTCGGAAACGCCGGCATGGTCGTGCCCAGCCACTTCATTCCGCTGGCCGCTCCGGGAATGGTCGCCCTCGGCCTCAAGTGGATGTGGAACCCGGAATCCCCCTTTTACATCAAGCCCCGGCTGAACGCGGACCTGATCCGCTGGAGCTGGAACTTCTGGAAGGCCGCCACGCCGGAGCATGTGCGTCGCTCCGCGCCGTTGATCCGGGACCTCAGCCTGGCCAGCCGGACGGCATTCCAGGAACTCACCCGTCAGGACGGCCTGGAGTTCGGCCTGGTCGAGCGGGGGCTCCTGATGCTCTGCCGCGAGACCCACACGCTGGAGGAGGAATCGAAGACCGCCGAACAGGCGCGCGCCCTCGGGATCCCGGCCGAGGTTCTGGACGCCGCCCAACTGGCCAAGCTGGACCCCGGGGTCACCATGAGCGTGGCCGGGGCCGTGTACTTCCCCAAGGACTGCCACCTTTCCCCCGGCCTGCTGATGGCCGGACTCCAGGAACGCCTCACCCAGGCAGGCACGAAATTCCTCTGGAACACCGAGGTCACCGGATGGCAGGTCCAACAGGGGCCCATCAAGGCCGTCGAGACGTCCTCGGGCCGGATCGAAGCCGACCAGTTCGTCCTCGCGGGCGGTTCCTGGTCCCCGAACACCGCCATCGGGCTCGATCTTTCCCTCCCCATGCAGGCCGGGAAGGGTTACAGCCTGACCCTCACCCAGCCACGCGAACTCCCTTCCATCTGCTCGATCTTCACCGAAGCCCGCGTCGCCATCACCCCCATGGGAGGCACCCTGCGCTTCGGCGGCACCATGGAAATCGCCGGCCTCAACGAGGACATCAACCCGGTGCGCGTCCAGGGGATCATCAAGTCGGTGCCGAAATACTACCCAGCCTTCGGCCCCGCCGACTTCGCCGGCATACAGCCCTGGCGGGGGTTGCGCCCCTGTTCGCCCGACGGCATGCCCTACCTGGGGCGTTCCCGGAGCCACCCGAACCTGATCGTCGCCACCGGCCACGCCATGATGGGGCTTTCGCTCGGGCCGATCACCGGCCGCCTCGTCGCCCAGCTCGTCAACGGCGAGAAGCCCTCCATCGACCTCGCCCTCCTCAACCCGGACCGCTACCGCTAAGGCCCCATCGCGGCTTGAAATTGGCCCACTTGGGAAAGGATTTGGAACAGCGACAGGGACGTCGCCACCCCGTTCCCAGGCGCAACTTCCCCACATCTGCCCTCTCGCCAAGCCGCGCCGGGCGTCCTAGCGTTTCGGTCACAGACCGAGGCGCGCACCTATGCCGTACGACGACACCGAATTTGTTGACCGCGATTTTCCCGCTTCCCCTTCCCCCTCCACCGGCGGTTCCGGCCGGGGCACGGCTGCCGCCGGACGCGCCCCCACCCGTGAGGAACTGGACGCCCAGGTCACCGCGAACCAGCAGCAACTCGCCAAGCTCCGCGAAGCCCAGGAACAACTCGAACGCGCCCGCGCCGAACTCGAGGAAATGCGTCGCCGCCGCGCCGACTTCCAACAGGGCCGCACCGAACTCCGCGAGCAATTGACCCGCGGCATCGGCCTTCTCGAAAAGGCGGACTTCGATGCGCGCCGCGACTCCGAGCAACTCGGCCGCTCCCTCGAAGGCCTGCGCGAGGCCTCCCAGCAGATCGAATCCCTGCACGAGGAAGCCTGGACCGACAGCGACTGGAACCAGCAACTCAGCCGAGCCCTCACTGTCATCGAGAATGCCCGTATGGAACTGAACTCCGCGCGGCTCAAGTGGCCGGTCCTCGACAGCAGCAGCGCCTCCTCCAAGTCCGCCCACGTCGGCTCCTCCAGTCCGTCCTCGCTGGCCGACCTCCCCTTCAAGACCCTTCTCCGCCTGGGATTCGCCCTGACATGGCCCATCGGGGCCGTCGGACTGGTCGCCATCGCGGTCTTTGCCGTGGTCTTGCTCCAGCGCTGATCCGAGGTCTCCCATGGGCTGGCGCAAGAAACAGGAAGCCGCAGACCCCTTCGAGGCCCGTTCGAAGGCCCTCGCCGACCAGATCCGGAAACTCGAGAAGCAGATTCAGGATCTCGCCGAAAGCCCCGCGCCACCGCCCCCCAAGCCAACGGCAAATCCGGCACCAGCCACCAAACCTTTGGCCTCCGCGGCCTCGAAACCTCCCCAACCCACGACATCGCGCCGCGCCCCGGTAGCAGCTCCACTGCCCAAACCGCCTCCGCCAACGCCTCCTACCACCGCCCTCGGCAGCCCCCAAGGCGACATCCGGGTCAATCCCCACGGTGTCCGGAAGTTCGATCTCGCTGCCTTATGGTCACGGCTCCAGAACCACTTCCGTGGACCAAACGCCAACAACCCTCGGATGGTCCAATATCTGGCGGCGGGTTCCGTCCACGGGCTTCGTCCATTGCGCTATGAGCGTCGGGTGGCGCGCAACCGTTTCATCGGCCTGTTCGTCCTGCTGGTCCTCATCCTGTTCGGGCTCGCGAAGGTCTATTTCCCTTCGGGCTGACTTTTCAGGATTATCGATTGCGGGACGGTTTGAAACACGCTTGTTACCGTAAACCCAAGGCTTTCGCTTTGACTTTCCCACCCACCATTGAGTAGCGTGTGCGCTCGTAGTGAGGCTTTTGCCTCAGTTCCTCCTTCCCGGTGGTCGTTGCAGAACGCCACCGGTCTTTTTTTACCCGCACCCTCTCCAAACCCTCAGCAACCACCGTCCACAACCGCCATTCTCCCGGCAATCTTCCCCGCGGTTTCCGCCGCCGTTTCCCCCGCCCCCACTTCCACCCATTCAAGGTCCATCTGTCCCAGGAACCACGTGGATTGCCGCCGCGCATACTGGCGCGTCTTTGCCTTCACCACCTCCACCGTCTCCCGCATCCCGCGCTCCCCCCGAAGATGCTCCACCACCTGCCTGTAGCCGATCGCCTGCATCGCCGTCCGGTTTCCCGCAAGACCGCACTCCAGCAACCGCCGCGTTTCCTCCATCAATCCCGCCGCGAACATCCCATCCACCCGCCGTTCGATCCGCCGGACCAGTTCCTCCCGCGAACGCTGCAATCCGAACGATCGCCCCACCAGGGCCGGCGCCCGCTCGGGCCAGGCTGCACGCTGTGTCGAGAACGGCTTTCCTGTCAGGCGGATCACCTCCACCGCACGGACCACGCGCCGGTGGTTTGCCACGTCGATCTCGTCGAAGGTCTGCCAATCCTTTCGAGCCAACTCGTCGAGCAACGCCGGCAGGGGCATCGCCTCCAGCTCCGCCCGGAGGGCCGGATCCGGCGCGGGTGCCGTTCCCAACCCGTTCAACCAGGCGTTGAAGTACAGTCCCGTGCCGCCGCAGAAGATCGGCACCTTTCCACGACCGGAAATGTCCTGGATCGCCTCCGCCGAATGCCGGACGAACATCGCTGCATCGAAGGTCTCCTCCAACCCGACCACATCCAGCAGATGATGCTGCACCCGTTCACGCATCATCGCCGTCGGCTTCGCCACCCCGATCTCCAACCCACGATAGACCTGCATCGAGTCCACCGAGACGATCTCTCCCCCGATCCGCTCGGCCAACTCCACGGCAACGTCCGATTTCCCGGAAGCGGTCGCCCCGGCAAGGATCACCGGTTGTAGGTTCATTCCGCCGGTTTTTCCGTCGGGACAGCCGGAGCACCCGCATCCGCAGGAGACGCGGACGCCGGTTTGGTTGCCGGCGCAGGCGCGGTCTCGTGGAGCACGAATCCGAGCAGCAACATCAGTCCCACCCCCGTGCAGATCGCGACGTCCGCGACGTTGAACGCCGGGAAGCCGGCTTCCCCGCCGCCGCGTGGATGCAGATGGAAGTAAAGGAAGTCGACCACGTGCCGTCGGCTGGGAATCAGCCGGTCGATCAGGTTCCCGATCGTGCCACCGAAGAGGAGCCCCAGGGCCAACTGCCCCAGCGGCCGATGTGCCTCGAAATGGGCCCGCCAATACCAGAGCGCCCCCACGGCAACCATGGCGATTCCGGCAAGCGCGGTGTTGTTCCCGTGGAACATGCTCCACGCCGAACCAGTGTTTCCCCAATGCACGATGTGGAGGAACCCGGGAAGCAGCGCCCAATGATCCCCCAACCGCAACGTCAGCACGATCACCAGCTTCGTGAGATGATCCAGCAACAGGATCGTGCCACCGATACCCAGGATCCGCGCCTCCGGACTGCTCCGGTGCCACCACCCCACCAGGCCGACTGTTCCCATCGGGTTTGTCACCGCCGCTCCTTGGTCGTTGTCGTGCGGCCCTTGCCGCCTTCAATCAGTGAAAGGATGTCCTCCGACGGGATCGTCATCTTGACCACCATCTGGGTCGTCGGACTCTCGCTCTTCGGATCGGCATTGATCGTGTGCGTCCGCGCCACCATGCCCACGACCGCACCGTACCGGTTGAACACCGGCCCACCACTCGAACCCACCGCGAAATCGGCCGTCACCGTCATCCAGTCCATCGGTCGCCCGCCATTCTCCACCGTCTTGCGCGTGTAGCGTGAGATGTGCCCCTGCGTGAAGGTGAAGAGTTCGCCGCTCGGGTGCGCGATCACCGAGATCGGACTCCCGACCGGTTCGCGCGGCGACACCGCCAGCGGAACGAGATCGCGCGCTGCGATCCGGACGATGGCCACGTCCCGATCGCGATCCGCCGCCAGCACTTCCTGGATCGGGAAGCAGCGTCCGTCCCGCGTCATGGCTCCGATGGCCACCACGTTGGTGTTCCGGCCTTCCGCGAACACGTGGTAGTTCGACACCACCTCGCCATTCCGGCCGATCACCCAACCGGTGCCCGTGCCACCCGTATGCCAATGCGGGCACCGGTTGCACTTGTAGACGGAACCCAGAGCGACCACCGAAGCCGCGTGGCGCTCGTAGACCTCGGTCGCTTCCAGGTTCTTCCGCGACGGGCGCATCAATTCCACCCGCGTCGTGGACCGTTCCTTCAATTGGTCGCGCAGGACCGTGATCGGTGGCGTCCGCCCGCCACTCTGATCCTCCCCAAGCCTGTCGGCGAACTGCTGCCACAGTTTCCCGTCATCCAGCACCGGCGCTTTCGAGGGCACCCCCGAGGCCATTCCCTGGGTCAACCCGAGGGCAGCCACGCTTATCGCCAGCCAAAGGCGCATCCTGCCTCGGACAGTCATGTGGTTCCTTTCGTTCCGCAGTTTCCAACCCGCTCACCCATGGTGCACCGACCGCAACAGGCTGCGCAATTCCTCGGTCAAGGTAATCCCGGACTCCAACGGCACCACGCCCGGCAGGAAGCGCAGCACCCGCCACATCTGCGCCTGATCCACGCCGCCGAATTCCGTCGTGTAATCCGCCCAGTCCATCCGACCCGCCCGCACCGCCAGCATCGACAACAAACGCGAGGCATCGGCCGTCTCCGCCGTCCGGAGCCACCCGCTTTCCCTGAAGAGCTGGATCGTCCCCCGCAACATCCGAGGCCCGAGGTGCAGCAGGTCGAGCACGACGCGCGACGAGGCTTGCGGAAACATCAGGAGCACCCAGGGACTCGCGGCCGGAACCCCCAGCCCAATATGGGACTGCCAGTTCCCGGGGTCTCCTGAAAGCTCATCCTCGGTCAGGTCTGCAGGATCACCGGAATGCCGGAAGCCCGCGACCATGAGCCAGACCCACAAAAACCAGGTCAGCGCCTTCAACCAGGTGGAATTGGGTTTCCAATTCCCACCACACATCGAGATCACCGACTCCGCACCCACCAGCAGCATCCAGGAGAGGAAAAGGCAGAACAGGTACCCAAAAGCGCTCACCAGAATACCACCGGCCAGTGCCGCAGGCGCGAGGGCAAGACAGACGTTCGCATCCCGCCGCATCTGCCGGCGGAGCCACGCATCAATCGGCCCGGAACTCATGTCCCCGGAGGCTCACCCCACACCACCCGACTCGCCAAGCGTTTCCTTGAGGCTGCGGCGACCGGAACGGGGTGGCGACGTCCTCGCAACCGTCCCAGAGCTTTCCCGGGGCGATGAAGACATCGCCACCCCGCATCCTCACCTTGGGAGTGGGTCAACCCTTGGGTTGCAGGAACCAATGGATGTAGCCGCAGTGATCGCAGATCAGACAGTACCCCTGCGAATCCGACCATGTCGGGTTCAAACCCGTCAGCAGGGCCGTATCAAAATGGGTCTTCCGTCGGTGGAAGGACTCATGGCTGCACATCAGACAGCGGAAGCTGTGTCCGTCCATCTGCACCTGTTCCGGTTGGGTCTTGAGCACTGACATAGGTGGGTCCGTGGATGACGCCCATGGATGTCACACCGCGCCCGCAGGACGCGGTCCTACCACAGGCTTTGCCTTTCTGGGAGCTTCTTGCACCAAACCATACTTGCTCCCACCTGCAAAGCCCGGATTCAGCGGAAGGAAGTTCCCATGCTGTAGGCCGGGTGCCCTCACCCGGCGCGACCCTCTGGAATCTGGGAATCTGGGAACTGGGAACTCCAAAAGCCCGGGACCGCTTTCGCAGTCCCGGGCCTGTCACACTCCCTGGTTGGGTCCTCTGCTTACTCCGCCGTCACCTCGATGGACTTGGGCTTCACCACCTCGGCCTTGGGCACCGTGACCACCAGGACCCCATCCCGGAGCGAGGCCCGCACCCCCTCGGTCGCGACCGCTGTCCCGAGGGCGAACCGCCGGGTGAACCGCCCCACGAACCGTTCCCGCAACCGCACCTGACCCGGGGCCGCCTCCGCTGCATTCTCGCCCCGACGCTCTGCCGAGAGGCTCAGCACGCCTTCGTCGAGTGAAACCTGGACGTCTTCGCGCCGGACTCCCGGCAACTCCACGGAGAAGACGAACTGCTTCTCGTCTTCCCGGACATCGGTCGGCGGGGTCCACACCGGGGTCGTCGGGCAACCGGTGCCCACCGCGTTTCCAAACACCTGATCCAACTCGCGCTCCAACTGGGCCAGTGGATTGAAGACCTGGAGCGGAGCATAACCACGAACGAGCTTCATATGTTTTCCTTTGCTTCTGCTTGTTGACGTTGTTGCCGCTTGGCGCTCAACGCGCCGTGCGTGGATCCAGAAAAGCCGTTTCAATGCCGGGGTTTGAACGCCTCAGTGCAGAGCATAAAATACTATTGATCAACATGTTAATGTTTCCCCCTGTTCCAACCCCAGAGACATCCCGTGCCAACAGAGCCCACCCCGCCGGATCGATCCGACCCACCCGCGCCACAGTCCAGCGTGGAACGGAGAGGCGACGTCCCCGTAGCCGTTCCAAAGCCATTCCCAAGGCGATGAGGACAGCGCCGCCCCGAATCCTTTCCAAAAGGGGACAGGGTGAAGATGCGCCCCCTCCAACTCGGACCTGAACTTCTTCCCGTCCTGTGGCACAGTCGCACCGCATGCGCGCTGAATCGCTCGATTTCCTTCGCACACTCGTCAACACGCCCAGCCCCGTTGGGTACGAAACCCGCGGCCTCCGCGTCTGGCTCGATTACGCCAGCCAGTTCGCCGCCCACACCCATTCCGACGCCTACGGCAACTGCGTCGCCACCCTCAACCCCGGCGCCGGCCCGCGCCTGATGCTGGCCGCCCATGCCGACGAGATCGCCATGTCGGTCTCCTACGTGACTCCCGAAGGGTTCATCCATGTCCGCCGCACCGGCGGCATCGATCCCGCCATCACCAAGGCCCAGCGAGTCATCATCCATACCCGCAAGGGCCCCGTGAAGGGCGTGGTCGGAAACGTCGCCCCCCATCTCACCCGCGGGGATGGCGACCCGAAGCCGCCCAAGATCCACGATCTCTTCATCGATATCGGAACCGGTTCCCGCGACGAGACCAACCAACTCGTCCGCATTGGCGATCCCATCACCCTGGCGAATGAGTTCGACCTCCTGCGGGGGGATGTCGCGGTCGCCCGGGCCTTCGACAACCGCATCGGGACGTGGGCCGTGGCGGAAACCCTCCGCCTGCTCCAACCCCACGCGGCCGCCCTGGAATGGGAAATCTGCGCCGTCGCCAACGTCCAGGAAGAGGTCGGTCTCCTCGGTGCGCGCCAGATTGCCTACTCCCTCAACCCAGCCGCCGCCCTCGTCGTCGACGTCACCCACGCCACCGATTACCCCACCGTCGACCCCCGCCAGCACGGCGAGATCCGCATGGGCAAGGGTCCCGCCCTGACCCATGGCGGATGCAACCACGTCGACGTCATCGCACGCCTCGAGTCGGTCGCCGAAGCCAAGGGAATCCCACTCCAGCACGAGGCCATGTCGGCCACCTCGGGCACGGACACGGACGTCATCTTCTGGACCCGCGGCGGCATCCCGAGCGGCCTGATCAGCCTTCCGAACCGTTACATGCACTCCCCGGTGGAACTGGTGAACCTGAAGGACCTTCAGTACATCCCCGAACTCATGGCCGCCTTCGCGCTCTCCCTGCGCAGGGACGAGGCCTTCAAGGTGCGGATCTGAACCCGAGGCGGGTCAGCGGGCCCTGACGGCGACGTTGAGGCTCATCGCCCCGAACATCAGGTCCACCACGCGGGGATCCCGGCATCCCCGCGCCCGAAGGCGGGCGTCGATTCCCCGTTGCCCCGGGTACTTCAGGAGTGATTCCAGGATGTACCCGTGGGTATCGGAATCGCCGCAGAACAGCTTGCCGAACACGGGCACCAGCCAACGCAGGTATTGGAAGTACAGCCACCGGATCGCCCCATTCTCCGGCTTGCCGAATTCCAGGATCACGAGGCGCCCGCCCGGCTTGAGCACCCGCAGCAGTTCGTCCAGACCCCGGTCCACATCCGCCATGTTGCGGACGCCATAGGCAACGGTGACCGCGTCGAACTGTCCCTCCGGAAACGGCAACGCCAGCGCGTCGCCCTGCACGAACTCCACACCCCCGGCCGCCCCACGGCGTCGGGCCACCGAGAGCATGGCCTCCGAAAAATCCAACCCAGTCACCTTTGCCCCGGAGTGGGCCAACGCAAAGGCGACATCCCCGGTGCCGCAACAGACATCGAGCACGTCCATCCCCGGTCCCACGGCGGCTGCCTGGACCATCCGGCGCTTCCACAACCGGTGCATGCCGAGGCTCTGGAGATCGTTGATGAGGTCATAACGCGGAGCCACCGCGGCAAACAGGTCGACGACCCGACCTGCCCGTTGACCGCCCTCCACGTAGTACTTGCTCGACACGCCACCACCCTACGCCCGAACCCACCGCAAGCCAACGTCATGTCTGAAGGCCGCGTGCCCCAACACGGGGCATCCACAATCCCCGCCGGGTGAGGGCACCCCCGCCTGGGAACTGGAATCTGGCCTCTGGGAACTCCTTTTGAAGGCCGGGTGCCCCCACCCGGCGGGCCCTTCAAACTTGAATCTTCAAACTTCAACCTCCCTGACCTCAGATCATGAAATCATCCGCGCCCATGGGTTGATCCTTCAACTCCCTCGCCTTCTGGACCAGATCCGCGACGGTCCGCTTCTCGAGGATCCCGGCGATCGCATCGCGCACCTCCTTCATCACGGCCCGCAACGCGCAGCGCGATTCATCAGGGCAATTGCACTTCTCGTAGAACTTCTCGCTGACACACCCCACGGGGGCCAACGCTCCCTCCACATGCCGGATGACCGCGGCCAGGAGGATCCGGTCGGGCGGCGCGGCCAACCGATATCCACCGGCGATGCCCCGCCGGCTCTCGACGAACCGACCGTTCCTCAACTCGTTGAGGATCTGTTCGAGGAAGCGCTTCGGGATGTGCTGCTCGTCCGCGATGGTCTGGATGCGGACGACCTCCGGACCATAGTACAACCCCAGATGGGTCAGCGCCCTCAGCGCGTACTCGCCCCGGACAGAGAGTTTCATGCGCGGCGAGCTTAGTGACCCCTCGCCTGCGTTCAAGAGTCCGGCCGGTTCAACCCTGCAGGAAGCCCAGCGTCGGATTCGCGAAATTGGGGAGGTTCGGGAAAACGCTCGTCAACGAACCCGCGGGCACCACCACCGGTGGGAGATAGACGCCATTGGTCCCGATATACCCGAACTCTTCCGTGCCGCCGGGAATCCCGTTCACGCTCCACACCACCCCGGGATCCACCGCGTTTCCAACCGTCGGCACGAACGCCTGCGGCGTCCCGAGCCGGACACTCGCCGTCGTTGGAAGCACCTTCACCGTCACCTGCGCCACCTTGAGCGTCAGCGGGTGCGAGGGCACCCCACCCGGCGACGGATTGTAGACCACCACGGTCGTGCTTCCCGAATTGGTCCGCGTGGCCTCGAAAACAACCTAATTGGGCGTCACCGAAAGCGGTGGCATCCACACGCCGTTGTAGACCACCTGTGCTCCCGGCACGAATCCCGTGCCGTTGATGGCTACCGTGAACGTCCCCGCATTGACCGTGGACGGCGACAAGGACGTCAGGACCGGAACCGGATTCTGCCAGCCAACGACCGCGCTGATCGAGGCGACCGGATTCGTGATCGAGGCCGTCACCAGCAGGCTCACCCCGGGGTTGGCCACGGGCGCGGTGTAGAGACCCGAGGTCGAAACCGTTCCCAGCAGTGCATCGCCTCCGGGCACGCCGTTCACCGCCCAGAACACCGGACCATTGGTCCCCTGCGTGGTCGCCGTCAGTTGCAGCATGTTCCCGGACCGGACCCCGGCGACCGCGGGGGACACCGTGATCAGGGCGGGCCCGGCTTGCACCGTGACCCCGGCGAGAAAGGCCATGAGCAGAAGCCAGACGGCCTGCCTCGAAGGACTCAAGGCGGGCATCCACGGAAAAGGTCGGCGTTCGGCAACCATCCCCACATCCTATACTTGAGTACAACCCTCACCAGCACATTCCCGGCGGTTGCAATAATTGATAAGGATTACCCAAGGGCCCCAACAAAAACGGGACAGCGCCGTCCTTGTGACCCCTACAAGACCACACCCCTGCGATGAAATGAGGGCTGCTCCATCAACATGCGGACAGCAACATTCTCCTCGTACCGGCATCCCGATATGAGGGTGATGAGGACATCGCCCCCCGAAGCCGTGCTCCAAGTGGGGCATTCGCTGAATCCATCACACCACGGCATCCCCCACTTCGCGCTCCCCTCCGAAACCCGTCCCCGGGCATGCTGGACCCATGGACGAGTTCAACAATCCCTTCGCCGGATTGGACGCCACGGGCCTGCCCGCAGGGAATCCGAACCTCCCGGCATCCCCGGCACCCAAAAAGAACCGCGGCCGCGTCGACATCATCCGTCAGAAGGCCGGACGCGGCGGCAAGACGGTCACCGTGGTGAAGAACTTCGTCGGCATCGGAATGCCCGAGAAGGAAGCCCTCGCGAAGAAGATGCAGAAGGCCTGCGGCACCGGTGGCACCGTCAAGGACGGCCAGATCGAGATCCAGGGCGACCAACGCGAGTCCGTCGTCCGGATCCTCGAAGAAGCCGGCTTCCGCCCCGTCCTCGCCGGCGGCTGATCCCTTCCTCCACAGCCTCCTCAAGTCGTCTGCTACCATCGTAGCTGACGAGGTCACGAGGCAGTGGAAGTGGGAGTTCGAAGTTTTCAGTTTCAAGCTTCAAGCCGGCTTCAAACTCCTTCCCTCAGCCTCCTCACGTCGTCTGCTACGACCGTAGCTGACGAGGCCACGAGGCAGTTCCTTCTGCAGGCCGCGTGCCCCCACGCTTCTGGCAACTGACATCTGGTTACTGGAAAACTCCTTCCTTCAAACTTCAAACTCCTTCCCCCCACTCTCACGACATGTGGCGTTGTCTGATCCCTCTCCTCCTGCCCCTGCCGGTCGCTGCCGCCTCGCTCCCCGAGGTCCGTATCACCGCCGATGACACCGTCATCACCCAGTCCTGCCGGATCGTCATCCCGCTCGGCATCGTCCTCACCGACGCCCGGACCAACGGCGTCATCCAGATCGCCGCGGACAACATCACCGTGGAATTCGCTCCGGGCTCCCGCCTCCTTGGCGCCCCCGACTCCGCCGATGGCGACTCCCTTCGTGGGATCGGCATCCGGATCCAGGGCCGACGCGGCGTCACGTTGAGGGGCGCGCACGTCCACGGATTCTTCAACGGCCTGGTCGCCACCGACTGCGACGGCCTCATCCTCGACGGCGGCGACTTCTCCGGGAACTACCGCCAACGCCTCCGCTCCACCCCGCAGGCCGAGGACGGGGCCGACTGGCTGTTCCCGCACAACAACGACCAGCAGAAGTGGCGCGACCAATACGGCGGCGCCGTCTGCGTCGAGAACGCCTCCCGTGTCGTCATCCGCAACCTCACCATCCGGCGTGGCCAGAACGGCCTGATCCTCGATCGCGTCAACGATTCACGGATCTACGACAACGACGCCTCCTTCCTCTCGGGTTGGGGACTCGCCCTCTGGCGCAGCAGCCGGAACATCATTACCCGAAACGCCTTCGACTTCTGCGTCCGCGGCCATTCCGAAGGCGTCTACAATCGCGGCCAGGATTCCGCCGGGATCCTTGCCTTCGAGCAGTGCAACGAGAACACCATCGCCGAAAACTCCGCCACCCACGGCGGCGACTGCTTCTTCGGGTTCGCTGGACGCGAAGCCCTTGGCGAACTCTGGATGGAGGAACAGCGCACCCGACTCCGCCGCGAGACCGGCAAGCAGGACGTCGACGACCTCATCGTGGTCCCTGAAGAAGTCGCCCGCAGGTTCTCCGGGCTCGGCTGCAACCGGAACCTGCTCATCGGAAATGATTTCTCCTACTCCCCCGCCCACGGCATCGAGATGACCTTCAGCGAGGGCAACGTCTTCGCGAAGAACCGTCTCGTCGAGAACGCCATCTGCGGCGTCTGGGGCGGCTACTCCTCCGACACCCTCATCGCCCAGAACGAGTTCACCGGGAACGGCGGACTCGCCTATGGCCTCGAGCGCGGGGCCATCAACATGGAGCACGGCTCCAACAACCGGATCCTCCGGAACACCTTCCTCAACAACAAGGCCGGCATCCACCTCTGGTGGGACAACGACGGCGGCCTCTTCAAGCTCCCCGGTGTCGCCGGCAACCTCCGCGGCATCTCCGGAAACGTCATCGCGGAAAACTCCTTCCAGCTCGACGACCGCCACCCCTTCCCGCGCAACAACGAACGCGATCGCCTCATCCTGCTCCAACTCCGCGATGACGGCACCAACCACATCCGCGACAACACCTACATCGCCAACACGGCCAGCATCTCCATCACCAACGGCGTCGAGTTCGCCGTGAAACCCGGTGCCGAACCCGCCACCAACGGCCCCGTCGCAAAGTGGTCCCTTCCCAAGTATCAGGTCCTTGGCAGCAAGAAACCGGTCGGTGCCCGCCAGCATCTCCGCGGCCGCAAGAACATCCTCCTCGATGAATGGGGCCCGTGGGACCACTCCGGTCCGTTCGTCCGTCCTGTCGGATCCGACCGCGGTGCGCCCGCCTGGGAGGTTTTCAACGTCCCCAACTTCGCCGCCCAACTTGCCGCGCCCTTTGCGACCCTGTCCCGCGAACCCGGATCGAGCCCCCGATCCGAGATCGTGCGCATCAACGCCGCCGCCGGCATCACTTCCTATCAACTGGCCCTCCGCGGTCGCGGTCTCGACCGCGTGCTGTCCGGCAAGATCCTGAAGACCCCGTGGGACGTCACCTTCTTCTCCTGGCGCAATGGACCCGATCCCCGCACCAACCTCGTCGAATGGCGCGCGCTGGCCTCGAAGCCCGAAGCCGTCTCCGTCCAACTCGACTCGCTGAACTTCGCCTATGGCGGCCGCGGCCCGCGCGACCTCAAGCTCTCCGACGATGTCACCCGACGCGGTCCCGCAGGTGAACGCTTCGGCATGATCGCCCGGACCTCCCTGCCGTTGACCGAGGGCAAATGGCGGATCTCCACCAGCAGCGACGACGGCGTGCGCATCCAGATCAATGGCAAGGTGGTCCTGGAGAACTGGACCTGGCACGGACCCGAGCGCAACGAAGCCACCTTCGATCACCCCTCCGCCACCACCCAGGCCGTGATCGTCGTCGAACACTTCGAAATCGACGGCCACAGCGAACTCAAGCTCGACCTTGAAGCGGTGAAGTGAGGCGGCAAAAGGCAATGGGGTCGAAAGGCAATGGGGTCGCGTCTAAATATTTTACATTTGTCGTCACCCAAGATCACGCCACGATTTCCCCGCGAAACCAACGCTCGCCTCCGGTGTCACATCTCCCGTGACATCCAGCACCCCGGAACCACCCACACACCCCGTCAGGAAACCCGTGCCGTGGGCACGTTGGGCGGCAGGCGCGCTCGTGTTCACCATCTGTTTCCGGATCCTCCCGCCACTCTGGTGCGGTCGGGACGCCGGCGACTGGTGGCGCGGTGATCGGGAAACCCAGGAAGCACTCGTCCGCGGCGTCGAGGAGTGGATCCATGCCCCGCTCGGCACCGACCGATTCAAGACCGGCAGTTCCCAGTTCGACGGCGAATGGTACTTCGGCACCTACCAGATGGCAGCCCTTGGACTCGCCCAGTTCGCCCGCGAACATCCGGAGGCCCGGGACCGCTGCCTCGCCGGAATGACCCTGTGCGAAGACCGGATGCTGTCCGATGCGTGCCGGAAGTTTGATCGGGATTCCTGGAAGGAGGAGTACCGGGCATTCCTCGATAAGCACCAGGTCGCTTTCGACGAACGATACGTGTGGGATTGAACGCCCCAACGGGGCACTCCAACCCAGCCCAGGGCAACGCCCTGGGGACACGCCCCAGAAGGAGGCCCGAGCCCTGAAAGGGCGGCCCAACCCCTCTTCCAATCCACCCTGCAACGCACGTTGCAGTTCCGCCGCGGACTGGATGGATGCATGGAGCGCCGGCACCTCACGGCTGCCGTTCGATGAACTTCCGGATGCTGTACACGCGTGCCTGACCGTAGTCGTCGAAGTAGACCACCTCCACATCGCCCGGCACGGCGCGCACGATGTAATTCCGGGGCGAATCTTCCTCACGCATCCGGCTCAGAAACCCGGCGGGATCTTCGTTGAGGGCCTTTCGGATCGCAGCCCGGACCGACTGAACCGTCGGCAGGGGATCCCTGGGTTTGAATTCCAACCCCACAATGCGGAAAGCGTCCTCAGCCCGGCGCGGGCCGATCAACCATTCCCGCGGCGACTCCATCCGCACGGGCACCACCGGCATCCGGAGCAGGCAGATCACGCCCACCAGACCGGCACCGATGGCGAGGATTGCGACGGCATCCATCCACTCCAAAGGAGTCTTGCGGCGCACACGCAGGAACAGGCACGCCACCCCCGATGCACTCCAGGTCCACCACCAGCCCGGTTCGGTCTCGTTCACCACCTTCGGCGGGGTCAACCACGCCAGCGTGGGAAACAACCCCACGGTCGCCGCTTCCACCTTGGGCGCTGAAGGCAACGGCACCACCCAGGCAAAGTTTGTTCCCTCGCCCACGATCCGCGTCTCGATCGCCAGACGTTCGACGCCATTCGACCACACCAGCAGAGCCCGTTGGTCCGGCATGGTCACCTCCGTCGAAACCGCGACGGGAGGGAACGCCTTGCCGTCGGCCCAAGCCATCGCGGTCCCGAGGATCAGCCCCAGAAAGAGTGCCAGCACCGCACGCCCGCGAAGCGCGATGCAACGCGCGGGGAATCTCCAGTCGGTGTCGAAGTGGAGCTCATGAAGTGGATCGAGGCCTAAGGGTCCAGAGACTGCGTGGTGCCAAAGCATGGACCGGGCCACACGAAAGGGCTCACCCGGAAACCCATTCCCCCTCTCTGCTGCCGGGAAAACCGGGATGAGGGAGCCATCGAACGTACCGAATCTTCCCATGCCGCCCTTGCCTTGAATCAGGCTCCAGAGCAATTTCACTCAACCTATTGAGTAATTTGTATGGTCCGAAACACGATCCACGCCGAACTCCTGAAGCGACTGGGCGAACGACGACGGTTCGTTCAGGTGGTCGCAGGCCCCCGTCAGGTCGGCAAGACCACGGTGGTCCGTCAGGCGATGGCCGCATCCGGAATCCCCGTCCACTACGCCTCGGCCGATGAGCCCACCCTGCGCGACCGGACCTGGCTGGAACAGCAATGGGACCTCGCACGGCTCAAGGCGCGGGCAGAAGCCAATGGTGCACTCCTGGTGCTCGACGAGATCCAGAAGGTCCACGACTGGCCAACGACGGTGAAACTGCTCTGGGACGCCGACACGCACGCAGGCGTCCCGTTGAAGGTGGTCCTTCTCGGTTCGTCGCCCCTCCTGATCCAGAATGGCCTGACCGAGAGTCTCGCGGGCCGATTCGAGCTCATCCCGGCACCGCACTGGTCCTTCGGCGAGATGCGCGAGGCATTCGGTTGGAACCTGGAGCAGTACGTCTTCCATGGAGCCTACCCCGGTGCCGCAGAACTCATCGACGAACCCAACCGGTGGCGCCGATACCTGCTGGATTCCTTGATCGAGACGACCCTTTCGCGGGACATCCTCCTGATGACCCGGGTGGACAAGCCGGCCCTGCTGCGCCGTCTCTTCCAGTTGGGATGCGCCTACTCCGGTCAGGTCCTGTCGTACCAGAAAATGATCGGCCAACTCACGGATGCCGGGAACACCACGACCCTCGCGCATTATCTGGAGCTGTTGAACGGCGCGGGAATGCTTACCGGACTATCCAAATATTCCCACGGCGGGGTCCGCCAACGCGGATCCAGTCCAAAGCTCCAGGTCCTGAACACAGGCCTCGCCAGCGCCCTCGACCATCGGTCCCTGTCCGAAGCACGACACGAGGGCGACTACTGGGGACGTCTGGTGGAATCCTGCATCGGTGCCCATCTCCTGAATTCGAGCCTCGGGACCGAAATCGAGGTGATGTATTGGCGCGAGCGGAATCTGGAAGTGGACTTCGTGCTCCAACGGGGAAGGACCGTCGTCGCGATCGAGGTGAAGAGCGGCGCTCGACGACAGAGCCTTCCCGGCATGGAGGCCTTCGCCCGGCTCGCCAAACCCCGACGCCAACTGCTCGTCGGCGGCCAAGGCGTCCCGATCGAGGAATTCCTGTCGCACCCAGCAGCGCACTGGCTGGATTGATCGACCCGCCAACGGCGACAAGGACGTCGCCACCCCGTTCTGGATGAAGTCCCGGAAGGGAAGCAATGGGGTCGCGTCTATATATTATACATTTGCCCGCAACCCGCGGCGACGGGGACGTCGCCACCCCGTTCCTCGTTGGGCAGCGCGCAAGATGCGCCATGAACTGGCCAAGATCCGGACGGCGCCTTGTGGACAATCGGAGCCACCTGAATCCGGTCGAACAGCTCGATCGTGGGCGCGACCCACTTGCTCTCCTATGAAAACCAGGAACCCAGGCCAACGTCTTCTCGCCGCCCTTGCGCTTTCGCTCTCGCTGACCAGCGCGGCCTCCGCCCAGTGGACCATCACCGACCTCGGCCTGCTCGCGGATGCCGAGGGCAATGATTCGCAGGCCTGGTCCATCAACAACCATGGCCACCGTTCCGGTCCCCGTCGGTGCCCGGGTTCAGGGCAGGTACACCCGGTAGGATCGGTTGGAGAAGCGTCCGGTCTCGGAATCCACGAACCGATACCGGCCCGAGTCGGGCGGTGTTTCGAGGACGGAGCCTACGAGAGGCCAATCGTCGATCGGCAGGAACAGGTCGCCAGTCCCGACCCCTATGAAGGTTGGAACATCGAGAGGATTGGGCCCCAGGAGGGCCATGACCGGCGCGGCCGTATCGACGACGACCACGATTCGCACAGTAGATGCGGCCAAACCTGTGAACCGGTTTGTCGACCGATAGATGAGAGCGTACTCCCCCGACGATCCCGTATCCACCAGTTCACTCCCCAGACGAATCAGAAGCATCGCACCTAGACCACAAGCACTCCGCGCAAACCAACTCCTCCCTGGCGAGCACGTTCTTGAACGCAGCTTCGGCAAGGACAGGTGGGAGGCGGTTCAGTGCTCGTCGACTTGCAGACACACAAAGGAAACGGACTCGGCAACTTGTCGGCATGGGGTCTTCGATTCATGGAAAGCTGGGTTAACGCACATGGCCCGGTGCCCCCACCCGGTGGTAGACTGCTCTTTTCACACGCCCTCCTCCGACCGGACCGGCACAAGTTGATACCACAAGGTACCGTTGGACCACCCACTCGTCCCCCCCGGTCAGCGCCACCCGCCTGCGAACGCTGGATGTCCCAAAGGAGGCGAAGGGCACTTTTGCGGGGCGGCGAATCCGGAAGCTTGCCACCCCCCCCCCCCTACCTATCTTCAACCCAATGCAAAACCCCCCCCTGCCTGCGGGTCCAGACAACCGCACCCGCGAGTGGCCGACGGCAGCCCTCCTCATGGCGCTGGGATTGTTGATCGCCATGTTCCCACATCTGGTCCGGTGGGCCGCCACCGGCGATGCCGTCTGGATCTGCGACACCGACGAACTCGTCCCGTACGGCCAGATCATTTCCCAGGCCTACCGCGAACACCCCTGGAAACTGGGAGACCCTGCCCTGCCCTCAGGCGGCGCCTCCATGTACCCGTGGATCCAGTTTGCTCCCTCGATGATGCTCACGCGCCTCCTCGACCTCGGCCCCGTCTGGGTCTTCGGCGTCATGCGTTTCGTGGCCGGATTATCCATCGGACTCGGCGCGTACCTCCTCGCGCGACGCCCCGGTCCAGCTGTGCTCGGCGGCATCCTCGCAGTCCTGGCACTCGCAGATCACGGACTGGATTCCGGACTGCCCTTCCTCAACCACGCTCGGGCCGTGTTCCAGATCCTCGCAGGCACCCCCGACGAAACCCTGCACGAATGGGCCGCACCCCTGATGCAGTACCGCATCATAACCCCGGGCCTGAGCTTCCTTTCCATGGCCATGGCCCTGCATGGCTTGATCCTGCTCCGGGAAGCCCCGTCGCCCCGTCGCCTGGCCTATGCCGGCATCGCGTTCGGCTATTGCATCGCCGCCTACTTCTTCTTCTGGACCTCCATCGGTGGCGCGATCGGCCTCCTCCTCTTCATCGATCGCGCGAACTGGCGCTGGTACGCCGGCGTGATCGCCATCGGACTGCTGATCGGATCTCCCGCACTCCTCAACAACATCCTCACCAAAGCCACCTACGGGGATGAATGGCTGGTCCGAAACGAGTACTTCGCCCGCAACGAGCAGCCGCTCTTCATTTTTCCGAGGAAGATGATGGCCCTCTATGCCATCACCGGATTCTGGATCTGGCGATACCACCAGCGTCTTGCCCCGGTCTGGCTCGCGGGGGCCGTGGCCCTCTTCCTGAGCCATTCCCACCTGATCACGAAGGTCTTCATGCAACCCCGCCATTGGCACATCATGGCCGGCCTCCTCGCGACCTTCCTGATCCTCCACGCCCTCGCCGATGGCTGGACCTGGCTCACCCGCGACCGTCGTTGGGCCACCCCCACCCTCATCGCCATCGCCATCGCGCAATTTGCCGGTGCCCTCGTCATCCGCCATTGGGCCACCGACCAGAACCGGGAAAGCGCCCGGACCGAATCCAACCGTCAAAAGTGGCTCCGCTTCCTCAAGGCCAACCCAAGCCTCCAATTCGAACCCAATGCCGTCGTGGCCGGCGACACCACCGCCACCGACTGGGCCGTCCTCTACAGTGGCCTGCGTCCGTTGACCGGCGCCGTGGACCTCTCCCCCTCCGTCAACAATGCCCAATGGCTGCGGCGCCGCACCCTGAATGCCTGGCTCAAGGGCCTCCCCGAGGATCAGGTTCACCTTTCTGCCGATGCGGAATACGGTGTCTGGTTCAACCGCAGCTTCCTCAGCCCCGACCAACGCCAGCAGGAACTCGCTGAGTTCCGGACCACCTGGCGGGAATACGAAGCCGATCCCACGCCCGACCTCACCCGCATGGGTGTTCGCTACCTCATCCTCCCTGCCTCGGCCATTCCGCCCACCACCGTCCAACGCACCTGGCAACGGCTGCCAACCCAGGGCGATCTCCAGGTCTGGCAACGGTAACCCAGCGCCTCTTCCAACATTCCTGCACGCGGTCAGTGCTTCCATTGAAGGCCGGGTGCCCCCACCCGGCACAGTCCACGCCCTGACTCTCCGCGCCCCAGCACCTCAGCGAAATTCGTCCCAATCCGGGTGGCTGCTTTCGTTCCTCGTCCTCTTCGCGTCTTCGCGTGCGATTTCTCTCAATCCCGGTTTTGCCTCACGCAAAGCCGCGAAGATCGCGAAGAATTGACGGGCGGGCATTCCACGCTCTCAGCGTCTCCGCCCGAGACTCGTCCCGTTTCGCGTGCGTCCTCTGCGGATGGACGACCTCCCAAGAAACGAAAAAACCGCGATTGCTCGCGGTTCTTCAGAGTGGTGCCGGCGGAGGGACTTGAACCCCCACTCCCGTTAAGGAAACAGATTTTGAGTCTATCGCGTCTGCCATTTCGCCACGCCGGCAACCCAAACGGAAGGCGTTTCCTACTGCATCCCGCCCTGCCAAGTAAAGGGGTGATTTCAATCCGGTGAAACTCGGCACTCCCCATCCCGGTCCGGACCCGGCTACAACGTCCGCAACATGCGTCGCCTGGTCCTGCTGATTGCCTGGCTGGTTTCCGGATTGTCCGGGGCCCTTGCCGCCCAACCCCAACCCCTCTGGGTCTGGGGCGAGACCTCGCCCGCCAACGAACTGCGCTTCTTCCGTCGGGAGATCTTCCTTCCGACTCGCCCGCGCAAGGCGGTGCTCGCGGTGGCCTGCGACAGCCAGGCCATCGTCAGCGTGAACGACCAGGGCGCCGGGAAGAACGACGCCTGGAACACACCCTCGGAGATCGACATCACCCGCTTCCTCCGTGCCGGGGCCAACACGATCGGGATCATGGCCCAGAACGACGATGGCCCGGCCGGACTGCTGGCCCGGCTCGAGGTGACGCTAGGCGACGGCGCGATCCAGACACTGGTGTCGGACAAGGGTTGGGAAACGTCTCCCAACGGGGCGACCGACTGGATCCCGGCACGCGAACTCGGCGCGCACGGCATGGCCCCGTGGGGCGTGGTCTTCAAGGGACGCACGGCCACCGATGCCGCCACGCTCAAGACCTTGCCCGGGTTCTCGGTCGAACTCATCCGCAGCGCCCAGACCGGCGAGGGCTCGTGGGTCAGCCTCGCGTTCGATCCGAAGGGACGGTTGTGGATTTCGCCCCAAGGCTCCGAACCCCTCCTGCGCGCCAGCCTCACCAACGGTCAGGTCGCCGCCCTCGATCCCATCGCCACCCCGGCGCGCGGGGCGATGGGCCTGCTGTGGGCCTTCGACAGCCTGTACGTAAACGGCCGCGGCACCAACGGCCTTGCCCTCTACCGCCTCACCGACACCAACGCCGACGACTCCTTCGACACCTGCGTGCCCCTCCGGGCCTGGCGCGGCGACGGCGGCGAACACGGCCCCCATGGCCTCACCGCCGACGCCTCCCACGTCTACGTCATCAACGGCAACTTCGTGGACGTCCCCGGCGACCTCGCCCCCACCTCGCCGGTGCGCGGCTTTGCCGATGACGTCGTCCTGCCACGACTCGAGGACGCCAACGGTTTCGGCACCGGTCGCAAGCCCCCCGGCGGATTCATCCTGCGCATGAACCCGGATGGGTCGACGCCCGAACTCTTCTCCGGCGGCCAGCGCAACGCCTACGACCTCGCCTTCAACGAGGACGGCGAACTCTTCACCTTCGACAGCGACATGGAAGGCGACTGGGGCCTTCCCTGGTATCGGCCCACCCGCGTCCTCCACTGCTTCGCGGGCGCGGAACACGGGTTCCGTGAAGGCTCCGCCAAATGGCCGGCCGACCACGCCGATTCGATGCCTGCAGTCGCCGATATCGGCATCGGCTCTCCCACGGGCATTGCCAACGCCGTCGGGGCGAAGTTCCCGCATCGATACCGTCGTGCGCTCTACATGATGGACTGGAGTTTTGGCCGGATCCTGGCGGTGCACCTGCGTCCCCACGGCGCCACCTACACCGCCGACTTCGAGACCTTCCTCCAGGGCCGCGCCCTCAACGTCACCGACCTCGCCGTCGGTCCCGACGGGGCGCTGTACTTCATCACCGGCGGGCGCGGCACGCAGTCCGGCCTGTACCGGGTGACCTATACCGGCACCGACCCCGGGGCCACCCAACCCCTGCCCGCACCCGTCGCATCGGCGGAACGGAACCGACGCCGGGAACTCGGGGAACTGGCCCGCGCCGAATCCCCGGACGCGCTCGCCCGGCTCTGGCCAGCGCTGGGCTCCGCGGATCACGCGTTGCGGTTCGCCGCACGCGTCGCGCTGGAACGCCAACCGCTCGAATCGTGGAAGGAACGCGCGCTCGCCGAAACCAACGCGGCCGCCGGCCTCACCGCACTGCTGGCGCTCGCCCGTTATGGAAACGTCGCCGACCAGGCACCGCTCCTGAAGGCGATTGGCCGCTGGCCGCTGGATAGCCTTCCCGACGACCTCTTCCTCCTCAAGCTACGCACCATTGAAGTCAGCGTGGCCCGCCATGGCCTTCCGGAACCCGCGCTCCAGAAACTCGCCATCGACAAGCTCGGCCGCCAGTTCCCCGGCCGCTCGTGGCCCATCAACCGCGAGCTCGTGCAACTGCTCGTCGCCTTCGGCGCGCCGGACGTCGTCGCTCGCGCCCTCGACCTGCGCGACACCGCCGCGACGCTGCCGGAAGCCGTCCATTACCAGGCCGTGCTGCGGCTTGCCCGCGAAGGCTGGACCACCGATCTCCGCAAACGCTACTTCGCGTGGTTCCATCGAAGGCCGAAGTACGCGTACAGCCCCGCGTTCCTCGCCGGCTTCCGCGATGTCGCGCAGAAGCCCGCCACCGGCATGGGCTTCGACAGTTTCCTGCGGACCATCCGCCAACAGGCGGTCGTGCCACTGCCGGACGCCGAGAAAGGGGAACTCGCCGCGTGGATCACCGGTGCCGCCCTCACCAATGCCGCGACGGCCGCGACGTTGCCGCCCGCGGCCGTCGCCCCCAAGCGCCCCGCCCGGACCTTCGTCAAGGCGTGGAAAGCCGATGACCTCGCCGCCCGCGTCGCCACACTTTCCGGAGTGCCCGCGCGTGGCCGGGCCATCTATGACGAGGCCCAGTGCGCGCTCTGTCACCGGTTCGCCGGCGAAGGCGGCGCCGTGGGACCCGATCTCACCGGGACCGGCACGCGCTACAGTCGGGCCGACCTCGTGCGCAGCCTCGTGGAACCCTCCGCCGTCATCAGCGAAAAGTACCAGGCGCACGTCCTCACCCGGAAGAACGGCGAAACACTCAGCGGCCGGATCACCGGCGAATCGGCAAAGGTGCTGGCCGTGCTCGTGGATCCCATCAACGGCGTGACCCTCGACGTGCCGAAGGCCGACCTCCAATCCCGCGAAGCCTCGAAGGTCTCGCCCATGCCCGAAGGCCTGCTCAACCAGTTCACGCCCGAAGACATCGCTGACCTGCTCGCCTACCTGCAGGCTCCCTGACAGGACGAGGCAAACCGTCCACCTTCACGCCCCACTTTACATGTCCCAACCCACGTCCACCCTCTGGCGCCGGATCAAGGCCCGCCGCCGTCTCATCCTCCTCTCCGGCCCCTGCGTCATTGAATCGGAGGACCTCTGCCTCCAAATCGGCCGCAAGCTCCGCGACACCTGCGCACGCCTCGGGATCGACTACGTCTTCAAGGCGAGCTTCGACAAGGCCAACCGGTCCTCCGGCAAATCCTTCCGAGGTCCCGGCCTCGACGCCGGCCTCGATATCCTCGCCCGCATCCGCGAGGAACTCCGCGTTCCCATCGTCACCGACGTCCACACCGAGGAACAGTGCGCCGCCGCAGGCACCGTCTGTGATGTCCTCCAGATCCCGGCGTTCCTGTGCCGCCAGACCGACCTGATCGCCGCGGCGGTGGCCACCGGACGGATCGTGAACATCAAGAAGGGACAATTCCTCGCGCCCGGCGACATGACGCAGGTCGTGCGCAAGGCCGAGGAAGGCGGACCGGGAATGCTGCTGCTCACCGAACGCGGATCGTCCTTCGGGTACAACAACCTCGTCGCCGACATGCGCTCGATCCCGATCCTGTCGCGACTGGGTTACCCGGTGATCTTCGACGCCACGCATTCGGTCCAGCTTCCCGGCGGCCAGGGCGACCGTTCCGGAGGACAGCGCGAATTCGCCCCGGTGCTCGCCAACGCCGCCGTGGCCGCCGGCTGCGACGGCCTCTTCATCGAGACCCATCCCGATCCCGACAAGGCCCTCAGCGATGGCCCCAACATGATTCCCCTCGCCGAGATGCCTGCGGTCCTTCGTCGCCTGCTCCGCATCCGCGAAGCCGTCCGCCGCTGAGCCCGATCCTGCACGCCCCCAATCCGCGCCTTGAAAGGCGAGCCGATACCCGGGAACCTGCCCGTTCGCGATTGATCGCGATGTGCTGTGTTTACTCTTACTGAAATCGCCAAGGGCTACGGCGGACGCAACCTCTTCGAGGGCGTCAGCCTGACCATCAATCGCACCGACCGCCTCGGACTCGTGGGACCGAACGGCGCCGGCAAGTCGACCCTCTTCAAGATCCTCCTCGACCAGGAAGCGCCCGACGAAGGGCAGGTCACGCGCCAACGCGGCGCCACGGTGGGCTTCCTGCCGCAGGAATCCGCGCCCGCTGGCGAGGAAACTGTCATCGAGGTCGCCACGGACACCGAGGCGCACGGCTACATGGACGGATCGCTCGTGGCCAAGGCCAAGCGCATCCTGAAGGGGCTTTCCTTCAAGGAGACCGACTTCGACCGGCCCGCGCGCGAACTCTCCGGTGGATGGGTGATGCGGACGCACCTGGCACGCCTGCTGGTGCAGGAGCCCGACCTGCTGATGCTGGACGAGCCCACCAACCACCTCGACCTCGAGACCCTGATCTGGTTCCAGAACTACCTACGGAACTACCCCGGCGGCATCGTCGTGATCTCCCACGATCGCGAGTTCCTGAACCAACTCGTCAACGGCATCCTCGAACTCCGGAGCGGCCGCCTATGGCGCTACAAGGGCAACTACGATTCCTTCCTCGAACAGAAGGAGGCCCAGGAGATCCAGCAGCTCGCCGCCTTCAAGAACCAGCAGCGCGAGATCAATCGCCTGATGGACTTCGTGAACCGCTTCCGCGCCAAGAACACCACCGCGACCCGCGCGCAGGCGAAGCTCAAGCAGATCGATCGCATGGAGCGCGTCAACGCCCCCGAGGCGGCCGCGTCCACCGTCGACTTCAACTTTCCCCAGCCCGAATCGTCCGGCCATCGCGTCATCACGCTGCGCGGCGTGGACTTCGCCTACGGCGAACGGCCCATCTACGAGAACCTCGACTTCGAGGCCACCAAGGGCGAACGCATCGTGCTGGTGGGTCCGAACGGCGCCGGCAAGTCCACCCTGATCAAGCTGCTCGCCGGCGTGCTCACGCCCACCGGTGGCGAACGCGACCTCGGGTTGCGGGTGAAGCCCGGCTATTACTCCCAGTACCGGACCGAAATGCTCCAGGTGGGCCGCACCGTCCTCGCCGAGGCCAACGACACCCCAGCCCGCGTCACGGAACTCTTCATCCGCACCCTCCTCGGCTGCTTCCTCTTCAACGGCGACGACGTCTTCAAGAAGGTGCAGGTCCTCAGCGGTGGCGAGAAGTCACGCCTCGCCCTCGTCAAACTCCTCCTCGATCCTCCCAACCTCCTGTTGATGGACGAGCCCACCACCCACCTCGACATCGCCTCGATCGATGCCCTCGTGGCCGCGCTCTCCGAGTACACCGGGACGCTGATCTTCATCTCCCACGACGTTTACTTCATCCGCGCCCTCGCGACGAAGGTCCTGCACATCCACTCGGGCCGCATCACCCCGTACTCGGGCGACTACGACTACTACCTCGAGAAATCCAAGGCCGGTTCCGCGCGCGCCGCGTTGACCGCCGGTGCCCCGCCGGCCTCCGGAAAGGGCGCCAACAAGGCCAACCCCGTTCCCCGCGACGGTCGTGCCGGAGAGGTTCATCAGCCGACGCCGACCAAGCCCGCTCCCGCCAAACCCGTCCACCAGCCCGCGCCCCATTCCGCGCCTCAGGCCAAGGCCGCTGCCCCGCAGCAGACCCAGAAGGAACGCCGGTTCGTGGCCGCCGAGGCCCGGCGCCAGCTCTCCGGACAGAAACGCAAGGTGAGTGATCTCGAAGCCCGCATCACCACCCTCGAGAAGGAACAGGCCGATCTCGCCGCGGAACTCCAACTGCCCAAGACCTACTCCACCCCGGGCCGTTCCAACGCCATCAACGACCGCCTCCGCAGCATCGTGCGCGACATCGGCCACACCACGCACCTGTGGGAAACCGAGGCGCATCGCCTCGCCCAGCTTGAAGCGGATGCGGCAGACCCGGGCTGACAGTCGCCACCCGTCCGATTCCAAAGCGGCTCCGGGGCGGCGATGTCCTCATCGCCCCGGAAAGGCTCTGAAACGGCGACGACGTCGTCGCCTCCCCGTGCGTTCACGCCGTTCCCGACAGCGTCACCTCGCACCGCAGGATCTCGCGACCGTCCACGGTCGCGGCTCCGCTGACCTGAACGAGCGAGCCCATGCGGCCCAGGACGCTGGCCACGATCTGGACGGTTTCACCCGGTCGCGCGGTGCCGGTGATCTTCGCCGCGCGGATCCCCGTGAGCTTGAGCCCTGCCAGCGGCGGAATGGCGGGATCCGACTGGGCGACCACGCCGCCCAGTTGGGCCACCGCTTCCACCATCAACACCCCGGGCAGGATCGGGTCCCCCGGGAAATGCCCGCGCAGGAACCCTGCCTCCGCTGGCAACCGGTACGTGCCGACGCCGGACCTGCCCGGATCCAGCGACACCAGCGCGTCCACGAACCGGAACTCCTTCCCGTGGGGCAACGCCTCCAACGCCAGCGACAACATTTCGTTCATCGAGAATCCACCCCCATAAAGCCGTTGAGATCCGCAGATGGCGCCGATGACGCAGACAGGTTGGGACCGGGCTGTGCGCCCACCTGCAACGACACGTTTCCCGACGACCGAAAGCTCCATTCGGGCCTTCCATCTGTGGAATCTGCGAAATCTGTGGATAACCAAATCGAAATCTTCGGCTTCATCGCACCTTCCATCCCGCATCGAGGTTCGTCCGGAACAGCTCCGGTGACATCGGCGCGTTGGTGACGACCGCGGAGAAATCGTTCCGAAGCCGCGAGCCGTCCATGAAGGTCAGGTCCGTCGCCTTCAATCCCCCGCCCGCTGGGTCGAGCTCCACCGCCAACGCAGGCATCATGCGCCGGGCCGAGGCTTCGCGGGGTCTCAGATCGAGCCGGACGATTCCAGCATTCGTGGACACGCCGGTCACCTCGAAGCGTTTCGCGAAGGCTTCGGGATCCCGCGGGAATCCCGCATCCAGCAAGGCCAGCATGTCATTCACCGGCGCCCCGGCCGCCGACCCCAGGGCCACGCGCTCCGCGCGCTTCAACCGAGGGGTCAACACGGTCAACTCGTCCCCGCTCCGCAGCGCGATCGACTGCGGCGGATCCCCCAGCTCCCATCGGAACGAGTTCGGCGCTGCGAACCACACCTTCCCCGTCGATACCAGCGGCTGCGTCAGCGCCTTGAGATGGCGCGTCTGCGTGACGTCCGCCTGCCACGTCACGAGGTTCGTGGCCGAGGCCAGCCAGTGCGCCACCCACGCCTCTTCGACCGGTCCCGCCAGCACCCGGTGGACCATCCACAACACCGCCAACATCCCGACCCGCATCCGTTTCATGCGCCAAGTTGGACCACCGCCCCCAGCGGCCCCTTCACCCAAGTTCTGGCTGGAGGCCCCGATGTGAAGGCTGGGTGTCCTCACCCGGCGAGGCCGAGAGATTCCGACTTGAAGGCCGGGTGCCCTCACCCGGCGAGGGGCGGTTCCCTTCATACACCCTCCTCCGGCCAGACCGGCACAAAGTGATACCATTGGTCCGGATACCGCCGGACCATCGGCTCGAACTCCCGCAGCACACGCCCGGTCAGTGCCACGCGCTCCTCCCGGCTCCCAAGCGCGCGACGCTCGTACTCCGCGATCGGCAGCGCATGCGCGCAATACCGGTCGCCCTCGCGCACGACGAACACCGGCAGGATCACGGCACCCGTCGCGCGCGCCAGCTCAGCGGCGGCCGGACTGGCGAGGATCCGGCGCCCAAGGAATTCCACGTCCACTCCATGCCCCGCGGGAGGACGATCCACCAGCAGCGCCACCACACCACCCGCCTGCAACCGCTGGATGACGCCAACGAAGGCGAAGGGATCCGCGCCGACCACCAGCGTATCGACGCCCGATCGCGCACGCGCCTCGGCGCGCAGGCCGGTGAGCTGGGTGCCTGGTTCGGGCGCGGTCAGCACCAGCGGGCGCACGCCGAACCGGGTCAACACCGCGCTCCCCGCTTCCCAATTCCCCAGGTGCGTTGTCACCAGCAGCACGCCACGCCCGCTCCCGATGGCCGCATGGAAGGGTTCCCATCCGCCCCCAACCTCCACTTCCTCGCTGGCCATGGCTCCCGCCTCCTGCCGCCAGAGATCGACCAGCTTTGCCGCGAATTTCCGGAGGTTCGACGCGGCCAGCTTCCGCGCGCGCGCCATGTCCCCGTCCACCACCGGCAGGAGGTTTGCCCGGACCGTGGCCAATCGTCCCGGACGCACCACGCCGTACACCCACGCCACAGACATCGCGACCGCGACAAGAGCCCGCCGCGGGACCCATCGCGCCACGGCACAGGCCACGCGCCACCCTCCCGCGCCGTACATCTGCGAGGCACCGGGCACGCCCGACGCTTCCGCCCCGCGATGCACCCATCGCCACCAACCCGGCAACAACCCCAGCGAAACCCCGAGCACGCACACCACGCCACCCGCACACACCAGGTCGAGACTCGCGAGCCCGGCGTTGCTGCTCCACGCGAGGGATCCAAACCCCGCGATGTTTGCCCCGGCGCACAACAGCAACGCCACACCGGTCGTCCGCCACATCGCCCGCCACAACCCATTTGCCCGACGCATCGCCAACTGCACGTGGATGGTCGAATCCACCGACGTTCCCAGCAACAGCGGCAGCGCCACCAGGTTCATGAGGTTCCATTGCGCCCCCAGCAGCCGCATCACCCCCAGCAACACCGCGAAGCTCAGCGCCAGCGCCGCCACCGACAGGGCCACCTCCGTCCACCGCCGGAACGCCAGCCAGAGACAGCCCACCAACACCCCGGCGATCCCCACCATCAACCACGCCACGCGCACGCCCACGCGCGCCACCAGATCCGGCCCCAGCCGATCCCACCCCGTCACCAGCACGCCTTCCGGCAATCCCTCGAAACGCCCGGTCGGTCCCGACGACGTCACCGTTCCCAATCCCAACCACCCGCCCGTGGATGTCCGCGACGACGCCAGCCCCGACAACCACCGCGCACTCTCCGTCTCCGGCCACAGCGGTGCCTCGCCCCCGTTCGCCAGCCATCGTTGCCAGACGGCGCGCACCCGTTCCGCCATGGCCACCGACGACGCCTGGAACCCACCCGCCTTCACCGCCTCCATCGCCTGCGACAAACCGCCAACCACCGCCGAAATCACCGCCACATTCGTCCGGGCGAACACGGGACGCGGCCAGAACGCGGTGGGCAGCCGAAGCTCCACGACGCGGCCTGCCGCCCGTTCGCGTTCCAGGATCGGACGGGCGGCCTCCATCTGCTCGGCCACCGCGTCCGCCGTCGTGTCGCGAAACAAGAGCCACGTCGTCCGACCGTCCTGTCCCATCTCGCGCTGCAACGCCTCCATCGCGGCATAGGCAGCGCTGTTCCGCGGACGGAGCGGTGCGGCGCCCCGTTCGATCGACGGCAATCCGCCGAACCCCAGAACACCCGCACAAACCGCGGCCAGCCCCGCCGTCAGCCACAGGCCCCAGACGGTCGACGACGACCGTTCCGCTGAAACCGATGCCGCCACCCCGACCGTCCGCGGATCCGCGCCCGCTGTTGCCGGTGCGCCCGCCAACACCCGCGGCAGGAACCACCCCACCATCACCACCGCACCAACCCCCAATCCCATCGCCGTCAGAACGCCGAGTTCCGCCAATCCTGGAAGCCCGGCCAATCCCAGCGACAGGAACGTTCCCGCCGTCGTCAACGCCGACCATCCGATCCCGGGCATCACCCGTTGCCGCAATTCCGCGAGCGAAAGCTCCGGGTGCGCCCGATGCTCCTGGAATCCCACCAGCCCGTAATCCACCACCAACCCCATCATCACCGCCGCGAAGCCGCAGCTGATCACGTTCAACGTCCCCAGCACCAACCCGCCCGCCGCCAGCGTCAGCACCAGCGTCCCCAGCAACGCCGCCACCAGCAACCGCAGCGGCCGGAACGAGCGATGCGCCGCCCAGAACAACAACCCGATCATCAACACCGTCGACGCCACCGACGTCTGCAGGTCGCGCTCCATCCCGTTCGCCACCTCCGTCAGGAACGCTGGGCCACCCGTGTACGCCACCCGCACTTCCGACCCGCCCGCAGCCGTCGTCGCCAGCGTCACTCGGGCCTTCACCCGTTCCAGCCAGCCGGTCGCTTCCCGGTACGACATCCGCGGCTTCAACGGTTCCACCAACACCATCCGGAAAGTCCCCGACGCATTGGCGAAGCCGTCCTTCCCACCGACCGCCCCCGCCCCACCGCCCGTTGCCTCCAGCCCGGGCACCTCCAGCAAGCCCAGCGGGTCGTAACCCGCCCGTGCGATCTCCATCGGATCCAGCGAGGTCGCCAGGCGCTCCCGCGCCTCCGCGATCGTTTCCGCCACGTGCTCCGTGCGGATCCTCTCGCCGAACGCGCGCAGCTTCTCCGGTGGTTGCTGCAACCACAGCCAGGCCACGTTCTCCGCGAGATCCTCCTCGAACGACACGCGCCACCGCGCGATCCGCACGTCGTTGGTGAGCTCCCGCAATCCACCCGCAATCGCCTCGGCCGCCCGCAGCGAACCTTCCGGCGTCGGCGAGTGCACGGTCACCACCAACTCCCGCCCGCCCGCGAAATGCTCCTGATGTAACCGCAACCCGGCCACCGACGGTACCTCCTGCGGCAACAGGCCCAAGGGCTCGGCATCAAACCGCAGCCGGAGGAATCCGGCCAACACCACCCCACACAGGACCACCATCGCCCAGCCCCGGATCATGGGGTCACACCCTCCAACCGTTCCCCACACCGCCGGTCTTCCAACGCCCACGCCCCATCGGCCTGCAATTCACGGTGCCATCGGGAATCGTCCGGCTGGTTCGGTGGCACGCCATCCACCTGGAACCACAGCACGCGTCCCGGGGCCCGTCCGAGACCACGGTACCCACGCGAGCGCAGCGATGATCCCACCTCCCATTGCCGTTCATCCGATCGCGCCGTCACGACGGGAACGCCCTGCTTGCTGAACTGCACGAAGCGCGCACCACCGCTGTGATGGGCCACGATCAATTCGCCTACCAACTCCGGTCCGCCCGTCTCCGGACGCCACACCGCCGGCACCGTGTTCACGGTCCAACCCGGCGATCCGAGATCCCACGCCGCCATCGGCGGTACCGTGCGACAACCGGTCACGGCCAGCACGCACATCAGGATGCATCCAACGCGGACGGCCAGCGTCTTCATGCGACCGGAGCGAAGGACACCCGCGGCACCAGCGGGAACCGCGCCTGCAAGCGCACCAACAGGAAGAACAGCTTCATGCGCCAACGCAGCTTCCATCCGCCTTCCAGTTCCCCCGCCAGCACCGCGTTCACGGCCGCCGCCAGATCCCACTTCGCCCGCGGCTCGAGGAAGAGTTCCATGAAGGGCGTCGTATAGAAGCCATCCACCATCTCTTGGTAGATGGTCATCGCCGTCTGCACCCGCGACGCATACGCGGCGAACTCCGCGCTGCCATCCGTGCCCGCCTTCAATGCCGTCTCCACTGCACCCACCGCCGCCCGCGCCGAGAACATCGCGAGGAACACCCCGCTCGAGAAAATCGGGTCAATGAATCCCGCCGCATCGCCCACCCGCACACAGCGCGCACTCCACAGCTTCGAGTTCCGGTAACTGAAATCGCTCGTCACATGCACCGGCGAGACCCGACGGGCCTTGGCCAGTCGATCGCGCACGGGCGGACTCGCAAGGATCCGCTGGTCGAGGAAGGCCTCCGCCGTGGCCCCGGCCCGCGAGAAGTCATCCCGCTCGACGATCGCACCCACACTCACCTTGCCCGTGCCATCGGCATCCAACCGCAGCGGGATCAACCAGAACCAGTGATCCTCCTGCCGGATGATGACAGTGTCCCCGCCCTTGGTTCCGGGGTCGACCTGCACGCCTTCGTAGTGTCCGAACACCGCGAGCTTCTTCAGCTTCGGGTTCATCACCCGCAATCCCTCCTGGGATCCGGTCAGGTTCCCGCGCCCCGAGGCATCGATGACCATCCGTCCCCGATGGACGGTTCCATCCTTCATCCGCACCGACACGCCCTCCGCGTCCGCGTCCACCCGTTCGACCTCCACGCCTTCCTCCACCTGCGCCCCGCAACGGGCCGCATGCCGCAGCAGGATCTCGTCGAAGCGCGCCCGCTCCACCTGGAAGGCCTCCGTGTGCCGCGTGAACCTTCCCGAGGCGAACACGAACCCCGTGCCCTTCGATCCATTGCCGAGGTGGAACTGGGCCCCACGCTTGATGGGAAAGCCCGCCTCCCGAAGCGTCGCCGTCACCCCCAGCTCGTCGAAGATCGCGGCGTTGTACGGCAGCAGCGATTCGCCCACATGAAAGCGAGGGAAACGCTCCCGCTCCAACACCCGCACCGTGCGACCGGCCCGCGCCAGCAAGGTGGCCGCGCAACTGCCCGCCGGCCCGCCTCCGATCACGATCACATCTGTGGTGCTCACCCGCCCGTCAGGCTACAGCCCGCGCCCTTCGGGAACAACCCGGGGTTTGGGTTCGCGGGGCGACGTCCTCGTCGCCCGTTCCCAGAGCCTTTCCCTTGGCGATGAGGACATCGCCGCCCCGTTCAAGATCCATGGCCGGGGTGGCGACGTCCCCGTCGCCCGTTCCCAAAGCCTTCCCTTGGCGATGAGGACATCGCCGCCCCGTTCAAGATCCATGGCCGGGGTGGCGACGTCCCCG